>MWVX01000710.1_pt1 | contig 10823 bp, 8 predicted proteins | sample 1047311 | NCBI WGS metagenome assembly MWVX01 (sample SAMN06349984, study PRJNA376086) | soil metagenome | isolation source: MtG-4 sample Antarctic (ecotone) soil | place: Antarctica | collected 2015-01-13
AACGCTCATGACTAGGAGAACCTCCCACCACAAAGCCTACCCGCTGTCGATAGCCATTTAATCCGCAATTACGGACTACATAAAATGCCTCCGACACGGGCAAGCGAGTCGGCCCGAAAAGACCGAATTATGCAGAGAGCCACATCGAACATTGGGAGGATTACAGGGGCAGTATGAAAGACTCGGATTTAAGCGTGTCGCTCGGGGATGGACCAGATCAGAGTATGCAGCGAGGACAGAACGGAAGCCCGAGTCCTGGCACTATTCTGGTCGTAAACAACCTGCCGGACCAACTGCAGTTACTGAGCTCTACGCTCAAAACCGCTGGCTACGACGTCCTCGAGGCCGCAAACCCCAGGGCTGCACTTAGACTGGCTGCAAACAAAAAGCCCGATCTAATCATCAACAACGTCTCAATGCCGGAGACTGGCGGCATCGAGCTCTGCCGCCGTCTGCGCGCCCGACCCGACCTCGCCAGCACCCCAATTCTGCTCCTGAGTACCTTTCGCGTCGACACCTCGAACGCCGTACAAGGAATCGAAGCCGGCGCCGACCATTTTCTCCAAGCGCCCTACGACCAACTCAAACTCATCGCCAGGGTCGGCCAACTGATCGAACGTAAACGCACCCAAGCAGCCTTACGCCGCAGTGAAGAACGCTATAGTGAGCTCTTCGCCAATGCAAACGACATCGTATACACGCACGATCTCGAAGGTCATTACACGTCACTAAACAAAAAAGGACAGCAGATAACCGGCTACACTTGTGAAGAAGCCGCAACGCTGGAATTCAACAACTTAGCAACCCCAGAAGACGTAGCCCTGGCCAGAGAAATGCTTCGCCGCAAACTTGCCGGCGACGAAACTTCCACCATCTATGAAATCTCAATCCTGGCGAAAGATGGCACAGTCATCGCAGTAGAGGTAAATACACAGCTCATCTTTGAAAACGGCAAGCCAATCGGCGTCCAGGGAATCGCCCGCGACATCAGAGCGCGCAAGGAGGCTGAAGAAAAGTTCCGCCAAGTCAGCCAATCCCTACTGGAGGCTGAACGGCGCGCTATCACGGAATACAAGGCACTCCTGGAGCGAATTGCGCAACTTGCGCAGGTACTAGCTTCAGCCCGAGACCTGGCCCCAATCTTCAAAGCCTTACTTGAATTCACAACCATCTCGCTGCCGTGTAGCGCACTCGGCATTGCCCTATACGATCATGAACAAGTACAACTTATCCCACATTTTCTCTGGATTGAAGGAAACAATATTGACATCACAGATCTAGAACCATTCACTGTTACCACCAACTCCGACGTTCGGCGCGCCATAGTCTCCGGACAAACTATCATCTCGACCGCATCCCAGTCTGATCACCACATTCCAACAATTTTTGGGTACTCACACACAGATCTAAAACCCGCCTCAGCTATGACCGTTCCGATGACGATTATGGGTCGAACTATTGGCACCCTTGAAATTCAATGCACGACTGACAACGCGTATCAAACCGAACACACTACCGCTCTACAGATGGCAGCAAATCTCGCTGCGAATACTATTGAAAACGTCAGACTCCTAAATCGCGAACGAGAGCACGAAAACCAGCTCAGACAAGCACAAAAAATGGAAGCGATTGGCCACCTTGCCGGCGGAGTCGCGCATGACTTTAATAACATCGTAACCGCAATGTACGGTAACTGCGACATGCTAATGAGAGGCCTCGACCCAGGCAATTTTTTGCGCAAATATGTGCACGATATAAAAGACTCCGCCAAACGCGCGGCCATGCTCACACGACAACTGTTGGCATTCAGTCGTAAGCAGGTCCTTCAACCTGTCAATCTAAACCTGAATACCGTTGTCACAGACATGGAACGGTTAATCGCTAGACTCATAGGCGAGGATATCTCCATCACCTGCAATCTGGTCGAAGATCTGCCGCAAATAAAAGCCGACAAAAGCCAACTAGAACAAATCATCATGAACCTTGCCGTAAATGCTCGAGACGCCATGCCTCAGGGTGGCAAAATAATCATAGAAACATCTGTCGTTTATCTCGACAAAAAACGGCCCCAGCAATATTCCAAAACTAAAACACATCCTCACATCCAGCTCTCAATCACTGATACAGGCACAGGCATGAGCGCTGAAACTCAGAAGCACGTTTTCGAACCATTTTTCACCACCAAGGAAGAAGGCAAAGGCACAGGCTTAGGATTAGCGACCGTCTACGGCAGCGTCAAACAATCTCGCGGGTCGATATGGCTATACAGTAAAGAAGGAGAGGGCACTGTCTTTAAGATACACTTCCCGATCGCTAAAGAACATCTCGAGATACTCCCAGAGAGCCCCACGGAACCCACAGACGATCATAAAGGAACCCAAACAATCCTTATTGCCGAAGACGATCATACCGTTCGCCAGGTATTACGCGACGCCCTTCACCTCTCCGGATACAAAATACTGGAGGCCGCTAACGGACGCGACGGCTGGGAACTCTTCCAGCAACACCAAGACGACATACAACTCGTCATCACTGACGTCTTAATGCCGCAAATGAACGGTCGCAAGCTGGCCCTACTCATCAACAAGATCAGGCCTACCGCACGAATCATCTACATCTCGGGCCACCCAACTGATGCCATCACTGATCGCGGCGGCGTCCTGCTGGAAGGCGTTGATTTCTTAGAAAAACCATTCACTAATAACGACGTCATCCGCAAAGTCCGCGAAGTCCTGGGATCAAGCGAAATCCTTGAGCCTACCGCAGCCTAATGCCGCCCGAGGAGTGGCCCTTAAGTACTCTTTCCGACCCGACACATCCACACAAGGCCCCTGAGTTAGACCAGCAAGAAAACCTTATGCCCAGCCGAAGCAATAAACGGAACCCCGAACCCACTGCCACCGCCGCAATGTTAAAGAACGCCGCGGATATCTTTTCCGAGGCCTTATTCTTAATCGACCGATCGCGACGGATCATTCTTGCAAACAATGCTGCCCAAAAAATGACCACGCTCGAGGAAACAAATTTAATCGGGCAACAAATCGAGTCCATCCTCTTACTCGACAATCCTCAAACGGAGCTGAAAGTCACCAGCATAAAACTACCCTCAAAGCAGTTACTCGTCCTGCGAGCCAAAATACACGCAGTACCCCACTCAGCCACTTTTCTGCCTCTCAATTACATTCCATATTTCGCAGCCTTCAAGCCACGACCTACAGCACTCGCTATCGTCACACCGCAAATCTCCACCCAAGCGCAAGATCACACCACGGCTACTATCTACCAGCAGATTCTCGGCCAACTGACAATGAGGATCGCACACGACTTCAGCAATTCGCTGACTTCCATCATCGGAAACGCTGAACTTATCGAAGAACAGATATCGGCACTTCTGAGGCCGCCAATCCCTGAGCCTCTAACTACATTGCTTGATCAAGGACTGCCAGAAATACAAGACGTCGTGCGCAAGTCACGAGAAATGGCGCAATTCATCAACACACTTCAACAATATGCCAGACAACAACCAACAAGCAGCCGGACACTCGACCTCAATACCGCGATAACCGAAACCATCACCATGGCCCGAAGTCTGCTCGGCCGCAAAATCCAAATCGAATTCCTCCCCTCTGAGGAGCTGCCACAAATCTACATGGACCGGCTTCGGATCGACCAGATCCTCCTCAGCATTCTCGTTAACAGCAAAAACGCAATGCCCTCCGGAGGCCGCGTCACCATTGGAACCGAAGAAGTTTTTCTCGATGCAGAATTCGTAGCGACGCATCCCGGCGCTCGCGAAGGAAGTTACACCCGGCTCAGCATTACTGACTCGAGCGCCGGCATGGATTCGGGAACACTCAAACGCATCTTCGACATTCCCAACTCCGATAAGACACCTGATCTCGCGAGCTTGGGTCTCCCTACCGTCTACTCTATCCTCAAACAATTCAAAGGCTACATCGACGTTGAAAGCTGGATCGGTAAAGGCACCCGCTTTCTTACTCGACAATCCTCAAACGGAGCTGAAAGTCACCAGCATAAAACTACCCTCAAAGCAGTTACTCGTCCTGCGAGCCAAAATACACGCAGTACCCCACTCAGCCACTTTTCTGCCTCTCAATTACATTCCATATTTCGCAGCCTTCAAGCCACGACCTACAGCACTCGCTATCGTCACACCGCAAATCTCCACCCAAGCGCAAGATCACACCACGGCTACTATCTACCAGCAGATTCTCGGCCAACTGACAATGAGGATCGCACACGACTTCAGCAATTCGCTGACTTCCATCATCGGAAACGCTGAACTTATCGAAGAACAGATATCGGCACTTCTGAGGCCGCCAATCCCTGAGCCTCTAACTACATTGCTTGATCAAGGACTGCCAGAAATACAAGACGTCGTGCGCAAGTCACGAGAAATGGCGCAATTCATCAACACACTTCAACAATATGCCAGACAACAACCAACAAGCAGCCGGACACTCGACCTCAATACCGCGATAACCGAAACCATCACCATGGCCCGAAGTCTGCTCGGCCGCAAAATCCAAATCGAATTCCTCCCCTCTGAGGAGCTGCCACAAATCTACATGGACCGGCTTCGGATCGACCAGATCCTCCTCAGCATTCTCGTTAACAGCAAAAACGCAATGCCCTCCGGAGGCCGCGTCACCATTGGAACCGAAGAAGTTTTTCTCGATGCAGAATTCGTAGCGACGCATCCCGGCGCTCGCGAAGGAAGTTACACCCGGCTCAGCATTACTGACTCGAGCGCCGGCATGGATTCGGGAACACTCAAACGCATCTTCGACATTCCCAACTCCGATAAGACACCTGATCTCGCGAGCTTGGGTCTCCCTACCGTCTACTCTATCCTCAAACAATTCAAAGGCTACATCGACGTTGAAAGCTGGATCGGTAAAGGCACCCGCTTTGATATTTATTTTCCGCAAACACCTCCGGGCCCAATAACCCCACCATCAGTTGAAGACGACGATGAAGTCCTTGTCCTGCATCTTCTCCGTCAGCCAACTCAAAATGCTTTAAGCCCCCGAGCTGGACTACCCAATCTACCCAGTGGTTCTTTGATCCTTGTCGCAGAAGACGAAACCCACATCCAGCGATTCATCGAACGGGTCGGCACCAGAGCCGGCTACGAGACTATAATTACAGGCGATGGAAATGCCGCGCTGGGACTTTATCGGAAGCTCACAAAGGAAGGAAACCAGCCGGCACTGCTCATTTCAGACCTTGGTCTGCCAGGCATGGACGGGCGCACGCTTTGTAACGCAATAAGGCAGGAGCATCCAACCGCCCGCGTACTCCTCACCAGCGGCTATCGAATCGAACTGGAGGGCAACTCCAGAAAAACCAAAGACGGCTTTGACTTCCTGCAAAAGCCATTTGCGCCGAATATCCTACTCTCAACCATCGAGCGAATACTCTCAAAACCCACCATCTAGCCCGCACTTCCCTCCAAAAACGCCTTAGAAAGCCCGCCAGATCACGTGTTATCGCCCTAACTTATTTAGAATCCGCGCCTTAACCTCGCTTCTAATCCGCAAGCATGTCGTGTTACGAATTTGTTAGGCCCGCATCCCCAAACAAAAAGCCGGCCACGCTGTCCTAAATCCAGCGAGCCCGGCGGCACGGGAAACGACTTTCTGCTACTATTCGCCCATTTTCCCTCCCCAGCCCTTTTCCCGACACTTTTTCCCAAACGCACTCCGATCTAAGCCTAATACCTTAGCCGCCTGTGTCTTATTCCCATTACAGTGACGCAAAACCCGCTGCATGTGCGCATCCTCTACCTCCTCCATAGTCTGCATCTCTTCCGTGCTGCCAACCAAGGCACCCACAACCGCGACTTCATTCTCATTCAAATCACCGACAATTGCCCTCAGATCCCGCGGTAGGTCGTTAAGCAGCACGATCCCATTACATCGCTGTACCGCCGAGTCGATTACTGATTCCAGCTCGCGCACATTTCCCGGCCAGTCGTAGGCGTTTAGCGCCGCCATCACCGCAGTCGAAAACGCCACTTTCCTCCCAGTCTTTCTGGCAGTAATTCCCGCGAAATGGAAGGCCAAGGGCATGACATCCTCTCGCCGGTCCTTCAACGGCGGCAGGAAAATCTCCGAACCTTTCAAACGAAAATAGAGATCCTCACGGAAACGTCCGGCCGCAACCTCGTCCACTACGTTACGATTACTTGACGCAATTACCCGCACATCCAACTTGATCTCTTGATTCGAGCCGACACGCGTAACGCGATGCTCCTGCAGGACCCGCAACAGCTTGACCTGAAATGCCGCCGTCGTTTCCGTGATCTCATCCAGGAAGATAGTCCCGCCATCAGCCTCTTCAAAGACGCCCTTACGATCCGTTATTGCGCCGGTAAAAGCTCCCCTCGTATGGCCAAAAAGCTGGCTTTCTATCAACTCCTGAGGCATCGCCCCGCAATTCACAGCAACGAACTTCCGGCTCGCCCTGGAACTCATTTCGTGGATCTTCTGGGCGACTACTTCTTTGCCTGTGCCTGATTTTCCCGTTATGAAAACTGGCCTCGTCATCTTCGCAATCTCACCTATCTCAAGCGCCACGCGGATCATCACGCTGCTATTCCCAATCAACTTAACTCCGCTTTCCTCCTCATCATCAGCGCTCGAACCATCGATCGCAGGACCAATCGCAGATCCATCATGAAACGCATCCGATAGCGTCGGGTACTTTCTCAGCAAAGCCGCACGGATATCGCCGATCTGACAAGGCTTTGGAATATAGCCAAAAGCACCTCCGGCAATCGCAACATTCGCGTTGTCCGTAGATCCTTGCCCGGTGACGATGACGACGGCCAACCCAGGCTGCCGATCCATAACCTCTCTTGAAAATTCAACCCCATCGCCATCCGGCAAGCACCTATCCAAAAAGACCATGGAAAATTGTTCGCCATCCTCAAACATCTCCCGCGCCTCCGCCAGGCTCTCCGCCTCCACGACCCCAACCTTAAACTTGCGTAGGCATTTAGAGATCACACTCCGCACATCGGCCTCATCGTCAACCACCAAAACGGGCACACCCGCCGGATAATCTCCGGAACCGAGCCCACTATCTTTTACCGAAGCCGTACCCACAGCGGTAGTTGACATAGACATATCTCCAATACTCCAATAGCTCTCTACGATTTATTCAAATCTCTAACGCCCAGCCCGCGCGGCACGCATCATCCGATAACGCGCCGCAATCCGCCGCACATAATTTTCTGTCTCATCATAAGGCGGGATGCCTCCAGTTCGTATTCCCCTCCGGTTAATCACTTTTCCGTCCCTCAACACAATAGTCTTACCATGCCAATAGGCGTCTACCGCACTTTCCCCTGCATTGTAGCCCGCGAGCGCCAGCGACACATTGCCCCCGAATTTATCCAACAACCAAACCAGGTAGGCCACGCCGCCCCGAACGGCTTCTCTTGCGTCGTGGGGATTCCGCACCCCAAATCTCGCTGCCGTCCCTGGCATCAGCTGCAATGGCCCCCGCGCATTCTTAGGCGATACCGCATTCAATCGTCCACCGGATTCCTGCGACACCAGAGCAAAAACCAAGTCTGGATCAATACCATACCGTGCCGCCTCCTTATAAACGGCCTCTTCCAACATTAGTTGATCAGGAGTCCTTTTATAACTCGTCAGCTTAACAAGCGGGTGACGACCGGCGCGAGCCCTTACACCAGGCATTAAAGGCTCCTGCATCTTAACCGATTCCTCTTTCACAGTGTGGCTGACAACAGATAAGTCCGCCAGACTCACATCCGCGTCACTTATGCGCACGCCCTGAGCAGCAACTTCAACTGCCCCCACGCAGAGGCAACAAGCGACGAACAACAAGTGTCTCCAAACGCGAACACCCAGATTGTTGATTGCTGACATAGGCAAGAGCATAGACAAGTAACCCAAACACTGAAGTCCTTTCCTCCAGCTCGCTCACGACCCTTTGCAAATAGAAAGCCATCGAAACGATCCCCCTAAATCTCGCCAAACTCCACTAGGGATTCAAAACCATAGATGTTTTTAACACCAACTCTTGCTGCTCGCTTTCTAAGCATTGAGGTTTTTTCACCCTACCCCACCCTTACACACAGCCAAAACAACCTTCATCCTCAGCTAAATAATGCGGCACACCATATGCACTGTCGCTCCACCAGCGAAGCCGATGGCCCACGACAAAAGGGACTGGCGCCAAACCGGCTTCGCCAAGTTTCGACGGGGAAAAGAAATATCGAGTTCACCTTCGCCCACGCAATCCTTCTTGCCCGCAACTGAGTGAACTTCTAAACAAGCAAGACACCCTCAGGGAAAACTGCTGAACGGTGTGCCAAAGACGGAACCTGGTTTTCAACTAACAGGCTTGGTGTACCTGCGCCTCGTGACCGAACGGCATTAAAGGTGTCCATAAAAGGGTGTCAATAAAAATGAAACGGCCAATGAGTCACCCAATGAACCCGATGAGTCAAATGACCACTTCAACAACTCTTAATTTGCGTAGCGCGGCGGCTGCGGGCTTTTCCCTGCTCGAACTGGTGATCGTCTGCGCCATTGTTAGTGTCGTCGCAGCCCTTTCCCTCGCCTCATTCGCCAACCGCGACCAGGCCGGCCGCTTTATGGCAGACGTGGCCGCTCGAATCCGTGAGCGCCGCGCCTCTGCCGTAAGAATCAACGCGCTCGTTGAACCAACGCTGCTCGAGAATTTCCGGCAGCCACCTATTAGTATTGACTTCTCCAACCTCGCGACTACTGGTCCGCTCGTTGTCGAAGGCGTCGAGGGAGAAGAGAAAACATCTTTCGGCGCGCCCCCTTCTCTGGGCGGAACTGGTCAATGGAATTTCGTCTATCAGGGAACGTCACTTCAAGTTCCCTCAGGATGGCGCATTGCTGCTTCCGCTTCGCAACTCTCCCCTATTCCCTTGATTCCACTCGGGACGCCGACGACCACGCTCAGCTTTACCGCAGACGGCAAACTCGATCCTTCGTCGCTTCCGTCAGCCACGTCCAACACTAACCCCGACGTTGAAAGTCCTTTTCCAGCTATTTACTTGACGAATGGCAGCGCCGCCCGCGCCGTTGCTGTACACCCATCCGGCTTTGTCGAACTTTGGCAATATGACGAAAAGACAGGCACCTGGAATGGCTTTTCTAATAGAAGCGTTACCACAACTCCAACACCGACACCGGAACCAACTCCAACACCGGCGTCTACTCCCGGACCCTGCTCTATAGGAGCCAGCCCCAGCCCGCTTTTGATTCCTAAGAACGGCTCCGCAAGTGTGACTGTAACTCTATGGTCCTTCAGCGGTACTGGAACCATAACCGCCAAAGGCAACGCCGGCGCTCGCATAACCGTTTCACCATTAACTCAGCAGGTTACCGACGGCACGCCGGCCACTTTTACCGTCAACGTGATGACCAACAACGGCAGCATTAACTTCTCGTCGCCCTGCGGCTCAACTAACGTCAGCGTTAAAACATTCTGACCCTTTCGGGACTCCGGAACTCGAAAACAAAATGCGATACCACATAACAAACAGCGCGGCCATCAAGCGAAATCCCCGCTCCATGAGCAGGACTCAATCCGGCTTTAGCCTGCTCGAGCTCCTTATCTCGATGGCTATAACAGTGATCGCTGTAGTCGCCGCCGTTGGCCTCATGACCAAGTTCGCAAGAGCTGTCGGGGCCTTCACCGAAGTCAGTACGATGGAGGAAGCCAGGGGCACCTCTGAAACTCTACTTCGCGCCGATCTCGACGGCGCCGGACACAATCTAACTCGCCCTTCTCCACCTCTCGCAGGCACAATATTCGCCACCCCGAACTCGTTTGATTTCTACACCTGGTCTAACGGCACTATCACTAAAACCGGCGCAACCGGTTGGGATAATCCTGCAAACATTACTCACGCGCTCGCGAGCGGACTCGGTTCCTTTAGCTTTACGCCCCCAGCAAACGGAGGAAGCGCATCCATTTACGGACCCAACGGCGACAGCTTCGCCATCGTCATCGGATTCGGCAACCCCGACATCGGTGTATGGATGGGCGTTTACGTCAATGGCGTGGAAGTCGCCGCCACCTGTTGTCATCCACCAAACGAGACCGTCTCCCCACATCTCTCCGGCGACTCCTACACCTTCAAGATAGAAAACGGACCTTCGCAACGCGTTGCCAAGCTTTACAGAGTGCGCAATGACGTGTCCGCGCCACTATGGACCAGCAATGCGCCAGTGCCATCTTACCCGATTGCCTTTGCGCTTAACATCTACAGCCAGAGCCAATCATTCACGAACGTTAAGATCACCGGCGCGCCACTAATCGCTCTTTCCGGCAACGCCACCGAGTTTCCTCCACTGCCTTACGACATCAACACACAACTTACCGCGCCTATCACAACAACTGGCGGCGGCTCCGGCGTCACAGTCGTGTCTGGCGACCGCTCAACCGATGCCGTCACCACCGTCGCAGATTTTAACCAAAGCTCGTCTGACATCTTCGCGCGCGCTCCGCAGCGCGGCTCCTTTAACAAAGGTGACTATGTACTCATCATCGACTGGGGAAGCCTCGATCCCTCACGCCCTGGCGGAGCGGCGTCATCCCTTTGCTTGATTTCATCCGTCAGCTCGGCCGCTGACAAAGTAACTCTCTCGATCGAGCGAGTGCGTAAAGAGAATCCCGCCTGGGCCCGACTTTGGTCCACCGATGCAGATCACGCACACAGCTTCGCCGCCGGCTCGACACTGACCAAACTCCAAGCACCGGTCTCCTACGCTCTTAGCAGTGAT
>MWVX01000711.1_pt1 | contig 10821 bp, 11 predicted proteins | sample 1047311 | NCBI WGS metagenome assembly MWVX01 (sample SAMN06349984, study PRJNA376086) | soil metagenome | isolation source: MtG-4 sample Antarctic (ecotone) soil | place: Antarctica | collected 2015-01-13
TCGCGCGGACTTCGAGATCGTCGGGGACACGATGCAGTTCGACACCGTAAGTCGGCAAGGAACTCTCGTCGGGAACGTTAAGATGGTGATTATCAACGGAACGGCTGTGACCGGGCAAAAGCCGAAATGAGAAGGGCGATTGCCGGAACGATCCTGCTCTTCGCGGTCGCTGGCGGCGAACTGGGTGCGCAGACTCAGCCGAGCGCCGCGTTCTCACCCCCCGCAAAGCTTCGGCAGAAGTCAGGCGAGAACGATCCGCTAAAAGCTGCTGGCCTGGGAGGCGGTCTTCCACCGGGCCTGCCGATCGTGACGGAGATTTACGCGGACCAGGCGTTCTTCGATTCCGCGAAGCACATCGGCGTCTTCAGCGGTCACGTCATCGTGAAGGATCCTCGTTTCAACGTGCAGGCTGAGAAGCTCACGGTTTACCTTAGCAAAGAGGATGCGAAGCCGCGCGTCGTTGGTGAGGTGAAAACCAGTCAGGACCAGGGCTTGGAAAAAGCCGTCGCGGAAGGGAACGTCGGCGTGGTGCGTGAAGCTCCGGGGGAGAACGGCGGGCCGCCCGTCCGTTCGATTGGCCGCGCTGACGTCGCGACTTACACGACGGTGGATGGAAACGTGGAGCTGAAGGGGAATCCGCGCGTGCAGAGCGGAATGAATACACACGTGGCGACCAGCCCCGCTACCGTGATGCTCATCAATCAGTCTGGGCAATTAACAACCCGCGGGCCCAGTCGCACGGAGATCAAGCAGGAAGGGAAACCAGAAGCCCCGAAGCCAGCCAAGCCATGACGAGCAAGACCGCTCCACCGCCCGCACTGGCCACAGCAGCCACTTGGTCTCCGCAGGTTCCTGTGGCGGGGGATTTCGTCCTTGCCACGGAAGAATTGGTGAAGGTCTACGGCGGGCGCGCGGTCGTGAACGGAATTGACATCAACGTGCGCGCCGGAGAGATCGTCGGCTTGCTCGGTCCCAACGGCGCGGGGAAAACGACGAGCTTCTATATGATCGTTGGACTCGTTAGGCCAAACGGCGGCCGGGTCCTCTTCTCCGGAGCCGACGTCACGAACTACCCGATGTACAAACGGGCCCGCCTCGGCATGGGATATCTGCCGCAGGAGGAATCAGTTTTTCGGAAGCTGACGGTGGAACAAAACATCCTCGCGATCCTGGAGACGTTACCGCTTTCCAAGCAGAAACGCCGGCACCGTTGCGATGAATTGCTGCACCAGTTCGGCATTGAGAAGCTGGCGAAGAACACCGCCCTCACATTAAGTGGCGGGGAGAAACGGCGGCTCACGATTGCGCGCTCGCTCGTCACGAACCCAAGCCTGCTCATGCTCGACGAACCGTTCAGCGGAGTCGATCCGATCGCGGTCTATGATGTGCAGCAGATCGTGGTGAATCTCCGCAAGTCCGGGCTCGCCATCCTGATCACGGATCACAACGTGCGCGAAACGCTTTCCATCGTGGACCGCGCCTATCTGATTTTCGAAGGACGCGTCGAGAGCGAGGGAACGAAAGATTTTCTGATTAACGATCCGATTAGCCGCCAGCTTTACCTGGGCGAGCGGTTCCGGATGTAACCGAAAGGAAACTCGTGAAGACAGCCAATGCCCACCCGCCGGTGAAAGTGACCGGCCGCCATCTCCAGATCACGGAAGCGATCAACGATTACATCACGAAGAAAATCGAGAGCCTGCACCTGGATTATCCGAAGATCATCGAGGCCCACGTCATTCTGGAAGTGGAGAAGTATCGGCATTCCGCCGAGGTGGTGCTGGTTTGTTCGAATCACATCACGATCGAGGCCCGCGAAGAGACGAACGACATGTACGCCGCGATCGATGCGGTCGTGGACAAGGTCGCGCGCCAGATGCGCAAGTACAAAACGCGCCTCATGAAGAAGCATCGGCCGCGCAAAGACATCGTCCATCACCTGGAAGAGCACGTGCTCGAAGCCGAGCCGGTGGAACTGGATGGCGAAGAAGATGGGGCGCATCATCCCGTGGTGCGAACCGAGCGTTATCCGGTGAAGCCGATGTTTGTGGACGAAGCGGTGCTGCAATTGGAAATGTCGCACCGCCATTTCCTCGTTTTCATGAATCCGCGGAGCTCCCGCGTGAACGTGCTCTATCGCCGGAAAGGCGGCGACTTTGGGTTGATCGATCCTGCTGCCGGTTAGGCCGCGCTATCCGGCCGCTTGAATCGCTCGCGCATCCTGCGCCACCCCAGCCAGACCCAGAACGGCACGTTCACGAGATAGATCCAAATCAGATACTCGTTATAGGTGAAGTGGAGTTGCATCACGCGGCCGACGGTCTCGTGAAAGGCGACGAGTGCCAGACCGTAGCATGCGGCCCAGCCTCGGCCGAGCAGGAACAACGGCGCGCTTAACTCCAGGAGCGGCCGGGTCCTCTTCTCCGGAGCCGACGTCACGAACTACCCGATGTACAAACGGGCCCGCCTCGGCATGGGATATCTGCCGCAGGAGGAATCAGTTTTTCGGAAGCTGACGGTGGAACAAAACATCCTCGCGATCCTGGAGACGTTACCGCTTTCCAAGCAGAAACGCCGGCACCGTTGCGATGAATTGCTGCACCAGTTCGGCATTGAGAAGCTGGCGAAGAACACCGCCCTCACATTAAGTGGCGGGGAGAAACGGCGGCTCACGATTGCGCGCTCGCTCGTCACGAACCCAAGCCTGCTCATGCTCGACGAACCGTTCAGCGGAGTCGATCCGATCGCGGTCTATGATGTGCAGCAGATCGTGGTGAATCTCCGCAAGTCCGGGCTCGCCATCCTGATCACGGATCACAACGTGCGCGAAACGCTTTCCATCGTGGACCGCGCCTATCTGATTTTCGAAGGACGCGTCGAGAGCGAGGGAACGAAAGATTTTCTGATTAACGATCCGATTAGCCGCCAGCTTTACCTGGGCGAGCGGTTCCGGATGTAACCGAAAGGAAACTCGTGAAGACAGCCAATGCCCACCCGCCGGTGAAAGTGACCGGCCGCCATCTCCAGATCACGGAAGCGATCAACGATTACATCACGAAGAAAATCGAGAGCCTGCACCTGGATTATCCGAAGATCATCGAGGCCCACGTCATTCTGGAAGTGGAGAAGTATCGGCATTCCGCCGAGGTGGTGCTGGTTTGTTCGAATCACATCACGATCGAGGCCCGCGAAGAGACGAACGACATGTACGCCGCGATCGATGCGGTCGTGGACAAGGTCGCGCGCCAGATGCGCAAGTACAAAACGCGCCTCATGAAGAAGCATCGGCCGCGCAAAGACATCGTCCATCACCTGGAAGAGCACGTGCTCGAAGCCGAGCCGGTGGAACTGGATGGCGAAGAAGATGGGGCGCATCATCCCGTGGTGCGAACCGAGCGTTATCCGGTGAAGCCGATGTTTGTGGACGAAGCGGTGCTGCAATTGGAAATGTCGCACCGCCATTTCCTCGTTTTCATGAATCCGCGGAGCTCCCGCGTGAACGTGCTCTATCGCCGGAAAGGCGGCGACTTTGGGTTGATCGATCCTGCTGCCGGTTAGGCCGCGCTATCCGGCCGCTTGAATCGCTCGCGCATCCTGCGCCACCCCAGCCAGACCCAGAACGGCACGTTCACGAGATAGATCCAAATCAGATACTCGTTATAGGTGAAGTGGAGTTGCATCACGCGGCCGACGGTCTCGTGAAAGGCGACGAGTGCCAGACCGTAGCATGCGGCCCAGCCTCGGCCGAGCAGGAGCAACGGCGCGCTTAACTCCAGGAGCAATCCACCGGTCATAATCAGCATCACGAGCAATGGATGCAGCGTGATCCATTCCGCTACCCGCAGACCGGCCTGGAGCCCGGCGGGATGCAGCCGGTCATAGTAATCCTGCTCCGTCGTTTTAATGATCTGCACCGCAATCAATGGACTTTGCAGAATCCAGGCGCCCTTCGTGTGGATCAGCTTTGTAAGCGCGGAGACCAGATAGACCGCCGCAATGGTTTGCTGGGACCAATTGACGAGGAGGTCTTCCCGCGAAAGGCCCTCAGACGCAGCAGCCTTTCCCTTGCCCGAAAGGCTGTAGAAGTGCGCCGCGGTTTGAGCCAACAGAACGAGCGAAACGATCTGGAGGTAATGTGAGATCGCGCCTTGCGAGTTAATGATTGTGCCGACTCCAATGCTGAAGAGCGTGATGTAAGGCAGGGCGATCGACCAGCCGACGCGCAGCACGTAAAGGACTAGGGCAGCGAGAAGGAGAGATCGCCCGACGGCGAAGACCGAAGGCTCGAGCAGGAAGCGGACGTCGATGATGCGGGCCACTCCGTTTGGAGCTGTGATGGTGAGATGAGAGAGTGAAGCAGGAATATGTCTCTCGAGCACGAGGGCGAAGAGCACGCGCATCGCCAGACGTTCGTACCAGGCAAAGTGAATCGGAGCCGGTCGCAGGTTCATCGACTCTCCGCTACCAGTTCCGTCTGCTTCTCGAAGCGCCCGCCGCGGACTGAGATGTCGACTTCGTAGAGACGCAAAATCTCTGGCTTTGGGCCACCTCTCTGCCGGGCGGCGGGCGAGTTCTTGAGCCGGGCGAGGAGGCGTTCGCCGACGAGTTGCTTCTGTTCCGGAGTCAGTTCCCCGGCGCGAATCTGCAGACGTTCCCGTTCCTTCCGCATCTCAGTCGAGAACACCTTTTTCAGTGTTGGCGTGCTCATGCCGATCGTTTCCAGGCTCGCCACGGGCGCGCCCATTCCGTCCGCTAGATAGAGATAATAAGTGCTCGACCCAAAGCTGGAGTACATCGGAAAATTCGAGAACGGATATTGCTCGCCGATGAGCAGACAGGCTGCCGTGAAGATAAACATCGGTTTCCACCGGGATCGCGCCCACACGACGGCTGCCTCTTTCCAATTCATAAGGTGCGTGATCCCTCGGACATGGAGGCGACCTTCATGAAAGCAACGTTCATAGAGCGCGCGGCGGAAACTGATCGTAGCGCGTATAGAGAGACATTGCCGCGGCCCAGAAGAGGAAAGCGAGGAGTAAGACTTGGGAAAAATGCACGGCTGCGGTCTTCAAGATGGGCGGGATGGCTGCGCGACTCTCAGCGCAAGACGCGGCCGTTCTAGGAAAAAGTTTCGCCGGGTCAGTGAAGGTTGGGTATTGAGTAAGCGATCATGAGCCAGGCGCCCGTCCCGATCACCTCCGGCACTGCCTTGCGCAAGAACGTTCCCGTCGTCACGGTCGAAACGTTCTACCAGGCGCACGGCGAGAAATTGCAGTTGAAACTGGAAGGGGCGCGCGTCGGATTCGACCGAAAAATCCGCGAGCCCACCATCAACCGCCCCGGCCTCGCGCTTTCCGGCTTCTATAATTATTTCGCCGATAAACGGGTGCAGGTCCTCGGCGCGGCCGAGCAATCGTACTTGGAAAGTCTCTCCTCCGGCGCCCGCAGCCATCGCTTCCGCCGGCTTTGTGCGCAGAAGATTCCCTGCCTGGTCGTCTCCCGTGGTGCGCACCTCAGCCCAGAACTCCTCGCCGTGGCCGAAGAGGCGCTGATCGCGGTTTTCCGCACCCCGATGGTTACGATGCGATTCATCAATGCGGCCACGATCGCGATGGAAGTGGACTTCTCGCCCACGGTGACGGAGTTCGGCAGCATGGTCGATATCCTCGGCATCGGCGTGCTGATTCGCGGCCAGAGCGGCATCGGGAAAAGCGAGGCTGTTCTGGGTCTGATCGAGCGGGGCTACAGCCTGGTGGCGGACGACGTGACACGGATCAAATCTCTGGAAGGGCGCGAGCTGATGGCGACGGCGCCGGAGTTGACCCGCTACCACATGGAAGTGCGCGGGATCGGCATCATCAATGTGGCTTCAATTTTCGGGATCGGCGCCTTTCGAACCGAGAAGCGGCTCGATCTCGTCGTGACCTTAAAGGACTGGCAGGAGCTCGAAGACGTGGATAGGATCGGGCTGGATCAGGAGTTCTACGAGGTCCTGAAGTTGCAGGTACCGCACATCAACATCCCGGTGCGGCCGGGGAGAGACATTGCGCGGCTGATCGAAGTCGCGGCCATGGATCAAAAACTAAAGGGACTCGGGCGGAACAGCGCCGTAGAGTTCAATGATAAGCTGCTTAATTTGATGGGAGCCAAGGCAAGCTAATGGGGCTGTTAAATCGGAAGTCTTCGAGTCGTGGGGACAGGATCGAGAAGGAAGTGACGATCGTAAATCGTCTCGGAATGCATGCCCGGCCCGCCGCGATGTTTGTGCGGGTTGCGAGCCGGTATCGGTCGGAAGTCTGGGTGGAAAAAGAGGGCGAGCAGATTAACGGCAAGAGCATCATGGGCCTGATGATGCTGGCGGCGGGACAGGGCTCAAAGCTGGTTATCCGTTGCGAAGGAGCCGATGCGGCCAAGGCGATGGAGGAACTCGAAGAATTGATCGCCAACAAGTTCACGGAAGAATAAGCGCGGCGTCTCTTGCCGCTCCCGAGTCAGCAGGGGCGTGGCGGCGGCTTGTAAGCCGAAAAAGGAAGCGCGAGGACCTTCACCGTATTGCATGACCGGACGAGCTATAGTTCGTGTGATTTGGCACTCGGCGAGATGTCTTCTCAGCGTCTGCGCTGCTTCGGGGTGACAGGCGCGCGGCCTTCCGAGTGCAATCTCGGCCACAGGTGCGAATCTTGACACGCAAGTTAGTCTCGCACCGGCATGAGCAGTGAGCAGATCAATCCCGAAGTCCGATACACCGGGATCGGCGTTTCTCCTGGGATCGCGCGCGGGAAAATCTATGTCGTCCACGACGACTTCGAGGACGTGGTCCGGTACCGGATTCAGGCCGCGGACATCACGGGGGAGATCGGTCGCTTCGAGACCGCGCTCATCCAAACGCGCGCGCAAATCCTCGAGATGCAGCAGCAGATCGCGGAAGCCATCGGGGCGAAGGACGCAGGCATTTTCGACGCGCATCTGCTCGTGGTCGAAGACCGGACCTTGATCGATGAAGTGCTACGCAAATTGAAGGCGGATCTGTGCAACGTGGAGTTCGTCTTCCAGGAGGTCGCGACCCATTACGCGGAGACGCTGAGCAAAATCGACGATCCATATCTGCGCGAACGTGCGCTCGACATCCAGGACGTCACGCGCCGGGTCGTGCGCAATTTGTTAGGCAAAGCGCCCAAGGCGTTCCTTGCCTTGACGGAACAGCACATCCTCGTGGCGCATAATATTACGCCTTCCGACACCGCGACGATGAATCGCGAGCAGGTCCTCGGGCTCGCCACCGATCTCGGCAGCCGCACCTCGCACACCGCGATCATGGCGCGTTCGCTCAGCATCCCCGCCGTCGTGGGATTGCACCATGTAACCAACAAACTGGAGACGGGCCAGGAGGTGCTGCTCGACGGCTACAACGGACTCCTCGTTCTCGATCCAACGCCGGAAACGCTCTGGCATTACGGCGAGCTCAAACATCGCAAGGAGCTGGTGACGGAGCAGCTCACCGGTCTGCGCGAGACGAAATCAACCACGCGGGACGGGCGTCACATTGTCCTTTCGGCGAATATCGAGTTGCCGGGGGATGTCGGGTCGGTCGTCACGAACGGCGCCGAAGGCATCGGACTGTATCGCACGGAGTTCCTTTATCTGAACCGCCGGACTTTGCCGACGGAAGAGGAGCAGTTCGAAACCTATCGCACCGTCGCGGAGCACGTCTCGCCCCATCCGCTCATTATCCGAACGTTTGATTTGGGCGGCGACAAGATCGCAACCGGCATGAACGCGGAGGATGAGCTGAACCCGTTCATGGGACTGCGCGCCATCCGTTTCTGCCTGGAGAACCTGCACATTTTTAAAGCCCAGTTGCGAGCCATCCTCCGCGCGAGCGCGGCCGAGAACGTGAAGATTATGTTCCCGATGATCTCAGGCGTGGATGAACTGCGGCGTGCTCTCGCAGTGCTCGAGGATTGCAAAGCGGAGTTGCAGCGCGAAGGCCTGCCGTTCGGGAGCGGGACAGAAGTAGGCGCGATGATCGAAATTCCGAGCGCCGCCCTCTGTGCTCACGCGCTCGCGCGGGAAGTGGATTTCTTCAGCATCGGCACGAACGATCTCATCCAGTACGCGCTGGCCGTCGATCGTGTGAATGAGCGGATCGCGCACCTCTACGAGCCGACTCACCCGGCAGTGCTGCAGCTTTTGAAGATGGTTTCGGACGGCGCGCATGCGCACGATATCTGGGTGGGGGTATGCGGAGAAATGGCGGGCGATCTGAACATGGTGCCGCTCCTGATCGGCCTCGGCCTGGATGAGTTCAGTGTGAGTGCCTCCCTTGTTCCGCGAGTCAAACGCGCCGTGCAAAGCCTCTCAGTTCCTGAATGCAAGAAGCTGGTGGAGGAAGCGCTGGAGCTGGAGACGCCGGCGGACATTCTCGCGCTCTGCGGGCAAATGGCGCAGCGCAACTACGGCGACTTGTTAGGCTAGGTTTGTTTTAGCTCTGCTCAAAGCATGGGTCGAATTACTGCGCCGTCGCTGGAGCGTCCGCTGTCCTCCGCCGACACTGTGACGATAGCCTTACCGGGCGAGCGCCCTGAGGGCAGCGCACGCCCGAATGTCAGCTGGCACAAATTTGAAACCGTTTAATCCTCTTCCGCAGACTCCGGCCCACCCTCCCCCTCTGTCCCCGGCTTGAGACCTTCCTCTTCCATTTTGCGGAGGACGTCGCTCATATCGTCCACTTCGTCCCAGACTTCCTGGCTGACGTAGATCGGCGCTTTCTGCTGCGTCGCGATCGCGATGCAATCACTCGGGCGCCCATCCAGCTCGACGATCTTCTTCTGTTGCAGCTCGTTTTCGGCACGAACAATCATGCGCGCGTAGTAGGTCGCGTTCTTCAGATCGTTGATGATGATCCGCTCGACGTGCGCACCGAGCGCGGTCATCAGATGCCCCATCAAATCATGGGTGAGCGGGCGCTCTTTCGAGATGTCGCGCATGAACATCGTGATTGCGCTTCCGACCGTCTGATCGACGTAAATGATGAAAACTTTATCGTTGTTGCCGAGGAACACCGCGCACCCGCCGCTCGTCGGCAAAACCGCGCGCACCTGCACCTCGATGACGGTCTTGTTCATCGCGCAAATGGTATTCGGTTCGGCTGTGAAACACAAGCGAGGCCCCGTTTCGACTGGCCCGGCGGGATATTCTTTCGGTGGAGCTTGCATGTTCGAACCGCTGCCTGATTATGCGAATTACGTTGGGCGCTGTGATCGAAAAACCGAAGACCGAATGGGACGTTGAGGCCGCGATTTCCACTTATAACGTGGAAGGCTGGGGCTCGGGCTATTTCACCGTCAACGCGACCGGCAACGCGGAAGTTCGGCCGCTGCTCGAGGGCGGAGGCTCGATCGACATTCTCGAGGTGGTGCAGGAGGCGCGCGAGCGCGGGCTCGGTTTTCCGCTCGTGATCCGTTTCCAGGATTTATTGCGGCACCGGGTCCAGTCTGTGAACCGCGCTTTTCAAAGCGCGATGAACGAATTCGGATACCTGAACCACTACCGCGGCGTTTTCCCGATCAAGGTCAATCAGCTCCGCGAAGTCATCGAGGAAATCGTGGACGCCGGCCAGGAGTTCCATTTCGGGTTGGAAGCCGGCTCCAAACCGGAGCTCATCGCGGCGCTCGCGATGCACAAGGATCTCGAGAGCTTGATCATCTGCAACGGCTACAAGGATCGCGCGTATGTCCGCTCCGCGATGATGGGACGACGCCTGGGCAAGTCGATCATTATTGTCGTAGAAAAAATCGAGGAGCTGCAACAAACGGTTCGGATCGCAAAGGAGATGGGCGTCGAGCCGCACATCGGTATCCGCGTGCGCCTGCACAGCAAAGGTTCCGGCAAATGGACCACGAGCGGAGGCGAAGATGCGAAGTTCGGTTTAGACACGGCCAATCTCGTCGCGGCCAGTGAGCTGCTGAAAAAGGAGGGCCTCTCGCATTGCCTGAAGCTCGTCCACTTCCACGTCGGCTCGCAGGTTCCGGACATTTCCACGATCAAACGCGCGGTGCGCGAAGCCGCGCGCTATTACGCGAAACTCGCCAAGCTCGGCCACGCGCTGGGGTATCTCGATGTCGGCGGCGGGCTCGGGGTCGACTACGATGGATCGCGCACCAGCTTCGACAGCTCGACGAATTACTCGCTCCAGGAATACGCCAACGACGTGGTCTGGAACATCATGGATGTGTGCGACTCGGAAGGCGTCGCGCATCCGGCCATCGTGAGTGAAGGCGGCCGCGCGATTGTCGCGCATCATTCCGTCCTCGTCGTGGAAGCGTTTGGCTCGATCGAGAAAAACGCGGTCAGCGCGAGAGTTCCGCCGCTGGAGACAGACCATAAGCTCGTCCGCGACATCCTCGACCTGCAACAGAAGCTGCGTCGCAATAACCGGCGCGAAAGTTTGCACGACGCGCAGCAGATCAAGGAAGAAGCGCAGCAGATGTTCTCGCTCGGTCTGCTCGATTTGGAGAGCAAAGCGAAACTCGAGACCGTCTATTGGCAGATAGCGGAGCAGATTGTTTCACTTCATCGCGGACTGCGTTACGTGCCGGAGGAAGTGAAGGAACTAGAGACGTCGCTGAGTGATCAGTACATCTGCAATTTTTCCGTTTTCCAGTCGCTCCTCGACCATTGGGCCCTGGGGCAGTTGTTTCCGATCATGCCGATTCACCGGCTCAATACGCCGCCGGAACGGAACGGCACGATGGTCGATATCACCTGCGATTCCGACGGCAAAATCTCTAAGTTCATCGATCTGCAGGACGTGCGTGAGAC
>MWVX01000712.1_pt1 | contig 10808 bp, 8 predicted proteins | sample 1047311 | NCBI WGS metagenome assembly MWVX01 (sample SAMN06349984, study PRJNA376086) | soil metagenome | isolation source: MtG-4 sample Antarctic (ecotone) soil | place: Antarctica | collected 2015-01-13
ATGTATGCCGCACAGAAGCCGCGCTTTACCAGCACAGCTTCTGTGCGGCTTGCTTCAATAAAAACGGCTTTGCCGGCGCGGACGATTGAAGCGGATGCGCCCGATATAAAAGCCGCTGAAGTCAAAAAGGTTTCGCCCGTTACGAGAGTTGTAACTGAAAAAGCATCTCCTCGGATCAGAACGGAATCGCTTTCCTTTGGCAATAACTAAGTCAGGTGGTAGGCATTCCGCCCCGCAAATTCAAAGCGATTTATTTTAATCTGAAAACTTTAAATCACTGCTTATTCTTTTAAAAACAAAGATGGAAAAGATGGAAAAACAAGAATTATCGGAAGATGATTTCGATAACCAACAAAATAATAAGGCGGCACGGGTTTCTGTTGCCGAAAAAGAAGCTTTGGTCGGACTTGTCCGCGCCGTCAATCGCTTAAACCGGGTAGTGTTTGTGCTGGCTCTCGCACTTGTTATCGTTTCGCTCATTTCGGCGGTCGGATATTTTCGCCGTCCGAAAGTAATCGTTTCCGTGCAAACTCCCGACGGGCAGAGAATAGCCAAGATTGATGATGTAAATTTCGGCGGCACCGAACAAATTCAAATGGGCGAAGACAATTTGAGCAATCGTGATAAAGAGTATGTGATTAATCAATTCTTAGAGTCGTTCTACGGAGTTGATTTAGCTTCACGCAGTCAGGATGTTAAAAAAATTCTCGGTTTGATGATTCCGGCATCGGCTAAAACTCTTTATAAAAATCTCAATGAGCAAGGCATCCTTCAGCGTGAGCGTGATGAGGGCGTTGCGGCTTCGTGGACAACCGAAAGTTTTGAGGTTGATCGGCTCGACCGAAATCTGGCTCACGTCATCGGCACCCAAATTATGCGCCGCAATTCAGGCGGTAAAATCAAACAGGAGAGAGTTCAGTATAAAATAATTTTCCAGCTTTATACCGAAGGTAAGCGCGAAGAAACGCCGCTCAGAAGCGGCTATTGGGTCGCAAATTTTAAGGCTGAGGAATTATCACGCTCGGAGGTTAATTAAGAAAATGAACAATATGAAAAATAAAACAAATAAAATAAATATAGTTTTGCTCACACTCGCTATCCTTTTAATTTTTGGTGCGGCGGTTGAACAAATTGCTGCCCAAACAAAAAAATCAACCGATAATGGCAGCAAAACAGACAAATCCAAACAAATCCCGCGCCCGTCGGCACATTCCAAAAAAACGCCGGCGATGGGTGTTGCGCTTTTACAAGAGCCACCCTCGACGGTTTCCTCGCAAAGGGAGGTCATTCCCGTCTTTTCAAGCGAAACCAGTGGCAATATTGAGTTCCCTCCAATTAGTTTTGAAAAACAAATTGATACCACTTTAAGCGGCAACCTGACGATTGAGATTTCGGCAAACGAAAATACGGTGATAAAAATCGGCTTGGCGGAACGCGCCGTTGTTTTGATTGATTTTCCGGTTAATGACCCGGTCTATAAAATCCATCCCGGCAACGAAAACTTCGTCACGGTCGGATGTGCCGGGCGCGAGTCGAACGGTAAATGTCTGGATTCGCCTACCGACGCGCTTGTTTTGCGTCCGGGCAAGGACTTCCACGCCCTTGGTTCGGAGGAATCGGCGGCAACCGTCATCACGGTGCAAAGGGTTTCGGGTCTCGTCGTTAGTTTTCTGGTCGTGCCGGTCAAAAAAATTTCTGACAATACAAATTATCTCGCCGTTCATTATCTTTTAGATGATGTTTTGCGAAGCCGCAAATCGTCCGGTCTGCCAAGCAATCTTAAACCCGGTGGCGAAAAATTTTTGACCGTCAAAAATTCGGAGGAAATTATAGATGGTTCGGCAGTTCCGAAGACGGTTGAAGATCTGTTGGACGGAAACCAAAATCCGACGCAAAAACCGAGTGACGAGCCGCCTTCGCTGGAGTCGCGTCTGGTCGGTGAAATAAAGCGTATTTCCGATAGTAAGCCGTCGTTAAAATTTTCCAAGCCGCTGAACGGTCTTTCACTGGCACGAGCGTCCGATTACGGCGCCCGGGTTAATGATGTGACGATTGAAGTAGTCGCCATCAGAAATACCACGCCTTATCCGCTTCGACTCGTGCCGGAGCAGCCAACGCTTTTTGTTGAAAATAAAGATAAAAAGCAAATTAGCATCAATATCGAAAGGGTCAATCTTCTTTACACGGCAACTACGGTTGAAGATTTGGAAGTGTTGGAGCCGGGACGCATTTATTATTTCGCCTTTGCCTATCAATCGCCGATTTTAGGTGTATCCCAACTCTTGCGCGTCAATTTTGCTCACCGTGAAGCGGCGGACGCGCCTGCTTCGCTGGAATTAAGTGGCGGCAATAATCGCTAAAGAGGGAGTAATACTGTGAATAATAAAAAAAATAAAGACGAAATGATGGAACGGGCTTTCGAGGACGCGGAAGCAAAGACGAGCGGCGGCGGCGGGCGCGGGATTCATACAACAAATTCTGACGAGCCGGATGAAGAATTAACGGTCGACGAACTTGATAATCAGCCCCGTCAGAATTTTGTTACCGGTGTTCCGGCTGATGAATTCGATGACGAAGAGCGACCTTCAAAGGAAAAAAAATCTAAAATGATTCTAATCGCTTCTACCGCGTTTGCGGTAATTGTCGTATTTTTGATTGCTCTGTTTTTTATTCTGCGCGGAAAATCCACTACCGATACGGCACTTGTCAAGGATAATTCGCTGAAGTTTGGTGTTAATTCCAATGTTTCCGCCACGGACTCGCCCGATTATCAGGATGACTATAAAAATCGTTATGGTGACAACTCCGGTAATTCGCCGCTCGGGAATGTAAATACAACAATCTCTCCCGGAGCGGGGGATTTCGGCGCGGTTGGTAATAATATCACCGCGCCCCCTTCTCCGCTCAATAATAACGGCGGCATTTATCAGCCGGGACAGATTCAAACTGTTTCGCCGCCACCTCTGCCGCCGCCAACGAGTAATGCTGGTGTGCCGGAGAGCGGCAATGCTTCCACCAAGTCCAAAAACCGTTTTACACCTGATAAAAATACCGAGATTGTCGCTCTTGCGGACAATCAAAATCGGGACCAATCAACCGGCACCGGCGGTGGAAGCGGAGGTCGCAATGACCAAGTTTCGCTCTATTTTTATGACCGTCCCGACCTCGCCGCGGGCGATACCGGACGGTTGACAAAAATTGATGTTGCCGATTCTCAGGCGGAAACATCATCATCTCCAACGGCTCGCCCTGGTTTTGGAACTGTTTTGCCGGTCAAAGTTCTGGGTCGTCTGCACACGCTCGGCTCGAACGGATTAGCCCGGATGGAGTTGACACGCACAATTGAGGGTGCGTGGGGAACGATACCGCGCGGCACAATGTTTGTCGGGCGGGTTTCGGGCGGACAGGGAAATCGCCTTTTTGTGTCCTTGCTCGGTTATATTGATTCGCGCCTCAATCGCCTTGTCATGCTCGGCGGCGATTTGCAGGGCAAAGATGGTGCTTTAGGTATTCAAGGCGATGTTAAACGGGTGGGTTCGCGTTGGAATAAAGTCTTTGGCGAATTGTTTTCGACTGCCAAATCAATCGGTTCGGCTTATCTTCTCGGCAGAGGCGGCGGCACAACTGTCAACACCGGACAACTTTCACAATTGCCGAATGCTTTGGAAAATAAAGATGCAACCTCCTTTGTTCTTGTTCCCGCCGCGTCTGAAGGCTATATCGTGATTAACGATTTGCCGCCGGCGATAGAATCCGATGAACGGCTGGCGGGAACCAAGCAACAACTTTCCGACGAAGAAATATTGCGAATGCTGCAAACCAATTCTCCGCAGGATATAGAGCGAATCATTCCTTCTTTAAGTCCGCGTGGGCAACAGATTGCCCGCCGTGCTTTTGAAAATAAACAGAGGTAATTTTTATGAATGGTCAGATAATTTCAAAAGTAAGACTTGATTTTACCGATATTGAAATTTATCAGGAGCGGGCGATAAACAGATGACGCTCATTAATCCGCGCCAATTACTAAAAGAGAAAGATGGAAAAAAAAGGCTTTATGCTCTTTTGGGCAATGCCGGCTACGTAGCGCAGAAAATCCCCTTCAATGCGATGTGTAACGCTCTGTTTATGGCAACTCCGATTCTTTTTGAAGGACATCGCGGCGGCGGTAAAACTGCCTTTCCGGAAGGCTTGGCGAAGGCGTTAGGGCATCGCCTTTTTACTCTGCCGTGTCTGCACGATACGACTACCGATCATATTTTGTTTTCGTGGGATTCAGCCGGACAACATCATTTTGTCAGTCAGGAAGCAATGAAAGGTGTTCCGCTTGCTGAAGCACTTGAAAAACAGTGGTCGGTTGATTTTCTTAAATTAGGTGAAGTTCTGGATGCTTTTTTTTATTCGGCGGCGACGGGCGATCCCTGTGTTTTGCTGATTGATGAAATTGATAAACTTTCGCAGGATGCTGAAAGTGCCTTGCTTCAGATTTTAGCGCGTGGTTTTGCTAACGTGCCGCAACTTCGCCCGGATTCCCGCATCGGTTTCGTGCCTGAAATGGACAAAACCCGCCGGCATCTGGCGTATCCGATAGTTGTTTTAACCTCAAACGATTTGGGAACGGGAGTATCGAGTCCGCTTCGCTCCCGCGGCAGATATTCGTTTATCAATACACCGACTATTGAGGAGATGGTTAGAGTCTTGGCAGTTAAAGTTCCCGATGCCGGTCCGCGTCTGCTTTTTCAAACGGCAAAATTGATACACGGGGTAAGCGGTTTGCCGCTGGTGGAAAAACCGGCACTGCGTGAATTTATTATGCTGTTGGAAACTTTTGTAGCCTACGGTTATACGTTTTTAAATGCCGAAATTATCAACGAAAATATTGATTGTCTGGCAAAAACGCGGAAAGATGTCGAGGCAGCAGTTGATGCCGTAGATATGCTTTTTTATTCATATGTTTCAAAAGACGACGCTTGCTTGGAAGAACTGGTTTGGCAAATTATTCAGCAACGACAGCCGCCGCTAAAATAGCGTAGCGGCAAATCTTTTTGAAGCTTGCGGTTTCTCTGTAGCTCGGCACAAATCGGATGAACCGGAGAATTTTTATGAAAATTAAATCTGCGGCGTGGAAATTCCTAAAACCAAATGAAACGATGGTGGTCGTCTGCGGAGTTTTCTTTTTTTTAGCAATTCTGACGACTGTTTCAATGTATCGTAGCGACAAGAAATTTACCGGCGAAATTCGCTATGAAAATCTGCCGCCGGAACAGCGGCGGCGCATTGAACGAATGGTGAACAGTGTTCCGGTCGGGGATAACGATAAAAATGTGCGTTATGCCGAGCGTGTCCGTGAAGCCAGTTCCATCGGATTAGGACTCAGTTTATTTCTCATCGGTGAACGAGTGTCGAAAAATCGCGTGATGACGCTTCCCCAAGTGATGAAGGAGTTTTCAAGTAGTGAATTACTGCCGCCTGGGGTCGTCGTGTTGTCGCCGGAACGCTCAACTTCTTACGGCTTATTGCAGACGGAGCGGGGTATTTATTTTATAAACTATTCACCGAAGCCGTTGAAGATTGAAATTCTTGCCGCCAGTCCCAACGGTTTGACCGACGGTGCGGTATTTATTTTGCGTGTTCCCGACGCATCCGCTGCGAATATGAAACCGCCGATTGCCTCCTCAAAAGTTTCATCCGCCGGAGCTTGGGCGAGCATCTTTGAAGCTCCTGAAAACGAAAATCATTATATTCCGCCGCCGTTCTCCCCGGTCGAAACTTTCACGGCAATGAATTGGCAGATTCGCCCCCTTCTGCAAGCAGAAATCTTACCCGAAAAAATGAACAAATTAAATAACTTTTTGCAGCGGCAAAATTAAAAAAGGGAAATAATATGACTTTTAAGGAAAAATCGCAAACCTGGGATGCCATGTATGGATTTCCGCGCCCCGCCAATGAGCAGTATCTGTCATCCTATAAAGCATTCCTGCGGCTGACTAAAGATGCTTCGACGGCGGCTTTGTCGCTTTCGTTTAGTTTTTTCTCAACGCTTTTAACCATCTATACTTATTTTTACGCCCTTTCCACCTTTCGACTTTCTGCCGACGACGGGCTGGGACTTCTCATCGGATTGTTGTTAATAGTTGTTTTCATCGGAATTTGGCTGATGTTCGTGCTTGATTTATCAGGAATTATTCTCCCGTATCGGCTTGAATTTCAGCGTGAATCGCACGGCGGGCGCGTTTGGGCGACCGTCAACGATTTAAAAGATTCCGATGTCGATGCACTGCGCCCGGCGGAAGCGAATATCGAAGGGGAAGGGGTATTTTTAGCTCCCTTTAAGCGTTCGATTCTCGGTTATGCCCAGGATGCGAAGTATCAGATATTTTTGACGCTCAAGCGAATGTCGCAAGCCATTATCATTTATGGACCGCCCGGCTCCGGTAAATCTTCGACTTTTTTTATTCCGGTTATTCGTCAATTTGCATCGTGCGGGGGAGCGATTATTCTTGATGTAAAAGGTGAATTATATAATTATTCGGCGCATTATTTTGCTAATGTGTATCGCCTCGACATAATGAACCCTTATAATTCCGATTGGTTTGATTTATTCGGCGGTTGCTATCGTAATCCCGATCTTGCCCGGCGGATAGCCTCTTATCTGGTGGGATACGACCCCAATAAATCCAATGCCAGAGAACCTATCTGGGATCAGTCCGCCGTTTCGATGCTGGCGATTATTATTTTGCATTTGTGCGAAAAAAAAGAACATCCTACGCCGCGGGATATTTTACGTTTTCTATCAAAAAACCCAATTGTCGATAAACGGTTTAACCCTGCCATAGGAAAGATGAGTCCATACAGTCCGTTGACTGAAGCCTTTGAAAAATCCACTAATACTTTCGCCCGGGATGTCTGGATGAATAATTTCTCAAAAATGCCGGAAGACACTTTCGGGTCGGTCAAATTCAATACCGACACGGCACTAAATCAACTGCTTAGTCCCAAAGTTAATGAGATTCTACGTCCGCCGACGGCAAATGAACGGAAAATGGGTCGTCGCCGCATTGATTTTACACACCTGCGCGAGATGTTCGATTTTGACAAACAATCCGGAAAGAAGCGCGGAACCGCCATTTATGTAGTTATCTCTCCATCGGACGCACTCAATATGGATGTGTTTCTGCGCGTCATATTTTCTACTGCCCTCGATACCTTGCGTGAAAAAGCGAAAGTCGGAACGAATGTCCTGGTTGCTCTCGATGAGGCGGGTAATGTGCCGCTCTCGAAACTTCCCGAAGGTATCAACACCGACCGGGCGGTGGGCATTTGTTATTTTCTTGGTTATCAGGATAGAAATCAACCGGTTTCACAGTATGGGCGGGAAGCTGCAAACTCGTTTCTCGGAACCGCCGGTGTCAATATATTTCTACCGGGAGTGGACGACGATACGGCTGATATGGCTTCTAAACGAATAGGCGAAACTACCATTCTGCAAAGGTCTTCCTCCGATGCTAAAAACGACGGGTGGGATAGCGAAAAACTATCGGAAGCCGGTCGTAAATTGATTTTGCCGCAAGAATTGACAGAGATGCGATGGTTTACACAATGCGTCATTACAATTAAAGGAATAGCTCCGATTCGCACGAAAATTCCGAATGACGCAAAAATGGAAGATACTCGAATTTCGCAGCCAAAACGGGTTATTGATCAGGTTAGTGAAGAAGTTCAGCGGCTGCTTGAAATCATCAAAGGTCGCAAAAATGAAAATTTTCAATTTTCGGCACATAACTCAATCGCGGCTCCGTCTTTACAGCGCGATAATCTTCCAAACGGCATATTTATTCCTGAGAGCAGTTATTTTGAGGAACAGAGTATTTCGGTTGCTCAATCGCCTTCCGATGAATTTGCCATTAAGCCAAATATCGCCGATTTTTCGGCGGATAATGATCAGTCGAGTAGCGGCGGCGGCGGTGAAGATATGGAGGATTCGGGAGCCGGTGAATCTCCCGGATTTATTGACGAGGATGCAGAACATAGTTTATTTGTCCAGGATGAGGCTTCTCCTCCTGATAAACACCGGGCGCAAGCGATCCGGCGACCCAAGATTTCGCATATCATAAAACAATCTACTGATGAGGAGTGGATGGCAAAGAACCGCCGTAAAACATAATAAAATGAGTGAAAAAACCAACCGACCCTGGGGTTTCGGGCTGCTTGGCGGCAAACAGGGAACAATGTCTCTTCTCGTATTTTTCGTCATCCTGGTTCTATCAATTCTGGTTCATATCGGCGGTGCCGTCAGCGGTGTCCTGCAGGATAGGGCGGCGCGTCCGCAACTCTCTCTTAAATTCTTTTTGCGCGATTTGCGTGAATATATGCAGACGGAAAAGCGGATGCCTGAAAATTTAAAAGAATTGGAAAAAAAAATATGGAATAAGGATAATCCAAATCTGCCGACCCGACTTCAGCACGGAAATCAAATTTTAGTTGCCGCCAATTATGAATATATTTATTTTTCCGGCAAAGTCGAAGGCGTTAGTGTCGCTAATGTGTGGGCAATTCCGCTCGGTAAATACCGGGATGAATTTGAAACGGTGCTTCTTGTAGTGGCGTTTGACGGCGAATCCGTCTGGCGCGGTCCGGCTTTAAGCGAAGAGCAACGGGCAGTAGTGTTAGCCAAAGGCTTTAATCCGTCATTTTCTCAAATGTCTTCTTTGAATATGTCGAAAGATGCCGCCACAACGCCGGCGAAAGGTAAAAAATCCGGTATCTTTAAATGACGGCGCAATTATAAATTTTGTTGAAACACTCCACCTAAACCGAAGCGGTTATAGATGGAGATTCTGAAACAACGCAGTCAGCAACCTGATACGTTAGCGTTTCAAGGCTTAATCCAAGCCCAAGTTTTAGGATTATCTTTGCAGACAAAATATCACGATTAATAGACAAGCCGCAAATTTTACAACTATGCCAACGGACAGCCAGAGTTTTCTTTTTTCTGTGTCCGCAAAGGCACGTTTGGCTTGTGAAATTTGGAGACACTTCTTTCAATTCTCTGCCAGCATTGATTACTAAACTCGGCTTGAAAACGGGCGGCGGGTGATTCTCTGATTAAAGTTTTATGGTCATAACCCCACAATTTGAGATAGCGGTTGACGGTTGAAGCGGTCAGAACACCGGCGGGCGGTTGGGCAAAGCCATTCGGCGTGTTCATCCCGTATTTCTCCAAAATCTCGATTGCCCGTTTCGTCGAAACATGTCGTCCTTTCTGATTGAGAGTGCGGATTTTGAAGGCGGCGATGACTTCGCAGTAACGCTCCATTTCAGCGACGGGCAATTTTCGCGGTTTGCCGCGGTCGGACCGGTGTGGTGAATGTGGGCGGCGGCGTTCACGCAAAGCCCGGTATAAAGTATCGCTGGAAACTCCGAAAAGACTGGCGGTTGATTCAATCAATTCGCGGCGTTCACGGCAACGCACGGGCAGTGTGTCAAGCCGTTGGCGCAAACTGACCAAAGTTTCTGCCGGAATGTGCCGGGCGCGAGTCATTACGGATGTGCTTCACCTCTCGAATATGATAGCGATTACTCTAACACAAAAAATAGTTTATCGAACAAGCAATGGGAAATAAAATCAAAGTCGGAAATTAAATTTCCGCAGCCTAATCTTCTGCAATGAAGCATACCGGGTAGCGATAACAATAAAATGCAAAGCAACTTTTTTTGCACGAATATCAGAAATTCGTGCATTTCCGTTTGACATCTCTTTTTTCTTTATGATAAAAAACTATTTTGTCGTTTGAGAACTGTGTTTTAGTTGGAAACGGTAGGATTTAGTAATCTCCCAGTATGAATTTTCTCTCCTTAGTATGAAAATTCTCCCAATGATTTTAACCTCTATCGAGAAAACTTAAAAACCATAAATTTCATTTTTTAGTGAATCGAAAGATTATTGATTTATTGCCGATAATTCTTTTGATTGAAGATTTTCGTTTGTCGAGATGACGGTCAAAATAACAAAACCCGACTGATGATTACAGTCATCAGCCGGGTTCGACAGTCAATCTCAGTAACGGAATGTTATCAAGATGTAACTTTTTAGCTTCCCGCATCCTAAAGCATTCCGCAGCAAATTACAAATAATATAAATAGCTAAATCCGAATGTCATAAAAAAACTATTCGGAACAGTTTCGTTTGAAATAGAAGCAAAAAATTATTAGGAGACAGACAGCCGTTGGCAGTCGGAATGTATTATGAAAAACTTACGTCGCTTAACAGTTAAAAGAGCCGGTCATAAAGAAACCACTACCTTTGATATTTATCAAAAAAGTAATTCTGGCAAAAACAAAAATGATGCTCGCCGCCTCGGTTGGCGGTGTCGCTTGACGCAGTTTGTCTGCGTGATTCTCATCACGAGTATCTTATCAATTTCGACACCGGCGGCACCGCGCACGGTTGCCGCCTCGCTCGGCGAATTTCACCAAGATATTCGTTTTAGTCTGTTGTCGAGCAATTTGGCGGCTAATATCGGGGGCTGGGCGAACAATCTTCTGCTGTTATTGCCGTCCGTTAAAAAACAGACTCGGCAAATCACAAGAATTGAGATTCTGCCGGGCAATGCAGCCGTTTCGCAAGGTGAAGAATTGGACTTTTCAGCCGTTGCTTACACAAACGAAGGCGATACGGTCGGCGGTTTGCGGTTCGAGTGGACGGTCGAGTTTTTGGGCAGAACGGTTAGGGTTCATCCGATGCGTAACGGACGCTTCAAGAGCAAAATTCCCGGCGCCTACCGCATTACGGCGACCACCGAAGACGGTTT
>MWVX01000713.1_pt1 | contig 10797 bp, 14 predicted proteins | sample 1047311 | NCBI WGS metagenome assembly MWVX01 (sample SAMN06349984, study PRJNA376086) | soil metagenome | isolation source: MtG-4 sample Antarctic (ecotone) soil | place: Antarctica | collected 2015-01-13
GGCATCAGAGAAGCTATTGAGTCGCGGGGAGCAAAGGTAATTTACTTGCCGCCATATTCGCCCGACTTGAATCCAATTGAAAAATGCTGGTCGAAAATCAAAACGTATTTAAGGGCGGCGAAGGCGCAAACTCGTGAAACATTAGAGAAAGCACTCAAAGAAGCCTTGCTTTTAGTTACGGAAAAAGATGCTCAAGGATGGTTTGCCAGTTGCGGCTATCCCGTATATTGACTCTTTAACCGCTCTAGACTTATGAAGAGAGGTAATTTAATTATTATCAGTTCGCCGTCGGGCGGCGGCAAAGGCACTCTGATAAAAGAAGTGTTGAAAACTTTGCCGAATATTGGTTATTCGGTTTCGTTCACCACGCGAAAAATGCGCGGCGGTGAAGAAAACGGGCGCGATTATTTTTTCGTTAGTCATAAAGAATTTGAAAATCTGACAAAACGGGGCGAATTTCTTGAATACGCGACGGTTCACGACAATTTTTACGGCACTTCAATAAAACAAGTAAAAGCAGAAACCGATTTAGGGCGCGATATTATTTTGGAAATTGACGTGCAGGGCGCGGCAAATGTCAGACGACAAATTCCCGAAGCCGTCAGTGTTTTTATTTTGCCGCCGTCATTTGAAGTTCTAAACAGACGTTTGACCGCCAGAGCTACCGAAGAACCGGCAGACTTACTTATGCGTTTGCGAAATTCTTTTGGGGAAGTCCAACGCTTCACCGAATTTGAATATGTCGTTATTAATGATGACGTTAGCCGAGCCACTGCTGATTTACAGACAATAATACTGGCTGAAAGATTAAAGCGCATTAGACAAACGGAGGCAATTCGAGGTATTTTAGATAGTTTCGATGTTTCTATTTTAAAGACCTTGGGAGAATAAAATTTATTTATGGTTGAACAAATCGAACAGCTTGTCGAAGAATCTACAAAAAGCGAAAACAAAAGTCCTGAAATTGATTCCAAATACCGCAAAATAATTTTGGCAGCACAGCGCAGCAAACAACTGCAACGCGGTGCAGAACCGCGGGTTGAGATGGATCCGCGTAAAAATAAATCAACGCGCATTGCGATGAAAGAACTTGAAGAAGGAAAGATTGAGTATGAATTAACGCCTATTTTGGGTGCTAATGTATCTCAATAAAATTCAAATTATCTCAGGATTTCCACCTCCTCCTGATTACTGTTATTTTTCGCCCAATCAAGCGCGGTATTGCCTTTTTCGTCTTTGATAGATTTATCTGCGCCTTTTTCCAATAACATTTTGATAACTTGCCAGCGTATTTGCGTGGTGGTTTGCGCGTTTGCGGCAATATAAATCAGCGCGGTAGCCTTATTCTTTTCTTGGGTATTGGGATTTGCGCCTTTGTCCAACAGCATTTTAACTATTTCGGGATTAACGTCTGAGCCAAGCACAGCTTCGGACAAAGGCAACGCCCCGTCGCTATCGGCTAAGTTCGGATTCGCGCCTTTTTCGAGCAGTTTTTTAACCAATTCTTCATCATTCCGATAAACCGCCACATATAAAACCGATTGATTATTTGCTCGCTCGCCTTTTCCCAGCACGTTAACATCAGCATTCTTTTCCAAAAGCGATTCAAAAACATCCATTTCATTTTTTTTCAAAGCCAGATGGAGCGGCGAATTGCCCAAATCGTCGCGCATATTTATATCGGCTTTGTCCAATAAAAGACGGATGATTTTCGGCTCGGCTGTTTCAATTGCCGCAGTCAGAGCAGTTTCTCCCTTTTCATTTTTGGCGTTCAGATTAATTCCCGCCTGCAAAAAACCTTTGATGGCAATCGCATCCTCAAGTTTGATGGCTCTGAAAAAATCAGCTTCCGTGAAATTAAAACCCCGCAATTTCAGCATTGTTTGCGCCATTTCCGGCGTTGTCTCGTCGCTCCGCTGACATCCGTATGTCATAAATGCGATTGCGGAAATCCAGAGTGTAATTAAAATTTTTTTATTCATTTTTAATTAGTAATATTTTTTGAAATTGATTCTGCCTGTTTTAATTTAACCAAAAGCAGTTCCGGTCAACCAATGTCCGCCGTCAACAACCAGCGTAACGCCGCTGATATAGCTTGCCGCCTCCGAGCATAAAAAAACGGCGGCGTTTTCGATGTCTTTAATTCTGCCAAAGCGTCGGAGCGGAATTCTTTTGGTCAACTTCTCTTTCAAAGGTTCGGGCAAAAGACGTTTGATTCCTTCGGTGTCCTCAATCGGACCGGGCGCGATGCCGTTGACACGAATGCCGTATCTGCCCCATTCAACCGACAGATTTCGCGTAATCGCGTCAACTCCGGCTTTTGCCGCCGAAACGTGAATCTGCATCGGCGTTGCCGCGAGGTGAAGCGTCGCGCTGATGTTCAAAATCTGTCCCTGATTTTTTTTCAGTTCGTCAAAAGCGGCGCGGCAGACGTTAAATGTGCCTTTTGTGTCAATGTCAATGACTGTGCCGAAACCGTTTGATGAAAGTTCATCGGCTTGGCAGAGAAAATTTCCCGCCGCGCCGTTGACGACAATATCAATTTTGCCAAAATGTTCGATGGTTTGCGCGATTGCATTCGTAACCGCCGCAAAATCGCGGACATCTGCCGCTACCGCGAAACATTCGCCGCCGTTTTCTTTGATTAACTGCTTCATTGGTTCGAGGTTCTCAGTTTTACGCGAAGTAATTGCCACTTTTGCTCCGTGTTCCGCCAAAGCGCGGGCAATGCCACCCGTAATTCCCGTGCCGCCGCCTGTTACAAATGCGACTTTGCCTTGTAAAATGTTTTCGTTAAATAAATTATTGCTCATAGTTAATTTTTTTTCGCTCAAAAAGCGAAAATGATTTTATCAAACCAACGGAGCGGCGAACGCTTTTTAATAATGAAAATGTTATTCTTTTCAAGTTGTTATTATTTTTTGTCCGAATATCTTAGCATATTGAGATAAAATTAAAATTGCACAAAATTTATCTATGAATGTTTTAATGATTGCCGATGTCGTCGCTCGTCCCGGCAGACACGCCGTTTTAGATAAAATTAGGGAAATTCGGGAACAATATAAGATAGATATTGCCACGATGAACGCCGAGAACGTCGCGGGCGGTTTTTCGATTACGCCGGTGCTTGCCGACGAACTTTTCGGCAGCGGCATCGACCTGATGACTTCGGGCAATCATATTTTCGACAAACACGAGATAATTCCCTACATCGAAAAAAATCCGCGTCTGCTTCGTCCGGCGAATTATCCGCCCGCAACGCCCGGAAGCGGTTTATTTGTCGGTGAAATTCGCGGCTTCAAAATCGCGGTTCTCAATCTGCTTGGCAGAGTTTTTATGCCGCCGGTTGACGACCCGTTTCGCGTTGCCGACGAAGCCGTAAAATCAATTCCTGCAGATGTCAAAATCCGTCTGGTTGATATGCATTGCGAAGCAACTTCGGAAAAAAATGCGCTGGGCTGGTTTCTGGCGGGCAGAGTTTCGGCGGTTATCGGCTCGCACACGCATATTCAAACGGCTGACGAGCGAATTTTAGACGGCGGCACGGCGTATATCACCGATGTCGGAATGACGGGAAGTTACGCGGGAGTTATCGGAATGGACAAAAATCACGTTATCAACCGATTTATTAATTTTCCGGCACGACGCGCCGACCATGCCAAAGGCGATGTTTGGATTTGCGCGGTTGTCATTGAAATTAACGAAGAAACAGGCGAAGCATTGAAAATTACAAGACTTCGCTTGGAACATCAGGATTAAAATTTACAGACATTTGTGAAGCCGCGGAGTTTTGCCGCGCTCTAAAGTATAATCGGCAATCTTCTCTTTGGTTTCCGTTAAAGTAACCTTCAGCATCATCGTATCGCCTGATATTTTTCCCTCGTAATGAGCCGGTTGAGGTTTCGGCGGATTATCTACTCTGACTGGACCAAAACTTTCAACCGTATGAAAACCGTCTGCATAGAATTCGCCGTTTTCATTAATTGTTAATTTCCGGTCTATTTCACCATTGGCGCAGTCATATTCAATTTTAACAACGCTTTCTTCGACAACAAGACTGATGCCCGTCGCGCCCCAATTGCTTTGCGGAACGGCAGTAAGTTTTGATTGGTTCATATTTTGTCCTCTATTTTCCTGATTTGAATTTGGCGGCGTGTTTGCCGGTAAAGATGTGTTTATGCTTTGCTTTGGAGCGGGCGCGATATTATTGTGGCGGCAATTTGCCGAAACAATCACAGCAAAAATGACAAGCCAAAATCCGAATGCGCTTAAATAAACTTTCATGTTTTTATTAAATCTTTCTCTCATAATTTTTGTCAATTTACTGATAGAATAATCGAATTGCGGCAAGTATAGCAATTTCACAGGCTTAGTATTATCCAAAATAACCCGCTTGAAATTGTTTTACAAATCTATCATAATTGGCGGATTTGTTGGCTCATAGCTTTCATCGCAATTTGAAGCGTTGACAAATTTTACGCCGAATTTTTCCGTCGTGCCGTAACCGCAATGGATATGCCCGAAAATGTGGAGTTTGAGTTTTTCAAAACAAACCAGTTCTTCAATCTGCCGCCGCAGTTCTTCGCAGCCCGTATTTTCTACAAAATACTGTCGCGGCACTTTGTCCAAGATTCCAAACGGTGGTCCGTGCGTGATTAAAATATCCGTGTCGTTGGGAATCAGTTTCCACTTTCTCGCTAATTCCTTGCCTCGCATTAAGTTAAACGCCCAATCAAAAAAACGCGGTTGATAAGGTGAACCGTAAATTTTCAAACCATTAATTTCAACCGAAGAATCTTGCAAATAAATAATTTTGTCGTCGAGCAGACTTTTCGCCAATCTAAGGTTAGTTTCAAAAAGCCAATCGTGATTTCCGGCGACGAAAATTTTGGACTTATGCGGCAAATTCGCAAACCATTCGTTAAATAGAACAATCTCGTTAATCGTTCCGCGAATCGTTGCGTCGCCCGCGTGAATCAAAATGTCGCCGTCAGGCACGACGATTTGTTCGTTGCAATTGTGTGTGTCGGAAAGACAAATTATTTTGGGCATTCTTGAACGTCCTAACTTGAAACGCTGCGGCGGATTTGCAATCTTAATAATCAATGAGTGAAAAACAAGTTCAAGATCAGTCTCCAAGCACAGATCGGATTGAAGCCTTTAGCGACGGTGTTTTCGCTATTGTTATCACACTTTTAATTTTGGAGCTGCGCGTTCCAAACATTAATGATGAACGCAATGCTCTTGAATTATTAAATGAGCTTTATCGTTTGCTGCCGAAATTTCTCGGGTTCGTCATGAGTTTTTTTTTCGTTGCCGTATTTTGGGTAGCTCATCACCAGTTTTTTCATACACTCAACTTTTCAAAACGCGGCTTACTCTGGCTCAACAATCTTTTTTTGTTTTTTATAACATTTATCGCATTTCCGACGGCGGTTTTAGGTTCATATCCAAAAAATGAAACGGCAATTGTTTTTTTTGGCACGTCGTTTTTTGCGGCAAGTTTGACATTTGCCGTTCTGCGCTGGTTTGGTTGGAGAAAAAATGAAACTGCTTCCGACGAATTTGCTGATGATTCTTTCCGAAAAGCAATGCAAAGAAGTTTTCTTCCCCCGATACTTTATCTTGTCGGAATGATAATCGCGCCCTTCAGCTTCATTATTGCCATTATTATTTATTTTCTGACACCCGCTTTGCTGATTATTCCGCTCAAACTCCGAACGCGCTCACCGAAAAAGGATGATTTGGAAGTTTAATTATCTTTGTAAATTTTCGATACAAACTTATCTTGTAAAAATTCCGACGGATTAATTTGGCTCTGCAAAATTACGCCTTTGTAGTTTCCCGCGAGCAGCAGCATTGCCGATGCAATTAAAGGCACTGCAGTAGCTGTCTGAATCGCCCGCAGTTTGTGTCCATTTATTTCCAGAGGCTCAACAAAAAACGCTTTTTCCAACAACCGGCGCACGCCCTTCGAGTCGAAACCTTCAACCGAAGCGTGAACGAGAACAAAATCGTTTTCAACGGCAGGAATTTTTTCCAAGAACACGGCTAAAAGTTTGTTCGATAAATCTGGGTCAGGTCTTAGTTTTCTATCTACAATGTCTTTCGCAAATTCTTCCATTACACTTTCAACCCAAGCATAATGCCCAACGTGGCGCAGGGTTTTATAATCCAGATTTCGTGATTTGCCGCGAAAAAATTCCGGCAAATCCGCCGCGCCGCCCGATGTTAAATCCGCTTCGTAAGTTCTGCCGCCGATTATAATTGTTTCGCGTTCTGATAATGCGGGAACTTGCCGAATTTCGTAATCTTGAATCACGCGAGAATTTTTGACATATTCGGTTGCCACGCCAATCGGCGACCACGTAAAACCGTAAAAATGCGGGCTGTGTGCGTGTGCGGTCAACGCACCGACTTTCATTCCGATTTTTTCAACTTTTTCGATGCCGAACTGCCGCTCGAAATTTTGATAAAGCGACATCGCCAGAACATTGACAAAACCGGGCGCAAGTCCGGTCTGCAAAACAAAACCTGTTTCGGCATTTTTGGCAAGTTCGATAATTTCGTCAGTTTCCGCAACATATTCGGTCAGATTTGCGTAGTGCATTTTAAAATCTTTGGCAAAACGCGCCATTCGCGGAGCTTGGCTTCCGGGCGAGCAATCAAGCAAAACGTCTGCTTGCTGAAACGCTGCTTTCATTTTATCGTTAATGCCGTCGGGCGACATCAAAATTGTTTCAACTTTTGAAGTTATTTGCGAGTTTTGCAAAACCAAATTTTTTGTTTTTATGAGATTTTCTCCACGGATATCGCCGAGAAAAAGTTCCGTTTCAAAATCTGACCATTCACGAATTAAAATTGCCGCCGCTTCGCCGATTCCGCCTGAACCTGCAATAAATATTTTTCGATTCATAAACACCAAATTTCAACATAAAGTTATCAAGAATACAAAAGATGTAAGCTTATTTCCCCAAAACATAATCGGCACTTGCCAAATCATGCGCGATTGTAGTAAAAATGATTTTGTCGTTTGCATCTGTTTTCAAAATAAACGACAATTTGTTCTTCTTAGTTAAAATAATAAAAAAAATTTGGTTTGATATTTATCCGAATCTTTATCCAAGATTTTCTGGAACTATTGTTATTTTAACTATTTTTTAAAATAGCTGGAAATTATTCCGCTAATCCTCAGACCTTTTAAGTAAAACAAAAAATCAGGAGTTGTCTGTTGATGAATTTTAACAAATCTTTGTGCGTTTCTTTATTTTTACTATTGTTTTTTGCCGGTTTTGCCGCTAAATCCTTCGCTCAAGAGCGGGCAAGAGTTATCCAAGAACAAAATACTCAAAAGACTTATTCATCACAAAGAATTCCTGCTAAAAATTCACCGAAAATCCGCCAACTGTCATCAAATAATACCTTAGTTATTCAAAACCCGCCGCCGCTCGTTAAAAAGACAGTTTCATCGCAACCGACAAACGCCGCTCTCGGCAGTTACATCAGCCGAGTTTCTTACAGCGCAGTTTTTAACCAAAGATTATTTTTTGCCATTAAAGACAGATTCGGCATACCGTATCGTTACGGTTCGACGGGTCCGAATACTTATGATTGTTCGGGTTTGGTGTGGAGCGTTTTCCACGACGCTGGTTACGATTTTGAACGCTCAAGCGCGAGAACTCTATGGCAAAATTCCGAACCGGTCGCAGGTGATGACCGATATAAATTCGGAACGCTCGTTTTTTTCAACCGACTCGGACACATCGGTATTGTCGCGGATGAAAACGGTTTTTATCACGCATCCACAAGTCAGGGCGTAACTTATTCAAAATTTGAAGGTTATTGGGAAAAGCGGATTGTCGGATTTCGCCGATTCCCGATTATTAAATAATCTTTTTCAACCTAAAACATAAATTTAAATAACAAATCCCGGACGATGTTGGTTCTCCTTTTCTTCCCAAACAATTGCTATCTTATCAATCGCTACATACGCAACTCGTTCTTCTTCATCGCGCAAATATAAGATACCGCTTTTGACATCAACGACTTCGCCGCTAAATGTCGCGTTTGTGCCGCAAGAAATATCCAACTTTTTTCCCATTAACTGTTTCAAAAACTCTTCCATTGTCTTCTCCGTTAAATAATTTCAAAACCAATTTCGATGCCCTGCCGCCCGACCTGCGGTGACCCAACGGCTAATACTATGTTCCGCGTTTTTTGATTTATTCGACACCGATTTTTGTTTGTCCGCAAAAGCCAAAGCCGATGCAATCAATGCCAAGTCCCGTGTTGCTTCATCAATCTTTTTTACTTGCTTACGTTCATTAAAACGCGCAATAAAGCCGGTGTCGAGTTTTCCCGCAATAAATTCCTCGTCTTCGACAATTTCGCGGAAAAATGGCAGAGTCGTTTTGATGCCGCCGACTTCGTATTCCTGCAAAGCGCGTCGAAGGCGGTCAATTGCTTCAGCGCGTGTTCTGCCGTGAACGGCAAGTTTTGAAATCATCGGGTCATAATAAATTGAAACTTCCGCGCTTTCATAAACGCCGCCGTCATCGCGCACGCCGTTGCCTTGTGGAACACGAAGGCGCGTAATTTTACCCGGCGAAGGCAGAAAATTATTTTCCGGGTCTTCGGCATAAACGCGGCATTCAATCGCGTGTGTGTTCCAAGCAATATCCCTTTGCAAAAAAGAAAGTTCTGCGCCGCCTGCAACAAGAATTTGCTCGCGCACAAGATCAACTCCGGTAACAAGTTCCGTAACCGGATGTTCGACTTGCAGGCGCGTGTTCATTTCCAAAAAATAAAATGATTTATCCAAATCAGAAACAAGAAATTCGACCGTTCCCGCGCCGACATAATCAACCGCTCTGGCAACTTTTATGGCACATTCGCCCATTTCCTGTCTTAAATAGTTATCATTAATCGGCGACGGGCATTCTTCGACGACCTTTTGATGCCGCCGCTGAATCGAACATTCACGTTCGCCGAGATGGACGAAATTTCCGCGCGTGTCGGAGAAAATCTGAATTTCGATATGGCGCGGACGGACAATCGCTTTTTCGACATAAACCGAACCGTCGCCAAAACTTGCGAGTGCTTCGCTCTGTGCGGCTTCAAACGCATTTTTCAAATCGTGTTCGTTTTCGACCAGCCGCATTCCCTTGCCGCCGCCGCCCGCCGAAGCCTTGAGCATCACTGGAAAACCAAATTCTTTCGCAGTTTCGAGCGCGTCTTTGGCAGATTTTAGAGACTCGGTTGTGCCGGGAACGACCGGAACACCAGCTTTAATCGCAATTTTTCGTGCGCTGATTTTTCCGCCCATCGCCTCCATCGCTTCCGGTGATGGTCCAATAAATGTGATGTTTTCTTTAGTTACTTTGCGGACAAATTCAGAGTTTTCCGACAAAAATCCATAACCCGGATGAATCGCTTCCGCGCCGGATTTCTGCGCCGCTTCGATAATTTTTTCCCAACGCAGATAACTTTCATTTGACGGCGGCGCACCGATAAAATATGCTTCGTCCGCCATCCGCACGTGAAGCGCGTCTTTGTCAGCTTCCGAATAAACGGCGACGGTTTTGATTTTCATATCGCGGCAAGCGCGAATGATGCGGCAAGCAATTTCACCGCGATTGGCAATTAGAATTTTCTTGAACATATGTTTCAATGGTAAGTGGTAAGTGCTAAATGGTAAATGGAAGACATTTTTTGATTTACCATTTAGCACTTACCATTAGACGAGCATCGAATTTCCGTGATTTTTCGGGTCAAAGCGGATACCGACCTTTGCACCCGGCGCATATTGCAAAGGATTTTCCAACTTTTCTTTGGTTAAAATCTCTGAGGATTCAAAATCCACACCTTGAATGTTATAGGTATAAAAGACAATTTCATCGCCCGTTTCAGATGCTTCGCTATCAATGATAATGCCGTCGGAGATTCTGCCGTGAGCGAGCAGATATTCGCACCGTTGGGATTCGGAACTTATCGTTTTTTTCTTTCTGAAAATATCAAATATGTTCATTTTTAATCTATTATTAATGGAGTTTTTTTATAGCGCGAGCGTAAATTGTTGACCGCCGATAAAATCGCCGGACGCTTAATAATGCTTGCTTCAAGCGGGCGTTTGCCCGGAATATCAATCATTATCAAACCGAGCAGAATCGTTAACAGTCCCGGTCCGGGTCCAAGAATCATAAGCACCCCGATGCCAATTAAAAAAGCACCGATTAGATTCTTCAAAATGATTGCTCCCCAACGAATCCATAAAGGCTTTCCTTTTATAAATCCCAATGAATAATCCGAACTAAAATAATTTGCCGGCAGCTTGACTATCACCAAAACAATTATGCTATAACTGATAATCGCCGAAAGAACAAGCAAAATTGTGCCAAACGCGATTCTGCCCCACGTCAAAGAATCCCAAAATTGTGAAAGCCATTCCATAACAATTATCAGTTATCAGTTATCAATTTTGCTTGCTGACTACGAGTTGACTGCTTCAATTTTTCTAATTTCCTTCCAAATATAAAACATTCGGTGAATAAACGTCCAAAGCGAACCAACTGCCAAAACCCAAAGCACTTGCGGCATCCGGTTGGCAAAAAACGAAGTCGAATTCGGAAATGTCGAAAGCGCACCAATTATCAACAAAACAATTCTTTCCGGGCGTTGCAGAAATCCGACATTAGCCTTAACACCAAAACCTTCGGAACGCGCTGTCGTATAACTGACCATCACCGAAAAAATCATTCCGATTCCGGCTAGCGTAACATTTAAAAGAGAGTGTTGCGG
>MWVX01000714.1_pt1 | contig 10789 bp, 8 predicted proteins | sample 1047311 | NCBI WGS metagenome assembly MWVX01 (sample SAMN06349984, study PRJNA376086) | soil metagenome | isolation source: MtG-4 sample Antarctic (ecotone) soil | place: Antarctica | collected 2015-01-13
GTGATGGCATATTGAAGCCTAATGGAATGGTAGAAGAGTATGCAAAAAACTATCCGGCTGAAAGCTTACAGATGATTGATTATTGGTATGCGAAGGATTATTATGTAGTTGAAGATATAAAGCTCATATTTAAAAACTATAAGCACCTGGCAGCGTGACTCCCGCCAAATAAAGACATGTTAACTTTATAATTAAGTAGTAGCAAAGGATGGCAAGAATAATAGATTTTAATATACCCCGTAGTCTGGCAACGGCGCTGTGGTTTCCGGATTATGATCCACGCAGCCAGCAATTAAGGGTTTTGAAAAAACTATTATTGAAAGCAAAGTTCACCGAGTTTGGACAACATTATCGCTTCGATGATATTTTGTTGAGTAAGCATGCAGGCAAAGCTTTTCAGAATAAAGTGCCTGTACACGATTATAATAAAATATATGAAGAATGGTGGAAAAAAACACTCAGCGGTGTACCTGATGTAGCCTGGCCGGGTAAGATCAAATATTATGCATTGAGCTCCGGCACCTCCGATGCAGCAAGTAAATACATTCCCGTTACACAAGACATCTTAAGAAGTAACCGTGTCAATTATATCAGACAGCTTTTTTCTCTAATGAGCTATACACATTTGCCACGCAATGCCGTCACAAAAGGTTTTCTAATGCTGGGAGGAGCCACTGATCTTGAAAAGGGTGCGGCGGGATGGTTTGCAGGAGACCTCAGCGGCATACTTATGAAAAACCGTCCATTTTGGTTTCAAACATTTTATAAACCCGGAGGCCGTATAGCAAAGATCAAAGACTGGAATGAAAAATTAAATGAAATAGTAGAAAAAGCTGCTGACTGGGATATAGGATATATAGTGGGTGTGCCTGCCTGGTGCCAGATGTGTATGGAAATGATCGTGGCACATTACAAAGTAAATTCTATTCACGATATATGGCCTAACCTCGGATTTTTTGTGCATGGGGGTGTTGCATTTGAGCCTTACAAAAAAGGTTTTGAAAAGCTGTTGCGGAAGCCCATTGTGTATATTGAAAATTACTTATCCAGTGAAGGATTCATTGGTTATAAAGCCCGTGAAGGCGCTGTAGGTATGAAGCTTATTCTGAATAATAACATCTTTATGGAATTTGTGCCCTTCGATGATAAAAATTTTGATGCAGATGGAAAGATGATTGAAAATCCTACCGCATTGATGATACATGAAGTGGAAGAAGATAAGGAATATGCCTTGCTGATCAGTACCAATGCAGGCTCATGGCGCTACCTCATTGGCGATACCCTAAGATTCGTGGACCTTAATAGAAATGAAATAGTAATCACAGGACGGACAAAACATTTTTTAAGCCTTGTAGGTGAGCATTTGAGTGTGGAAAATATGAATAAGGCTATTGAAAAGGTAAGCGAAGAATTCAACATATCTATACCGGAATATGCAGTTGTTGGATTTCCACATCATAATTATTTTGCCCACAAATGGTATATAGCCTGTAATGATGAAATAGATGAGGGTGTATTGCGTGATAAAATAGATCATTACCTCTCTGTGCTTAATGATGACTATGCTGTGGAAAGAAAGAGCGCTTTAAAAGAAATTTTCATTCAAAAAATGCCGGAAGATGTGTTTTTGAAATTCATGACAGGAAAAGGCAAACTTGGCAGCCAACATAAATTTCCAAGAGTGCTGAAAGGTAAAATGCTGCAGGATTGGAATGAATTTTTAGTAAAGCAAAATCTCAACATAGATTTTTAAAGCTTTAATTTGAGGTTTAGATGATTCTGAACAACGCATTCTTTATTTTTATACTAATCTTTAATTTTTAAAAATGAGCTTTATATCTTCAACTACATAATAATCCTTCGCATACCAATAATCAATCATCTGTAAGCTTTCAGCCGGATAGTTTTTTGCATACTCTTCTACCATTCCATTAGGCTTCAATATGCCATCACGTAAGGGCGGCAATTGCATGCCTTCAAAAAAATATCCGATCCAGGTTTTTTCTCCCAGCAAAACGCTCCATGAGTTAGCGATTACCCGAAACGGTTTTTTACTGAATAAAAAATGAAGGGGGAAGAAAAAAAGTAACAGGATTGAGATTATAAAATCAACCAATCTTTTTAATCTTCGCTCATAGGGTCGTGCGAGGTTAAAAGGAGCCTGGGCAGAAATAACTTCTCCACTTGTGCCGCTGGAGTCGCTGCCCACAATGCTGTTGCTTCCTGCAAAATGAAAACGAAACCGTAGGGCTGGCTTTATAGATTCCAACCACTCCATCATTCGTACGGTGGATAGCTCACCCAAACAAAAAATAATTTCACGACAATTCAAACCTTTGGCTGAGGCATCAATATTCTTTAGCGTAGCTACTGCTCCGGTTTCATTTCCATCTGCAGATACCCGCCCGATAAATGTAGTATCCGGTATATAATTACCAAAAAAGCTTTGCAATTCTGTGTATTCATTCTCTGTTCCCACCATCAGTCTGAAGGGTTGGTTTTGATTGTTTGTTACGATGTTGAGTACACCTGCTTTCATTAAGATAGCTCTAGTGCAACTTATCAATATAAAAGCTGTAGTAACACCAATGGTGAGAATGCCTCGTGAAAATCGTAAGTTTTCGGGTAACAAAGCATATACGACCAACAGTCCGCAAGAAGCTATGATTGTAGATCGGAACACATCATTTTTACGAAAATGAAAATCGTAAAGCCCTGCGTAATAAGCAACCACTAAATAGATGAGGGTGAATAATGGGAGTAAAGTCCATAATAAATTGTCCGGGTAAATAATATCCGTACGGACCACTTGTACCCATATTTCTTTTACCAAAAAAAAAGAAAGCATTATCAACAAAGCATCAATCAAGGGTAGGCCAATCCAGCGAAAAGCCTTAAAGGCTGCTGCAGCGATGGCTCGAAACCAAATAGCGGCCTGAATAGAAAAATTAAAAATACCTGCCCTGGTGCCCCCATAATGTTTTCGAACAAAAATGCTCATTGCACTATAAAACAAACGAACATAATTAAGGCTCCCTCTTTTAGTACTTTCCCCCTTGAAGTGAATTATTTTAGTCTCCGCCAGATAATAATTTTTATACCCTGCTTTCTGCATGCGATAACTAAGATCTACATCTTCTCCATACACAAATCAGATCACCTTTTTTTGCGCCATTTCTTCTGATGAATGAATCCGGAGTGACCTCTCCAATAGCAGTACAGGAAATAATAAATCCTTTTTGTGAAGTAGATGTATCGCCGCCTATGAGATCAACATCATAGAATGTACATGCAGCATACACACCTTCATAAAACTCATCAAGCGCTTCAAGACTGAAACGATTGCTGAAAGCCAATCCTAAAATAATTTGTGTTGGCGTAGCATTCATTGCGTAAATATCACTGACATTCACTACCACTGTTTTATATCCCAAATGCATTAATGGAGTGTACATCAAATCAAAATGCACACCTTCAATGAGCAGGTCATTTGAGATCACTGTTTGTTTTCCAAAATGGTCAATTACCGCTGCATCATCTCCCACACTCAGTATGGTAGAAGCATTTTTTATTTCAATATTTTTTGTAAGATGGTCTATCAAACCAAACTCTCCCAGTGTTGATATCTCAGTACGTTCAGTCATTTTTTTTCTAACGTTTCAAATTTTTTTTATTGTATCTGTTCCCGTTTTTTATTCATTTCTTCCCTCTATCCACGTTTTGAGCCCATCGTGTATCATTCCGTTGCTTGCTATAATTCCGGGTAAGTACGGTGAAAAATAGGCACCATTTAGTTGTGTTACTTTTCCACCTGCTTCCTCCACTATCAGAAAGCCGGCAGCGCTATCCCATGCCTGTAACTGATGTTCATAAAAACCATCAAAACGGCCACAGGCAACCCAACAAAGATCAATGGCAGCGGAACCCAATCTCCTAACCGGTATGCCTTTTCGAATAAACCGTTCGAAAACCTGCAATGGTCCGTTGGGTTCGTCGAGGTATGTGTAGGGAAAGCCGGTGACCAGGCATGAATTAATAACTTTATCTTTTTTACTTACTTCAATTTTTTTATCATTCAATGTAGCACCTTTACCTTTTTCGGCTACAAATAATTCATTCATAAAAGGATTAAGCACTGCTCCGAGAATCATTTTTCCATTATGCTCCACGCCTATCGAAACGCAACATAAGGGAATGCCGTTTGCAAAATTTACCGTGCCGTCTATCGGGTCAATGATCCATTTGTATTCAGAATCCTGGTAAATTTCGCCTGACTCTTCTGTGAGGATGTTGTGATCGGGGTAATTTTGTTTGATTACTTCTATAATGGCTTTTTCAGATGCATGATCCACTTCTGTTACGAGGTTATTAATGCCCTCTTTATTTGAAATTTTAAAATCAAGATCTCTGAATCGCAGCATCTCACTTGCTCCGGCTTGCACGGCTTGCATTAAAACACTCTTGAGCATGGTCAAAGATAAGTACTGTCAAATGGCATCATTTGATATTATATTTGAAGGCATTGCAGAAATAAAAGAACAGGCTGTTGATTGTATCGGTTATCATAGTAAACTATAATGTAAAATTCTTTCTCGAACAATGCCTTTATTCCATATATCGCTCTGCTGATGTAGTACCGGAGATAATCGTAATAAACAATGCCAGCAATGATGGAAGTATTGAATACCTGCTGCCAAAATTTCCTGCCGTTCAATTTATTGAAAATGAGACTAACAAAGGTTTTGCAAAAGCCTGTAACAAAGGAGTAAGTTATGCCAAAGGAGACTTTATCCTTTTCCTTAATCCGGATACTATCATTGCAGAAGATACATTAAGCAAATGCATTCATTTTTTTAAGAACCAAAAAGATGCAGGTGCTGTAGGAGTGCGCATGATAGATGGTGCAGGTAGATTTTTAAAAGAATCGAAACGATCTTTTCCTTCTCCGGTTACGTCGCTTTTTAAATTGGTTGGATTGGCTTCCTTGTTTCCGCATTCGCAAACCTTTAGCCGTTATCACTTAGGCCATTTAGATGAAAATAAAAATCATGAAGTAGATGTACTAGCCGGAGCTTTTATGATGATCAGGAAAGAAGCATTAGAAAAAGTGGGGGTTTTTGATGAAGATTTTTTTATGTATGGAGAAGATGTAGATCTTAGTTATCGCATGCAGAAAGCAGGGTATAAAAATTATTATCTGGCGGAGACTAAAATAATTCACTTCAAGGGGGAAAGTACTAAAAGAGGGAGCCTTAATTATGTTCGTTTGTTTTATAGTGCAATGAGCATTTTTGTTCGAAAACATTATGGGGGCACCAGGGCAGGTATTTTTAATTTTTCTATTCAGGCCGCTATTTGGTTTCGAGCCATCGCTGCAGCAGCCTTTAAGGCTTTTCGCTGGATTGGCCTACCCTTGATTGATGCTTTGTTGATAATGCTTTCTTTTTTTTTGGTAAAAGAAATATGGGTACAAGTGGTCCGTACGGATATTATTTACCCGGACAATTTATTATGGACTTTACTCCCATTATTCACCCTCATCTATTTAGTGGTTGCTTATTACGCAGGGCTTTACGATTTTCATTTTCGTAAAAATGATGTGTTCCGATCTACAATCATAGCTTCTTGCGGACTGTTGGTCGTATATGCTTTGTTACCCGAAAACTTACGATTTTCACGAGGCATTCTCACCATTGGTGTTACTACAGCTTTTATATTGATAAGTTGCACTAGAGCTATCTTAATGAAAGCAGGTGTACTCAACATCGTAACAAACAATCAAAACCAACCCTTCAGACTGATGGTGGGAACAGAGAATGAATACACAGAATTGCAAAGCTTTTTTGGTAATTATATACCGGATACTACATTTATCGGGCGGGTATCTGCAGATGGAAATGAAACCGGAGCAGTAGCTACGCTAAAGAATATTGATGCCTCAGCCAAAGGTTTGAATTGTCGTGAAATTATTTTTTGTTTGGGTGAGCTATCCACCGTACGAATGATGGAGTGGTTGGAATCTATAAAGCCAGCCCTACGGTTTCGTTTTCATTTTGCAGGAAGCAACAGCATTGTGGGCAGCGACTCCAGCGGCACAAGTGGAGAAGTTATTTCTGCCCAGGCTCCTTTTAACCTCGCACGACCCTATGAGCGAAGATTAAAAAGATTGGTTGATTTTATAATCTCAATCCTGTTACTTTTTTTCTTCCCCCTTCATTTTTTATTCAGTAAAAAACCGTTTCGGGTAATCGCTAACTCATGGAGCGTTTTGCTGGGAGAAAAAACCTGGATCGGATATTTTTTTGAAGGCATGCAATTGCCGCCCTTACGTGATGGCATATTGAAGCCTAATGGAATGGTAGAAGAGTATGCAAAAAACTATCCGGCTGAAAGCTTACAGATGATTGATTATTGGTATGCGAAGGATTATTATGTAGTTGAAGATATAAAGCTCATATTTAAAAACTATAAGCACCTGGCAGCGTGACTCCCGCCAAATAAAGACATGTTAACTTTATAATTAAGTAGTAGCAAAGGATGGCAAGAATAATAGATTTTAATATACCCCGTAGTCTGGCAACGGCGCTGTGGTTTCCGGATTATGATCCACGCAGCCAGCAATTAAGGGTTTTGAAAAAACTATTATTGAAAGCAAAGTTCACCGAGTTTGGACAACATTATCGCTTCGATGATATTTTGTTGAGTAAGCATGCAGGCAAAGCTTTTCAGAATAAAGTGCCTGTACACGATTATAATAAAATATATGAAGAATGGTGGAAAAAAACACTCAGCGGTGTACCTGATGTAGCCTGGCCGGGTAAGATCAAATATTATGCATTGAGCTCCGGCACCTCCGATGCAGCAAGTAAATACATTCCCGTTACACAAGACATCTTAAGAAGTAACCGTGTCAATTATATCAGACAGCTTTTTTCTCTAATGAGCTATACACATTTGCCACGCAATGCCGTCACAAAAGGTTTTCTAATGCTGGGAGGAGCCACTGATCTTGAAAAGGGTGCGGCGGGATGGTTTGCAGGAGACCTCAGCGGCATACTTATGAAAAACCGTCCATTTTGGTTTCAAACATTTTATAAACCCGGAGGCCGTATAGCAAAGATCAAAGACTGGAATGAAAAATTAAATGAAATAGTAGAAAAAGCTGCTGACTGGGATATAGGATATATAGTGGGTGTGCCTGCCTGGTGCCAGATGTGTATGGAAATGATCGTGGCACATTACAAAGTAAATTCTATTCACGATATATGGCCTAACCTCGGATTTTTTGTGCATGGGGGTGTTGCATTTGAGCCTTACAAAAAAGGTTTTGAAAAGCTGTTGCGGAAGCCCATTGTGTATATTGAAAATTACTTATCCAGTGAAGGATTCATTGGTTATAAAGCCCGTGAAGGCGCTGTAGGTATGAAGCTTATTCTGAATAATAACATCTTTATGGAATTTGTGCCCTTCGATGATAAAAATTTTGATGCAGATGGAAAGATGATTGAAAATCCTACCGCATTGATGATACATGAAGTGGAAGAAGATAAGGAATATGCCTTGCTGATCAGTACCAATGCAGGCTCATGGCGCTACCTCATTGGCGATACCCTAAGATTCGTGGACCTTAATAGAAATGAAATAGTAATCACAGGACGGACAAAACATTTTTTAAGCCTTGTAGGTGAGCATTTGAGTGTGGAAAATATGAATAAGGCTATTGAAAAGGTAAGCGAAGAATTCAACATATCTATACCGGAATATGCAGTTGTTGGATTTCCACATCATAATTATTTTGCCCACAAATGGTATATAGCCTGTAATGATGAAATAGATGAGGGTGTATTGCGTGATAAAATAGATCATTACCTCTCTGTGCTTAATGATGACTATGCTGTGGAAAGAAAGAGCGCTTTAAAAGAAATTTTCATTCAAAAAATGCCGGAAGATGTGTTTTTGAAATTCATGACAGGAAAAGGCAAACTTGGCAGCCAACATAAATTTCCAAGAGTGCTGAAAGGTAAAATGCTGCAGGATTGGAATGAATTTTTAGTAAAGCAAAATCTCAACATAGATTTTTAAAGCTTTAATTTGAGGTTTAGATGATTCTGAACAACGCATTCTTTATTTTTATACTAATCTTTAATTTTTAAAAAAATAATACAAAATGATACGAAACGCAACTGCAGTCTGGAAAGGGTCAGGGAAAGAAGGGAATGGAAATTTGAGCACTCAAAGTGGTGTACTAAGCGACACACAATATTCATTTAGAGATCGTTTTGCGGATGGAAAGGGCACTAACCCGGAAGAATTAGTAGCAGCAGCTCATGCAGGTTGCTTTACAATGAAACTAAGTATAGTTCTAAATGAGGCAGGTTTTACGGCCGATACCCTTGAAACAAAATGTGATATAACTTTTGAAAATGGAGCAGTTATCAAATCACATCTCACCGTGAAAGGAACAGTGCCCAACATAGAAGAAGCGCAATGGAATGAAAGCGTAAAGAAGGCTGAACAGGAATGTCCGATTTCCAAATTGCTGAACACAGAGATATCTTCTGAAGCTACGCTGAATGATTAAGCGTTATATCTAATTCCATTGTAAGGCGAACACAGTCTTTAGGGGCAGGCTATAACGATGATCTAATTAAGTTGTCTTGAAATTTTGGAATGTTGATTTAGTTCTACAATGTTTTATGATTTTAAAAAAATATTAGACTGCAATCAGAAATCAAAAGGCATCAAATAAAAAATAGGGGTTAGGCACAATGTTTTCAGATTTTCATTGCTCTTAACATTTATTATTTGACTTTTAAAATTTATGATTATGTCAGACAATTCAAGAAATCAAGATCAAGGCAGATCACAGGAACCAAATTCTGATAGTTTTGGTGGACAAAGCCAAAGAACAGGCGATGGTGGAGGTTCTCAGGGCGGATCACAAGGCGGATCACAAGGCGGTTCTCAGGGTGGCTCACAAGGCGGTTCTCAGGGTGGCTCACAAGGCGGATCTCAGGGTGGCTCGGAAGGTGGATCTCAGGGTGGATCACAAGGTGGTTCTCAGGGCGGATCACAGGGCGGTTCTGAGGGATTAGGTGGCCAAAGCCAGGGGGGTAGCGGAATGCAGGGAGGTATGCCAGATTCGGGCGGTATGAGCAGCGGAGATTCCGGCAGTGGAGGAAGCTCACAATCAGGCGGTGATTCTGATCGTTCTGGTGCAGGCGGCATGTAGTTCACTAATACTATATGAATAATTAATTTACAGTTTATTACGCCCTGTTTATACGGGGCGTAATTATTATTTATCCAGTATTTAAAAAACAAAAAAATGAACCTGTCAAAAAAAGAAGATAGTGGAAGTCGGCGACCTGAGTCTTATCCCAAACCCACTGAAGCTGATACACAAGTACAAAGCCAACCAGAGTATATAGACCAGGAACCTAATAGTTTTGAAAAAGAAGTAAGTGATCTCGGTGACGACGGAGCCTTGAATAATAAGAACAGCGATTCAAAAAAAGAGGAATGATTTTAAAATGTTAAGAACCTAGATGTTTCGTTCCTACAGCACTTTTTTCCTAGTGGCTGTTTTTACCAATAGTATACGCCTACGGCAGTTGTTTATTAAATGAAATTAATAACCATACTGTAGGTATAAAACATCGGCAACACAAAATGAATTATCATTAATCCGTGGGGATAAAATCATCAGTTAAGCAGATTCCATTGCTTCCATAAACCTCATCGCAAAAAAAGGAAACGGTTCGTTTCCTTAAAAATATCAATTGCATTTAAGATCAATTCCAATTTCTTGAAAATACTTTTTGTAAAAGAGGAGTAGTTCTTGCGGCTGCGTTTGTGCGTACCTGGCGCTCTTTTTCTGCAATGTTTTGAAACATTTTTTCACTTACCATTCCTGCCATTATATTGGCAAGATCCAGGTTGAAGCGGTTACCGGTAAGAGATTGAACAGGTTTTATTATTTTATCCCATTGCGCATTCAGGTTGTATTCGTTCAATGCGCTTTGCATTACCGGAGTTATAGAGCGTCTAAGGCTATCGCCTACATTCGCTCTTAAATAATCTGTTGCTGAAGTACCCCCGCTCTTTATTATACGCATGGCATCAGTCAGCTTCATGTTGTTAATGCCATCTACGAAAATAGGTACTGAGTTGGTAGCTGTTTTTTCAGCAGCACTGCTCAGGGTTGTGGTAAAGCGGTCAATTTCATTAGTTAGCCCTAACTGGTTTAATGTATTCAGGGCTTTCCGCATAGGTTCCGGAAATACAGTTGCAAGGATCATTTCTTTGCTAAAAGCTCCTGAAATGCCTCCATCGCGGGTTCCTAATTGAAGGAGCTGCCGTATAGCATTTGCGGCATCCATTTCATTAAGCACATATCCATTTTTCAATGTACTGCAAGAGAAAGACAAGGGAAGTACAATGCTTAATAAGATCGGGAGAAAAAGTTTTTTCATAGTACAAATTTTAAAATTAAAAGATATAGTTAGTCGCAGTTTCAATGAGGACGACAAAAACAAGGCTGAAATCGGTTCTGTTTTGTTAAAAAGATATTCCCCCTTTTTATGATCAACTAATATTTTGCAACTGACATAAATAATCTTATTAAAAGCTCATATCGTCAGCACTCGGTCCATAAGTACCGGGAATAGGAATATTTAATAACCGAAGGTAGACACCCAGTTGCGCACGGTGGTGAATGGTTTGTGCAAATGAATGACGTATCACTTCATATTTGGTCATGGTGCTGTATATCTGTTCCCCATTGCGC
>MWVX01000715.1_pt1 | contig 10786 bp, 1 predicted proteins | sample 1047311 | NCBI WGS metagenome assembly MWVX01 (sample SAMN06349984, study PRJNA376086) | soil metagenome | isolation source: MtG-4 sample Antarctic (ecotone) soil | place: Antarctica | collected 2015-01-13
AAATAAATCAGAGCGAGATAATTGAGCGACCTGAAGTTTTTATACGCGCCGTTGGCTTCTACGCCACTCAAAACGTCGCAGTCGTCTCAAAAAACGCCGCCGGATACATTTATCACCCGCAAGATTCGGAATCTGGGGCACACGCGCTCGATTACGAGACGCTGATTTCTTATGTAAAAGAAGACATCGAATCGGCTCAAGCAAAGCTCGTTCAAGACCGCGAGGAATACTTGGAACGCCAAACCGAAAGTCTGACGAAATCGTATTCGGAAACAGTAAGGATTCTGCAACATTTCCTGACCGAGCAGGGACGCGGCGACATCAAGCCGGAAGTTAATGTGAGAACGGAAGAGGACCGTTTAATCGCCCAAATTGACGTATACAAAATTGATTCGGCGGGCGGTCAGAAAAATCTCATCGGCGACATAACACAAGGCACGGACTCATATCAATACGTTATCGGTGAAGAAGAAAACGAAGTTTATGACCCGGAAGTTTTAAGCCAGCACATTATAACCGCCGCCAACTCGCTTGCCGTCAAGCAAATGAACGAACCTAACGCGCCAGCAGAAAGCCAGACTGCTGAAAACATTGTGCCGCCGATTGACCTTAAAGCCTACCGCGAAGCGACCGCGACTAACGCGGCTTTCGACTTTGACACGGATACGAATTTTTCACCTGAAGAAGTTCGCGCCGATTATTTCAAAGAGACTTTCGCGCTTGCCAATTCAGTGCTAAAACTGCACGAACAAACTGCAAGCAACGGCTTTTTAACCAAAAAAGCCGAACTCGAACACAAAAAGAATCTCGGCAAACTCGAACAGGACAAAGGCGATTTAGCTTTCCATGTCGCCCAAACCGGCGAATACTTCGGCGCGGCTTCAGAAACTTACGTCAGACGCGAATTGGCAATGCAAAACGTCGCTATCAATAGCGATTACAATGTGCTTCTCGGACAAGAGGCGGTAAATTACTTAGCGGAAATCGAAACGCCGGATGATGATTTTATATATGCGGACGAAATGCTTTATTCGTTGCCGCCGAAATCATATGACAACGGCGATACGCCCGACTCGCGCACCAAAGCTGAAGCGGCGCGGGAAAACACGGCTTCGGATTTACGAGTTGCCGTGCTTAATTCGGTCAACCCGGACGAATTTACGAATAAAATCCAAAATCGGGTTGTCGCTTTGCAAAACTCGTCGCGCCCGGAAAGAGCCGCCGAATATGAAAAGCAACTGTCTGAAATTATCGGCATTGATCCGAACAAGCCGCTGTCGGAAAACAAGCCCGTAATCGAAGCCTATTTCGAGAAAACGGATTTCGACATCAAATTTGAACAAATGTCTGACGAGTGGAAAAACAATTACCGCGCTTTTGCCGATAAATTCGGCAACGGCTATTCGGAAATAACGCTCGGAGAAAACTTTGAGCAGGATTTCAATACCGCCCGTTCGATTACCGTTGGAAAAAATGAAAACGGAGTCTTTACCGATGTCGGCATTCTGGAATTTGAAAATCGGGATAAGTTTTCATTTTACGAATACAAATCAGTCCTGGCTGAAATTCCAAGCGAGGTGAGACGCGACCGCGATTTTAACGAGAATAAGAATTTGAGTTTTGAGCAGGCGGTTGCAAAAATCAAGGAAGCCGCTGGCTTTGAAAGCGAATCAGCCGCGCTTGAACCGAAAGTCAAAATCAACCCCCAAGGAGAATATAATGCAACAAATGGCAGCACAAATGCAGTGGGAAATCATTCAGCAGTTGATTCTGGAACTGAGACAAAACAACCCAACCTTTTTGAATCAACAAATCCGTCTAATGAACTTTATGCCGGAAATGACGGCAGACACGCTTTTGTTTCTGCTGATGAACACCGTAGCGGAAACGGCAATAGAGCAATTGAAGGAAACCGACCCGCTCCTTCCCTTTCATCTTCTAACGCCGAAATTAAGCCGGCAATTAACACCGAGGCACAAGGAGAGATTCTTAGAAGCGATTCGGGAAAACTTGCAGCCGAGCAGCTAAAAACGGATGTTTCCGATTTGCTCAATGTGGGCAATAACACCGAAAAACGAACCCGCATTGATAACCTGGGCGTTGTCGAATACAAGCCGGCGCGACTTAAAGGCGGTGTCGCTCATCCGGGCGACATCGTTGAATCGGCTTCGATGGCGGCGGTTCTGCCACCCGACATTAAATATACGCCCATCTTCGATAAGAAAATCATCGAAGATGGACTTCTTTCATCATTACAGCTTGAAACGGTCATTTACGCCGGGCAGCGCCACGAGATGAAACTCGGCGACGGACGCACCCGCGCCGGCTATTTCATCGGCGACGGAACCGGGGTCGGAAAAGGCAGAGAACTTGCCGGAATCGCGCTCGACAACTGGAATCAAGGCAGAAAGCGTATTTTATGGCTTTCCGTCAATTACGACCTCGTTCCCTCGACGGAGCGAGATATGAAAGGTTTGGGAGCTGGCACCGTTCCTCTTCACACACTGAACAAACAAAGCGTTCATGCCGATTTGAACGAACAGGTAGGCGATGGACTGCTTTTCGCTTCATACGCCACTTTAACCGGAAAAGGAAAAGACGGAAAAACGCGCTTTGACCAAATTACAAATTGGCTTGGAGAGGACGGCGTAATTATGTTTGATGAGGGACACCTGGCTAAAAACGCCGTCGCTTTCGGACAAGCCGAAGCCAGCCAGCGTGGTGAAGCCGTCGTTGACTTGCAAATCGGCGAAAAATCGAATCCGAATTGGAGATTCGTTTATTCGTCGGCGACGGGTGCCACCGAACTTCGCAATATGGCGTATATGCAGCGACTCGGTTTATGGGGGACGGGTTCAGGTTTTCCGGGCGGGTTTGTCGAATTTCATAACACCATTGATAAGGGCGGAATCGGTGCGATGGAGATGGTTGCCAGAGATATGAAGGCAGCCGGTATGTATTGCTCGCGTTCGCTCTCGATGCGCGGTGTGGATTACCGCCTCTTACATCATGAATTAACCCCGGAACAAAAGGAAATCTACAACATCTCCGCCAAAGCATGGTCGGATGTCGCCAGAAACTTTGATGATGCCTTAAAACACACGAACGCCAACGGAAAAGCCAAAGGAATGGCTTACGCCCGTCTTTATTCGGGACAACAGATGTTCTTCCGGCAACTGATGACGGCAATGAAAGTTCCGGCGTTGATTCAGGAAACCGAAAGAGTCTTAAAAGAAGGCTCGACCTACCTCAACGAAAAAACCGGCGAAACAAAACAAATTCCCGCGCAAATAGTCATCGGTGTCATCGGAACCGGCGAAGCCAGAACCAAAGAACAAGTATCAAAAGCACTTCAATTCGGACTAGACCTCGACAGCCTCGATTTTTCGCCCAAGCAAATTCTTCTTAACGTCGTTGAATCGGCTTTTCCCACCAAGCGATTTACCGAAGAATATGACCCGATGAGCGGAAAGAACATCAAAGTTCCGGTAGTTGATGACGATGGACGGCATGTTGAAAGTCAGGAAGCCTTAAAAATGCGCGATGCGCTCCTTGGCGAACTCGAAGAACGAGTTACTTTGCCGGATAATCCGCTTGACCAAATCGTTAATTATTTCGGCGAATCAGCCGTTGCCGAAATTACGGGTCGCAATAAGCGAATTATTATTGACCCGGAAACCGGCAATCGTTCATATGTCAAACGCGCCCGCGAAGGCGTGGCAATGGACAAAGCCAGCCAGGATGAAATGAATGCGTTTCAAGCGGGCAGAAAACGGATTGCCATCATTTCTCAGTCGGCATCAACCGGCATTAGTCTTCACTCAGAACTAAAACCGCTTCTAATCAATTACGTCGCTTCAGGCAGAATGACCGAGAAGCAAGCGGGAAATATTCAAAATTATTGGGATGAGCATAAAAACACCGAAGGGGTATTAAAACTCGTTGATGAAAACAACATTAAAGTATTTCGCCGCGTTCACATCACACTCGAAACCGCGTGGAGTGCGGATACGCAAATGCAAACTTTCGGACGCACCCATCGCTCGAATGAATTGTTGCCGCCTGAATATGTCTTGATGTCAACCGACCTTGGTGGTGAAAAACGCTTTTTGTCGACGATTGCCAAACGATTGGGTTCGCTCGGAGCATTGACCAAGGGAGACCGCGAACAAGCCGGCGGCGGAAATCTGCTTGAATACGACTTCGAGAACAAATACGGGCAGCAAGCCGCCAAAAGAATTATCTCTATGATGCGCGACGGCAAACCCGCGCTGATGACTTTACTGCCGCCTGACCCTCACACGGGAGAGGAGCGCGGCGGAATGGAAATTCTCTACACGATGGGCATTGCCAAACGGGAAGGAAATCTGTTTGCGGTGCCGGATAAAACGCTCGAAGATTTGGAAGTCAGCAAATTCCTGAACCGGGTTTTAATGCTCGACGTGGACACACAGAACGCCGTTTTCGACAGCTTTGTTCAAGAAATGGAAGGTTTTATCACGCACGACAAAGAACTCGGATTGTTTGACGAAGGCGTAAAAGACATCTCCGGGACAAACATTCGTCTGGCTGAAGAACCGAAAGTCGTTTCGACGGAAAAAGCCACGGGAGCCGAAACGCTCTATTACAAAATCAGTGCCGATACGCCGACCGCCCCCGTGACTTTAACCGCCATTGAAGATAGTAACAAAGTCGTCTCCATAAACGGTTTGGAAGTTCATTCAAACAACAACAAGGGCGTATTTTACCAGCAAAAAAATTCCAAAAACATCATTTATACCGAGTATGCCAGCACCCGAACCGATGCCGCGACGGGAGCGATGGTGCGGCATTACAAGTTTGCGCGTCCCGCCGGCTGGCAATCCAATTTGCTGACGGAAAAAGATCTTCTCGACAAATACGTTCCCGTACAGCTTGAGGAACGCCGCGAATTTGCCGATGAAAAGGTAATGAAAATAAGTGATTGGTGGAACAATGCAGTCAAAGAAACGCCGCCGTCGCGCGTTCAGGATTATCACCTGATTGCCGGAGCGGTGTTACCCGTTTGGCAACGACTCGCCTCAACCAACGACAAGGGCGAGCAAATGAATCTCCAAACCGTGCGGATTGAAACCGAAGACGGCACCCGAATCGTCGGCGTGGAAATTCCGTCGCGGCACATAGGCAGGGTTTTGCGGGACTTGGGAGTAGAGCAGAGTTTCAAAACACCGGAAGAAATTTTCGATGCCGTTTTACATACCAAGGAAACGATAGATTTGGTTGGCGGTATTCGTTTGCGTCCGACGTTCCTCAAAAAACAACCGGCTATCGAAATTATGAATCTTTCAGTGTTCCAAAAAAATGAATTCCAAAATTACGGCGCACACAAAGAGATGATCGGATTCGATGCGAAGTTCTTTGTGCCGACCGATAAAACCAAGGGAGTCGAAGTTCTGTCAAAAGTTTTGGAGCGCTATCCGGCGGTGGACAAATCTGAAAATAAAGCCCAGACCGCAGAAGAGAGCGCGAGAGGCTCCGATTCAACCGATTCTCAGTCCGAAAAGATAGGAAGCATCTATCAGGCTATTACCGGCAAAGGATTAGATAATGCCTCCTTAACTAAACTAGCCGAAACCAATAACAACCATACTAAAGATTTTTATGAGCGGGCGGAGGCTTTACGCGACAAGAAATTATCGAACTACTGGTGGATGATGACCGCCGAGATGACTCCGCAAGGACAAGTTGCCATTAACCCGCCGACTTTTGAATTTCTCCGCCAAGCCTATCGGCAAACTTTTCAGTCTGATGTAAAAAACTTTGCCGGTTTGTTTATCGAACCGGACAAAACCGACCGTTTTTTACAGACTTTAGATTATATCGGGCAAAATAGCGGTATCTACCGCGAAAGTGTCGAGAGCGTAACTAAAACAATCGCTGATGCGCGGGCGCGACGATTCGATTATGCTCTAATACTTTTAACCGACAACCAGCCGGTGACCGTCATCCACGAAGAAACCCACGCAACTTCCCATAGTGCTTCATTAGGCAAAAATTTAAAAGAGAGGCACGCCCGGTTTGACGAATTAGTGCAAACGGAAGCATTTATTATCGCCAAACCCATTCTCGTCGCCAAATTCAAACTCAAAACTGCGGATAATGACGCTGCCGATAAATACGATGCTCTACTGGTCGAGGAAATAATGGCGGAAGTTACGTCCGGCGAGGGCGAGAAAATCGGCTTACTGCCAAAGGAAGCCGCAGATTTCGGAGTATTATGGTATAAATCATTCGCCGAAAAAAACGGCGATGTATCAATTTTAAAATTTAAGGAGTGGAACGATGAATCAAAACAAATCAGAGACCGAGCTTATCGAGAAATTCAAATCGAAAGAAACCGAAGAGAGCGAGAATATACCGGAGGCGAAAAAGAGCGAAACGAGCGTCTATCTGTGGGCAATGAGGCAGAAGGGCAAAGACATCCACGAGGAACTTCTGAAGTTGAATCAGAAACCGCCGGGTTAGAAAAATTTGGCATCGTTCCAAAGGAATTGGTGCAAAAAATCAAAGCCGAGCAAATCAAAAAGAGCGCGGACAAGCTGGAGGTCGCGGATCAAACCGAATCGAAGCGCGAGTTAAGCGAAATCCTCGAAGATTACGGGGTTTCAACGCTCAAAGGCAACAATGTCGAGGTGCTTGCCGCTTACGCCTTAAAATATCCACACGCTGCGGCGGATTTAATCGAATTTGCCGTAATGCGCGACATTATCAGTGATGCTCCACCAAATTTTACGGTAAAACCAAATCTTTATCCTAAATCTTTGATTGAATTATTAGAATTAGTCAATACTATTAACAAGAAATTGAGAAAAGAAATAGACCCAGAAAGCCGATGAATGTTGACAAGAATTATTAGCTAAGCGGGGTTGCGGCGGACAATCCGCCGATTCCGTGCGACGGTATTCCGAATCTGACTTACAATGCAATCAACAACCGCATCCCGACGGCTGGTTTTGCATACGACGTAGCGGGCAATCAAACCCGCGCCCAAGCCGAAAATGGAATGTGGCTTAATTAGGAATACGATGCGGCGAATCGCCTTCAAGTGATTAAAAAATTGAATCTTATTTAGGAGTAACAAAATTATGAGAAATTTAAAATTTAGAATCATCACGTTGATGATAATTGGGTTGTGCGCTTCGATGAGCGTATTTGCTCAAAATACGAAAAACGAAACCGATAAAAATAAATATCAGAAAATCGAGATTGCCAAATTCGATCTAAAAGATGGCGTGGAAAAACTCACTGATAGTTCGCTTGAGGTGATGATGTCGGAAATTGTTGATGAATTAAAGAAACTCAATAAATTTAAGGAAGTAACCATTGAACCGACCAAACCAAAAGATGCCGCAGCTACCGATGAAGCGAATGCCGACACACCGCAGGTTGAAGCCGAATCAAAACCGTTAGAATCAACCATCCGCTTAGTCGGAACGGTCACGGAATACAAAGAAGGAAATCGAACGGCAAGATATTTGGTTGGCTTTGGTGCCGGCAGAGCAAAAATTAAAGCTCACATTAAAATTCTTGACTCAAAGGGTTTAACCTTGCTGGAAAAAGATGTTGACGGCAATCTGGTCATCGGATTTTTTGGCGGCGACTCGAAATCGATTACTCGCGGACTTGCCAAAGAAGTTGCTAAAGTTACAGAGAAGAAATTTTTCTGAGCCATTACGATAAAACTAATAAACACAAACAGAAGAAAATTCTGTGGGACTTTTCTTCTGTTTGTGGAATTTTACTGAATAATTATAGCAAAAACGGTCATTTTTACTTGAAGAATTATTTGGAAAAAGACATTGATAAAATAATAAGAATAACTATAAAATAATCTCGCTTTTTAGGTTTTCTTCTAATTCTCAAAAAGCGAGGTTAAAAATGTCAGGCAAAGCCGTTCAAACCATTCGAGCAAAATCAGAATCAGCCGATTCCACAAAATCTTCTAAACTGACTTCCTCCAAAAATTCATCGGCGGCGTTTTTGTTAAACCATAGACGCGACGATTTTAGTTCCTACGGAAGCAGCTTCGGCTTCGGCGGCGGCACTTTCGATTGCGTCGATTTCAGCGGCTTTGGCAATTTCGGCTTCTTCGGCAATCTGTGTTTTGCTTAGCTGCAACTTTTCGCGGGCAATCTGGCTTTCACGAAGTGTGCGGTCTTTTTCCCAAAATTCCATTTCTTTAGCTTCGATTTTGACATTCGGATTGGTTACCTCAAAATTCTGCGCCGTCTGCTGAAACGGTACCCCGTTTTGCGTGGCAATTTCAGCCTGTTGCGCCATCACATCCAATTGACTTTCGCTTTGCTGGATTTGGACAAAACGGTTTTGAACCATTGGAGAAAACTTCATCTCTTCCGCTATCTGTTGTTCTGCCGGAAGAAGTTGGGTGTGCAGATTCTTCGTCAGATCGTTTCCGATATTAGTGATTTGAGTGGTCAGAGAATCGGCTAACTGATTAATGCCGGCAGACATTTGCTCAACAGTTACGCCTCTTTCGAGTTGATTAATGCCGGCAACAAGTTCTTCCGCAAAGGCGGTTTCTTCCAAAGAAAGTTTTTGAATGACAGACTTTCCGGCATTTAATTGAAATTCCGCTTGAATCTCCCCGATTGTCTCAGCCGTTTTGATGCTCTCCATGGCATTTGCAAGCCGTGCCGGATTTAATTCGACATCGATTGAACCATCTCTCAATGGCACAATATTTTCGATGGCTACATTTGCTTTCCCGGCGGTTCTTAACTCCGCCAGTAAACCCGCCGCTCCCAAGGTTTCTTCCGTTTCACCAATGGCTTCGGCAAATGCGCCGTCATTTTTTACCAGCTCGTGATAGGCTTTGGTTTCTCTCGGGTCGCCGGTTTTCATTGCCGTTCTTCCGATTTTCTGCATTTCCTCATCAGTCAGACCGGCTTCCGGGGTTGTAAGTAAATCGGCGTTTAAGGAAGAATCTTGGCGAAGATTATCTCGCAATGCTTCTTCCGATTTGACCGCCGCTTTAACCGATTCGGCAAGTTTGGCAGCGTTATCGGCAACCCCTGATGCAAACTCTTCGTGCAAAAACTGTGCTTCTTTGAGTGCTGCATCCGCCATCTTCTTAAATTGCTCGGCTTTATAAGTATGTTCGATATAGCCGGCGACGGCGCGAATAATCTGCACTCCGGGGTCATTTTTAACAATTTCTATTGGGTTAAAACGCGCGTTTAAGGTGCTTATCGGATTAGTTAGCCATGATAAATTTCCCTGCACGGTGGAAAACGGATTTATTTTGTTCATCAAAGGACGCAACGCATCCCGATTAGCGGTTTTTCTTTCCTGCTCGGCTTGCTGGTGATTCGCCGCGGCTTCCGCCGTCAATGAAGCGTGTTTTTCTTCAACTTGACGGACGCGCCAATTCTCGACTTTTAATTCGCCGTATTCGTGCCGGAGATTGACGACTATTTTTTCTGCGCCCGCGCCCGCTTTTTGTTCTCCCAGCCATTCGGTAAGTTTTTTACGTTCTTCCACTGCCGTCACTGTCACTAGGGTTTCCATACCGCGCAACCGGGCATAAACGTCATTTGGACGGGGAAGTCCGGCAACCTGATTGATTTCTTCAAGCTGGGTGAAAGTTTCCGTGTCTCCGCGCTTGACCGCTTTTATTTGTTCAAGCCAGACTATTTCCGGCGGCAAGGTCGGCTGAATGGTTCTAATGTCTTCGATTCCGGTTTGGGCTTTAACGGCAGCCGTTTCCGCCTTTTCTGTTTTCAGCATAAATTCGGCATCTTTGGTGTTTTCTTTAAGGCGCATCGTTTGTTTCGACACAGCCTCGCTAAAAGCATCAATCCAGGGTTTTTGCAGTTCTTCGGCAGTAGCAATTGCTTTGGCGTATTGCCGCTTTCCGGCTTCTTCGAGCGAAATTCCTTCGTCCTCGGCAATCATCTGCAAAATGCCGCTCTTTTCGTCATTGCTGACATCGCTTCGAGCGATAGCTTGTCGTTCCCGGTGCAGAACCGCGTAACTAATTTCCCGAGTTTCTTCCTTTTCGCCGATGACGACTTTAACGGGCAGCACCTCATTGTTCAAATTATTGCGGAATTTAGTTGCTTTATACTCGGCATCTCTTGTGCCAATTTCGGCAATTAACTCCCGCCCAAGTTGCCGGCTTAAATATTTTTCAAGATTCGATTGATTAACCAGTTTGATCTGAGCCGCCAATTCATCTTCAAGGTGAATTTCGCCCGCGACGAGATTGTCTTCTAAATACTTCCAGTTTTGGACATCCGCTAAACCAACCACCCGGTCGTATTGCGTTTCGGATATTTTTTCCGTTTCCGATACTTTTATTTTGCCGCTAATTTCATTATTGCTAATCTCAAAACTTCCGGTGTATTGAAATGCGCCCCGTTCGTTTTTCCCAAAAATAATACCGTGGGCAGATTCGCTGCTGTAATAATTTTTCCCGACACTCGCTTCGGAGAATTTGATTTCATCATCGGCAACCACCAATTGGAAACGAGTGGGGTGTTGTCCCACTGTTTCAAAAATTATTTGCCCGCCGCCATCGGCTTCGAGGATTTTTTCAACTCCGGCTTTTTTCAAAATTGATTGAAACTCGGTGAAAATCTCATCGCCTTTAATTTCTCCATCTGATTCGGTATCTGCTGTTTTATAAAGAACTATCGGTTGGGTCGCTTGCCCCACAACCGCCGTGCAGGTCGCTGCCACAACAAGATCAGGCTTCTGACTGTGTCTACGTTCTATTTCCCGTTCA
>MWVX01000716.1_pt1 | contig 10766 bp, 10 predicted proteins | sample 1047311 | NCBI WGS metagenome assembly MWVX01 (sample SAMN06349984, study PRJNA376086) | soil metagenome | isolation source: MtG-4 sample Antarctic (ecotone) soil | place: Antarctica | collected 2015-01-13
CATCCATCATATCGCTGGGAGCTACAAAATCTGCACCTGCAAGTGCATGGCTAACGCTCATTTGTGCCAACACTTCAACTGTTGCATCATTAACTATTTCTCCATTCTCCACAATTCCATCGTGCCCAAAAGAAGAAAACGGGTCGAGTGCCACATCTGTCATCACCACCATTTCAGGAACTGCATTTTTAATGGCTTTAATGCTGCATTGCATTAAACCATCTGCATTCAAAGCTTCTGTTCCTTTATTATCTTTTAATTCATCTTTTGATTTTACAAACAATAGAACACTTTTTAATCCCATACTCCACAATTCTTTTACTTCTTTTACTGTGAGGTCAATGGAACGCCGGTAATAATTTGGCATTGAAGTGATCTCTGAAACCTGATTATCACCTTCAATAATAAAAAGTGGTACAATGAAATCGTGAGGCGTGAGCATTGTTTCTGAAACCAATGAACGGATTGCAGATGACTGACGGAGAATTCTATTTCTTCTGTGTAGAAACATATTCAATAATTGTAAATGAAAAATGTTTTTAGTTTTTCCTTTTGTTTTACACCCAGTTTCTTGGATGCAAACAAACCTGCAATAACTTATCTTCTTCACTGCCGGGCTTTGGGTGATAATCATATTCAAAACGAACCGTTGGAGGCAGGCTCATTAAAATACTTTCGGTGCGCCCATTTGTTTTTAATCCAAACAAAGTTCCGCGATCGTGCACCAAATTAAATTCAACGTATCGGCCGCGGCGAATCTCCTGCCAATGTTTATTTTCTGCTGTAAAAGGTATGCTCTTTCGTCTTTCTACAATAGGAATATAGGCCTGAAAAAAAGCATCACCACAGGCTTTGCCAAAGTTCATCCAAAAATCATCATCGTGTTTTTCATCAGGTCGTTTATAATCATAAAAAATCCCGCCAATACCCCGGCGTTCATTATTACGATGTGTGTTTACAAAATAGTTATCACAAGCTTCCTTAAATTGAGCATGAAACGTCTGATCAAATTCATCGCAAACATTTTTATAAGTCTGGTGAAAATGCCGGGCGTCTTCCTCAAAAAAATAATAGGGTGTAAGATCAGTACCGCCTCCAAACCAACGATCCATCGCATTATTTACCTCATTATACAATTCAAACATGCGGTAGTTGCAATGCACGGTGGGTATAAACGGATTATTGGGGTGAAGGACAAGTGATAAACCGCAGGCAAACCAAGTGCTTCCCAAAGAAGGAATTTTTAAAGTAGACCTCATTGCCCCGGTAACTTTTCCAGAAACTACAGAAGTATTTACTCCCCCTTTTTCAAATACATTTCCATTGGCAATGATCCTTGTTTTGCCTCCGCCTCCTTCTGGTCTTTCCCATACATCTTCTGCAAACTTTGCATTGCCATCTACTTTTTCCAAAGCAGAACAAATCCTGTTTTGAAGATCGTGTATGTAATTAATCCAGGCCGCGTGTCCCCCCAAAGAAAAAGCCCCCGGTCCCCCGGTGGGGGGATTTAAATCGTTATTTTCTTCTTTATTTTGAAACATGATTTAGATTATAGTTATTAAAATAGAAAACTATTCGTGTTGATAATGATTATTGCACATGCTCAATTGTATTACAAAAAGATGAATGGAGCGACGCAAGAAAAGCATAATAGTAGCATTGAAGTTGACTAAATAAAAGAATTTATATTTATAGCTTAGCTGCATAAAAAAAACTTTTAAGCCTAAGTTTCCCCTTGGTGGGACAGGGGGCTGTACTCCTTCACCGCATCAACAAATGCTTTTGCATTATCAACCGGTACATTTGGTGTAATACCATGACCAAGATTCGCTATGTAATTTTGTGAACCAAATCCATCAATCATTTCCTTCACCCATTTTTTTATTTCAGGAATGGGTGCCAATAGTTTCGCCGGGTCAAAATTGCCTTGCAGTGTAATATTATTGCCTGTAAGATCTCTTGCTTTTTTCGGGCTTACACACCAATCAATTCCTAATCCTGAAGCACTGCTTTTGCTAAGGTCTTCCAATGCATACCAGCTCCCTTTTGGAAATAATATTACAGGTGCATCATCCTTTAAGGCATCTGCTATTTGCAGTAAATATGGTTGTGCAAAGATTTTAAAATCTGCCGGACTTAACGAGCCGGCCCAACTATCAAACACCTGTACCGTATCGGCGCCTGCAGCCACTTGTGCTTTTAAATAAGCAATAGTAATGTTTGTGATTTTCTGTAATAACCTGTGCGCCAATTTAGGTTCGGTGTAAGCAAACTGTTTTGCTTTATCCCAGGTTCTACTTCCTTTACCCTCTACCATATAACAAAGGATGGTCCACGGTGCGCCTGCAAAACCAATCAGCGGCACACGTCCGGCTAACTCTTTTTTAGTAAGCGACAATGCATCAAGCACATACTTTAAATATTCTTCTACATTATCAATATTCAGGTCATTGATATCTTTTTGCGATTGAATTACTTTTGGTAAAGACGGTCCTTTTCCTTCTTCCATCAATACTTCCAATCCCATTGCCTGGGGAATGACTAATATATCACAGAAAATGATAGCTGCATCTACACCAACCTGGTCAATCGGTTGCAAAGTAATCTCCGTTGCCAGTTCCGGAGTTTGCACGCGGGTAAAAAAATCATACTTCGCTTTCAATTTCAAATAATCAGGTAGGTATCTTCCTGCCTGGCGCATCATCCACACCGGTGGTCGTTCTACCTTTTCCTTTCTTAATGCTCTTAATAACAAATCGTTCTTCAATGGTGTCATCTTCAATCAAATTTTTAAGTAGCGAAGTACGCAATGGCTTGTCTTGCTAAGGCATTTTTATCAGTTGTATACGCAATAATAATTTTCTGATTCTTATACTGCCTGATCGTTTCTGCGGTTGTTTTTCCTATTGCAAAAAGCTGTGTTTGTTTACCAGGTTTATTGGTTTTAAAAAAGCTATTCACTGCACTGGGGCTAAAAAATAAAATACCATCGTATTCTCTTGTAAGGTTTGCAGGAATTTCTGTGGTCTCGTAAACAATCACTTCCTCTACCTTCACTTTCTCCGAGCGAAATTTATTTGGCAATTCATCTCTGCGTATATTGCCACAAAAGAAAACAATGCTTTTTACACCATCGTCAATCATTCGTTCGGCAAGAAGTTTTGCATTCTCCGCCGTTGTAGCAATCTTTTCACCGCCTAATTTTTCTTCTATTAATTTTTTTGTGGTGTTACCCAGGCAGTAAATGCGCCAATCAACTTCGGGAGTTATATGAGGTATTACAGCTTCTACAGCATTCATGCTCGTAAAGGCAACTGTGAGTTGTTGTTTTGATAGCGCGTTTATTTTTTTAAATAATTGAGGGTCTTGTAAGCGTTGCGTTTCTATAAAAGATAATTCTTCAATTATAATTCCATTCTGCTCCGCTTCTGAAATGATTTCTTTAGCTAATGGCCTTGTGCTTAATATATGTGGTTTAGATTTTTGCATTTCTTATATCAGTAAGTATTTGTTGTGCTTCGGGATTAGACAGCAATTCCTGTGCAGCTAACATTCCGGTCATTTCACTTTCTTCAACCGCAATTTCTTTTTCAACTTCTATTTTTTGTTTTCCATTGATACTGCAAAGGTTTCCCTTGAACAAAATGGTATCTTCATTTATTTCAGCCAAGGCACTTATTGGTGTTGAACATCCACCCATTAATATCCGTAAAAAATCTTTTTCAATTTTAGTACATAAGGCTGTTGCTGCATCATTAAAGGGCTGGCAAGCCTCATAGCTATAATGGTCATCCGCCCTGCACACTACCATAATTGCGCCTTGTGCCGGAGCCGGTAACATCCAATCAAGGTCAATAGAATTTTTAGGGCGAAGGCCAATCCTTTCTAATCCTGCCGCGGCAAAAATGGCTCCGTTCCAGTTGCATTCTTCCACTTTATGCATACGGGTATTTACATTGCCACGTAAATTTTCTATCATGTGATGAGGATAACGATGAAGCCACTGGGCTTTGCGACGGATAGAACTGGTAGCGATAGTGAATTGAGAATTGAGAATTGAGAATTGAGAATTAAAAGTACTGTCATCCAAATCCTTAATTCCTAATTCTATCTCAATGTCCTCCCGTTTACCTTTATAAACCAAAATATCTTTATAGGAAGCTCTTTTTAAAACCGCTGCTTGCTGAATGTTTTTCGCTAATCGCGTTGGCACGTCTTTCATTGAATGAACGGCAATATCAATGCGATTGCTTAGTAAAGCGGCATCTAATGTTTTTGTAAAAATTCCCTGAACACCCATTTCGTACAAGGGAGTAACAGTATCTATATCGCCTTCGCTTTTGATATAAACGAGTTCTGAAGCAACGCCATTTTCTTTCAACAGGTTTTGCACCAGTGTAGCCTGCCACACAGCCAGTTGACTTTCCCTGGTACCGATTCGTAATGTAGTTTGAGCCATTAGTTAACCCCGGCACTTATAAATTCGTTAATTGCAGTAATGTACTGACAACCTCGCTCATTTTTTATTTTTATTTTGCTTGCAGTGTCGTTTAATACCCGTTGAATTTTTACTTCTAATTTTTTTGGGCAAGGAATTGAGATTTGGTGAACGTATTTTGGATGAGAATAAATTTCCTTTAGTTTTATTTTCAAATCTTTTAATAAAGGAACGTGCCTACGCATCTCGTGCCAGTCATTAAATTCTTCTATTAATTGTTTGATGAATGCTTTTGCTTTTGGCACTTCAGCCAACCGGGCCTTAAGCGTTTCATCTTTTAACTTTGCCAATTCATCAACATTCACCATTTCTACATTAGGTAAATGCTGCGCCGCTTCTTCCACATTATATGGGATGGAAAGATCAATGATCAGTTTATGATTACAGCCATCTAAATGTGATTTTAATATAATTGGCTCGCCAGCATTTGTAGCTACTAAAATAATGTCAGCTTTTCTTATCTCTGCATCCAAATTTTCTACAGGTGCTGATTGCAACTTCAGATCATTCGCTAATTCCTTAGCCTTGCCGGGAGAACGATTGATGAGAGTAATATTTTTTGCTCCTAAGTAATCAACCAGGTTTTTGCAGGTATTGCGACCGATCTTTCCAACGCCCAGCAACAAAATATTTTTTCCATAAGGGTTGTTTACTTTTTCCCGGATATATTGCACCGCAGCAAAAGAAACCGAAACCGTTCCACCACTCAACGTTGTATTATTCTTAATTAGTTTAGAGGCTTGCAGAACCGAATTGACCAGACGCTCTGTAAAAACACCCACAAATCCCTGCTCTTTTGAATATTTTGCGGCTGATTTTAACTGACCTACAATTTCGTAGTCGCCTAAAATTTGTGAATCTAACCCAGCTCCAACTTCAAAAAGATGTTCAATTGCTTCTGCCCCTTTTTTGATATAAGCTTCTTTTTTGAAAATATCGGCACCGCCAACTGTTTCCGAACAAAGTAAATGGATCAGGTGACTGCTGCTTTGAGCAAAACCATAAATCTCGGTTCGGTTGCAGGTAGAGAGAATAAATAATTCGTTGAGCCCATGTATATTGGCTTTTTCTAAAATATTCGCATATTGATCATTGGTTATTGCGAAGGACCCCCGGATGGCAGCATCTGATTTTTTAAAGTTGATGCCTGCAACAAAAAAATTATCTATGTTCTTAAAATGATGGAACTCCATTTTTGTTAGTAAGTGATAACGCTGTAAAAGTAATTTGCAAAATCTAAGAATTGGTAAACCTCTGTCATTCATCTGTCATTTAGCCGCACAACTTTTCTTAGTTATGAAAATGCCGAACGTCCATTGAGCAAATTATTGAATGAGTTGTTATTGACTGATTACATTTGCTCACGATTTTAAAAAGGAAATGAAAAGAGCTGTTGTTTTAATGAACCTGGGTTCGCCTGATAGCACCAAAGTAAAAGATCTGAAACGCTACCTGGATGAATTTTTAATGGATGAAAGAGTTATTGACAAACCATGGTTGCTGCGGGCTCTTTTAGTAAAGGGCATTATTGTTCCTTTTCGGGCTCCCAAATCTGCGGCCGCATACAAATCAATCTGGACAAAAGAAGGATCTCCACTGATTGTTATTAGCAAACAACAGCAGCAGGCTTTAAAAAAAGAAATTGATGAACCGGTAGCAATCGCTATGCGGTATGGTAATCCTACTCCTAAGCAGGCTTACGATGAATTGCTAAAAAAAAATCCTGACCTTGAAGAAATAATTCTTGTTCCTATGTACCCGCATTATGCCATGAGCTCTTACGAAACTGCTGTGGAATATTCAAAAGAACAACATAAGGTGGGTGACTATTCTTTTAAGCTAAGCTTCATTAAACCTTTTTATGATGATGCTGATTACATCAATGCTTTATGCGAAAGTATCAAACCACATATAACCAGAACTTACGATCAAATTTTATTTTCTTATCATGGCATACCCGAACGGCATATTTTTAAATGCGATCGTACAAAAAAGCACTGTTTAAAAGTTGATAATTGCTGCGAAGTGCTGTCAGAAGCGCACAAATATTGTTACCGGCATCAATGTTGGACAACTACTAAGTTAGTGGCAAATAAGCTAAGCATATCAAAAGAAAAATGGGGCATTTCTTTTCAGTCAAGATTAGGTAAAGACCCATGGCTGCAGCCATATACAGCAGCACGTTTGGAAGAACTACCCAAAGAAGGCGTAAAAAATTTATTGGTTGTTTGCCCTGCTTTTGTGAGTGATTGTTTGGAAACTCTGGAAGAGATGGGTGTAGAAGGAAAAGAAATTTTTCTGCATGCGGGCGGGAAAAGTTTTGATCTCATTCCTTGCCTGAATGTGCATCAGTTATGGATCAATACATTAAAAAAGTGGGTAGAGAAAAAGTATAGTCAATAGTGAATAGCGAATTGGGCATTTATTTTAAGAGTTTAACTTCTGCTCATGTCTCTAATTCTAAATCTTCACAAGCTGGCGATGTATAAGGCTCAAGAAAACTTGTTTCAAATTGTACATGCTAACGAAGACATTGCTTCAATTAAAAATTTGAAATGATTTCGCAGATTCGTAGGGCAGCACTTTCGGTACATTTAGATATTGCGGAATACAGTTCCCGTAGATTAATTTCAGATAAGACCATATTTTGAAATTTCCAAAGGCTTACTTATAAAATTGATGCAGCACTTCGATTTGAATTATTGCACTCAAATTCTTTAGGTGTTTTAGGAAAGCATTTAATTGATTGTTTTAAAATGCTTTCTACACTTTATAAAGACTGATCCGCATTGATCATTAATTATTGGATATTCACTATTCAATTGGCCGTTGACAGTTCCAAACTTACTTAATTTTATTTCATGAAGATCATCAGCTACAATGTAAACGGCATACGTGCCGCCATTAAAAAAGGCTTAATTGATTGGTTGCAGACGCACCCTGCCGATGTTATTTGCATACAGGAAAATAAGGCACAGCAATCCGATATTGACGCGAAGATATTTAGAGAACTAGGCTATTACGATTATTGGAACTGTGCACAAAAAAAAGGCTATAGCGGTGTAACCGTTTTTACAAAACTACAGCCCGACAATGTACAATGCGGCACCGGGCACCAGGTAAGCGATGATGAAGGCAGGGTAATACAACTTGATTTTGGAAAGGTAAGATTGATCAATGCCTATTTTCCATCTGGCACCACAGGCGATATACGCCAAACGTACAAATATCTTTGGCTGGATGAATTTTTTGATTACCTGCAGGAGCTTCGGCAAACACATCCTTATATTATTGTTTGTGGGGATTATAATATCGCCCACAAAGAAATTGATATTCACAACCCAGTGGGTAATAAAACAACTTCAGGATTTTTGCCGGAAGAAAGAGCCTGGATGGATAAATTTTACAGCAATGAATGGATAGATGTTTTCCGGCATGTACGTCCTGATGAAAAGCACCGTTATAGTTGGTGGAGTCAACGCTTTCCTTCTGTACGGTTAAATAATAAAGGATGGCGCATTGATTATATTAGCACTACAACTTCTCTACAACCTTATGTAAAAGGTGCAGAAATTTTTGCTGATGTAAAGCATAGCGATCATTGCCCTGTGTATGCGGAAATTGATGTTGAGAAATTGAATAAATAAGTTGTGATGAAAGTTTACTTTGCTTTAGGATATAGCCGCATTATTTATAACGCCACAATAAAAAAGTAGTTCTTCTGTTGCAGTGCAATGGTTGCCATGGCTGTTAAACGAACTCGCCCCGGAGGTAATGAACACCGCCTGCTTCAAAGAATACAGCATATTGAAGCTATTAGACATTGATGGTAATGAAGGAACTACCTATATATGCCAGGTCATTGAAGATTATACCTGTTACATAACAGGGTATGCCGACGATTTGCGCAAAAAATTGTTTGACCAACCAGGAGATAATTTTATTTCTTTACGAACCTTAATTGGAATTGTGCAATAGATGTGCAAAAAAATATTCTTCATCTTGTATCAATTTTATAGTATATTCTTTTTAAAGCCTTGCCCTGCTTATATTACAGCCATTGTTATCCGAAACCCTTATCCAGTAAGCTTTTAGCTACTTAGTCATTGGTAATTTACCAGGCAGTTGGCAATAAAAATGCTTGAAAACCTTATCCATTGCGGTTTTTAGCAGCCAAACAATTTTCAAAAATTGCCTAAATTTTTTTTGTTAGAAAGAAAAAGCGTCTAAATTTGTCTCACTCATTCTTTAAAAAAAAATACTATGAACAAAGCTGAATTGATCACAACGCTTGCCGAAGAAGCCGGCATTACAAAAACCCAGGCTAACACTGCTTTGGATGCTTTCGTAGGTGCAGTAACAAAGACATTGAAAAAAGGTGATAAAGTTACGTTAGTAGGTTTCGGAACATTTTCTGTTTCTAAACGTGCTGCCCGCAACGGTCGCAATCCACAAACTGGTGAAGTTATTAAGATCAAAGCAAGAAAAGTTGCCCGTTTTAAAGCTGGCAAAGAACTCTCGAGCAAGATGTAGGTACGTGTGAACTTCTTTTAAAAGCCTCTTTCACAGAGGCTTTTTTGTACTTATTTTTCAGACATTTGCAAAAACAAAATAAAACTATCATGGGTAGAGGTGATAAAAAAACAAAAAAAGGAAAAATTTTTAAAGGGTCTTTTGGCAATTCAAGACCAGCTAATCCTAAACCAAATGCTGCAAAAGCAAAGACTGAAAAAAAAGTTTAAAGAATATGCTAAGAATAAAGAACAGATTAACAAGGACAAATAATTTTGAATAACGAAATTCATTTCCCAGTTCGCTGATCGTTGTTTTTGCTTCTTGTACATCTGTTCCTTGTTCCTTATTCATCTATCTCTTACGGCGCAAGCCTTTCAATTTTCCAATCACCATTTTCATTCAATGTGTATTGAAGCCTGTCGTGCAACCTGCTGGAACGACCCTGCCAGAATTCAACAATAACCGGTTTTACAATATAGCCGCCCCAATGTGGGGGACGATCAATTTTACTGTTTTTCATTTCATTTGTTAAAACAGCATTTCGTTTGTCAAGCCAATCCCTGCTTTCAATTACCTGACTTTGGGGAGATGCCCACGCTCCAATCTGACTTCCTACCGGACGTGTTGCAAAGTATTCGTCACTATCCTTAATGGGTATTTTGGATACTAAGCCAACAACACGTACCTGTCTTTCAATTTCTTTCCAGAAAAAAACTAAGCAGGCTTTTGGATTTTCCTCCATCTGCAAGGCTTTATAGCTCGTATAATTGGTATAAAAGACAAAGCCGTTTTCGTCAAAGCCTTTTAACAATACAATTCTCGCATATGGCAAACCATCAGATGAAGCAGTAGCCAATGTCATTGCATTCGGTTCAACGATTTCACTTTTTAAAACGTCGCCCCACCATTTAGTAAATTGAGAGATTGGGGTTGATGCAAGGTCTTTTTCTAATAAGAATTGTAAGGTGTAATCTCTACGAAGATTAGCAATATCAGGGGTCATAGATAATGTAAAGGTAGGTAAGCAAAGATTGCTATTCGCTCTTATACATAAAATGATCTCTTTCTTCGGAAATCATGTGAAGCATGCTTTCCAGCTCACTTGTGCGACGCATTTCATTATGTAATTTTCTATTGGTATTTGCCAATATATCCTCTGTTTCGCAAAGCTGTTGATGTTTTTTCCGGTTTTCAGCAAGCAATTCATCTATTCTCCCTGTTTTTTTTACAACGTCCTTTTTTAACTGCTCATACTCATCTTTACCCTTTTCTAATTCCATTTCTAATGTACAAGTTCTAACCGACTGCTTTTCAAGTTCCTCAATTTTTGATTGAAGTGAATCAAATTCTTTATATACTTCTTCTAATTTTGTCTCTCTTTTTTTTGAAGCTGCTTCCTGCTGTCTAAACTTTAATAGCTCTTGTTCTTTTTCCTTTAATTTCCAATCTAACAATTCAATTTTTTCTTTCAATTCTTCCCTATCCAGTTTTGCTTCTTCTTCATCTATTTTATTTTCTTCAATTTCCTGTACTTTGTTCAGCAAATTTTCTAAAATGCCTCGCTGTTTAATAATGGAATCCCTTAAGGTATGAATTGCTTCCGGAGAAGGTTCGGGATTGTTAAATTCAGTTACATTTTTTTGAATATTTCTTGCAGGAATATTTTGCAGGGCTAAGTTCCCGGTTTTGCATTTTGAAAATTCCGTTTCCTCCGGATCATAATCCATGATAACCGCAAGTTCTTTTTGTGAAA
>MWVX01000717.1_pt1 | contig 10762 bp, 8 predicted proteins | sample 1047311 | NCBI WGS metagenome assembly MWVX01 (sample SAMN06349984, study PRJNA376086) | soil metagenome | isolation source: MtG-4 sample Antarctic (ecotone) soil | place: Antarctica | collected 2015-01-13
ATAAAAATCCATCGTGCTCATCAACTTTGAAAAAGCCAATGCACAATGCCCGCCGCCAACTATGTATAAATGATTTTTGTAGCCTGTCTTTTCTGTATAGCTCCACTCCTCTTCAGTCTTAAAATAAAATTCGAAATCTTTGTTTGGTATTGTCTCATCAAACAAAATTCCTTTGGGAGAAAGATGTAATGTTCCGTTTTTATTCTGCCCTAATGAGCCAACAATATTGTCAATATGAAAAATATCTTTTTCCTGAATTGTGTATAATACAATTGTTTGTTCTCCTGAACATATCATTCCACTTTGGTTTTTCCCTACAGCCTTATCATGTATTTGCTTTCTTACTTGTGGCTTGTCACCCTCAGCTTGTCGAAGGGTTGCAGCTTGCAGCTTCTCTTTTGCCATCTCTACAAACTTGTGCTCCATTATTCCGCCTCCGATTGAACCTTCCATATTGTCTGCACTTACTGCCATAAAAAATCCATGTCTCCCCGGACTGCTGCCCGAACTTTTGAGTACATATAACAACATCACAGGAATATGTTTAGATAAGCTCTCACGAATGAATTTCCAAATTGCTAATTGTTTTTCCATTCAACTTTATAAGCCCCTGCAGGGGTTTGGGGTTTTGTTTTTTTGGGATATAATGCCATTAAAACTTTTTCAGGAGTTATTGGTGCAGAGAATTGCACATCCGCTGAAGGATTAAATGCTTTTATAGCATTCCGTATGGCAAAGAAAGTACCAATGCCATACATCAAAGGAGGCTCCCCTACCGCCTTAGAACGAAAGATAGCGAGATTGTCTTTTTTAGTTTTTAAAAAGTGAACTTTTATTTCTTCAGGCACTGAATATATATCGGGGACCTTGTACGTTGATAATGCATTCGATTTAAGTTTACCTTCTTCATCATAAATAATTTCCTCCATAGTCATCCATCCCATCCCCTGAACAATCCCGCCTTCAATTTGTCCCAGGTCAACAACAGGGTTCATTGTTGTTCCAAAATCATGCACCACTTTCACGGCATCAAAAGTATAAATACCACGAAGGCAATCGAGCGTTATAATAGTGATAGCGGTGCCATATACGTGGTATGCAAAAGGATGCCCTTTCTCTATTGTCGGATCAAAATGCACCTGCGGAGGCGCATAATGTGTAAGCTCTGACAAGTTGATCCTGCTCATATAGGCCGTCGCAATAAGGTTGCACCAGGTAAGCTCTGTTTTTTTGTTACCAATGTGAACCAAGCCTTCAGAGATTTGCATTTTATCGCATGGTTGTTTTAAAATTTTTTGTGCGATAGGTTTTAATCGTTCCATTAAATTCTCACATGACATCTGAACAGCCCTGCCATTCAGATCAGCTGTGGCGCTTGCTGCAGAAGGTGAAGTGTTTGCAATACGAAAAGTATTTGTTGTATGAATTTTTATTTTTGATAATGGCAATGAGAATATTGTTGCTGCTACCTGCGCCATTTTTGTATTTACACCCTGTCCCATTTCAACAGCGCCTGTACTAATGCTTATACTTCCGTCAGTATAAATATGCACCAGCGCCCGTGCCTGGTTCATAAAAGTTTTTGTAAAAGAAATTCCAAAGCAGATTGGCATAAAAGAAATTCCTTTTTTATGTAAATGATTTTCATCATTGAACTTCTTTACTTGCTTCCTCAATCTTTTTACTTCATAAATATCTTCTGCTTCTTCCCAGCAATTTCTTGCTTCGCTCTCTGCTTTTTGTCCATAAGGAAATTCATCATTTGTCTCCAATAAATTTTTCTTTTGAATTTCTGCTGCATCAATGCCCAATTGTTCTGCGGCTTTCGCAATCGCTGATTCAATCACAAACATTCCCTGTGGGCCGCCAAAGCCTCTAAATGCTGTATTAGGAGGCAGATTGGTTCTGCAGCAATATGCAGTAGCTTTTACGTTGGGAACAAAGTATGAATTGGTGCAATGAAATAAAGTTCTTTCCAAAACAGCCGGAGAAAGGTCTGCAGCAGCTCCGGCATTCTGGTAAAAAGTTGCTTCGTATGCAATTATTTTTAAGTCTTTATTTAATCCTATTTTAAAATCAGAAGAATATGGATTTCTTTTTCCCGTCATCCGCATATCTTCCATACGGTGCAAACAATATTTCACAGGTTTTTTTAAATGATAAGTTGCCAGGGCACATAAAATTGCCCATGCTGTTGCCTGGTCTTCTTTGCCGCCAAAGCCTCCACCCAGGCGGGTTACATCAACCTCCAAACGATGCATAGGGATTTTAAGCACTGCTGCCATATGCCTTTGTACTGCGGTTGGTCCCTGTGTAGATGAGTAAACTTTTATACAATCATTTTCCTGCGGAATCGTGTATGCTCCCTGTGTTTCGATGTACAAATGTTCCTGCCCGTTTGTTTCTGCAATTCCCTCAAAAATATGAGCGCATTTTTTCCATGCCTTATCAATGTTGCCCAAAGAAAAAGTTCTTGGTGGTATAATGAGTTGATTTTTTTCTTTGGCTTCTCGTGGGTCAGTAATTATTGGCAATGGTTCAATATCTATCTTAATACATTTTACCGCAGCTTGTGCTATTTCATTTGTTTCTGCAATAACAAAGGCAACAGGCATGCCGTTAAAATGAACTTCATCTTCTGCCAGCAATGGCTCATCGGGGACAATACCACCGATCTGGTTATCACCGGGAATATCTTTGTATGTGAATATTCTTACTACACCGGGAATTTTTTCGGCAGCAGAAAAATCAAGATTAATAATTTTCCCATGCGCTATAGGCGAGCCAAATGCAGCACCGAACAATGTTCCATGTTGCAAAGGAATATCATCCAGGTAAATGGATTCTCCTTTAACATGTGTTATGGAATCGATGTTCTGAAACCCCCTACCCCCTAAAGAGGGGGCTTGACCGCTAATGTATTTATCAGAGTGCTCCATACTTAGTAATATTTTCATCCTAAGTTCTCCCTTTAGGGAGACAGAGGGTTGGAAATAATGTAATGAAATGCGCTTTTATCAACTGGCTTAACAATAAACGCTTGTAATCTTCTGAACCTCTTGCATCACTTATAGGTGATATTTCTGATTGTGCTATTTCAATCGCTTCATCGATCATTTCTTCTGTGATTTTTTTATTATTTAAAAAAGAAGATGTTTTAGTAAGATACATTGGGACGGGACCAACGCCTCCGGCAGATATGCCTGCCCCGGTTATTATCTCACCCTCTGTTTTAAGGCTTATCGCAGAATTAACACTCGCAATATCAAGGTGTGTTCGCTTACTTACTTTTTCAAAATTGAAAAGATCATTTTTACCAGGTAACACAAATGATATTTGCTCAATAAATTCATCTTCTGCTTTATTCAATTGCTTATAACCTTTATAAAATTCTCTTAAAGAAATTTCTCTTTTTACAAAGTTGTTTTTTCCCTCTCCACTTGCGGAGAGGGATAGGGTGAGGTGAGTATCCAAAGCCAAAAACATTATAGTAAAATCTCCAATGGGAGATGCATTTACAAAGTTGCCTGCAATAGTTGCAATATTTCTTATGGGTGTGGATGAAATCAATTTGGCCACTTTCTTAAAATCAGGAAAAGCATCTTTAATAATTTTTGATTCCATTAAATCGGTAATTGTTACTGATGCTCCCATTATGCATTTATTTCCATCCTTACTTATCCCATTCAATTCATTTTTATTGAATAGGAAATCAATATCCGAAACCACCATTTTTTCATGCTGCTGAACATAGAGGTCTGTACCTCCCCCTAAATATTTTTTTTGAGTACCCGTTTGAATTGCCATTCCATTTGTTTTTGAATTCAATTCAAGCAGTCTTTTTTTAATGCCCGTAAAATATTCGGGCAAAATAGAATTTGAAGTGACGTATTTAACAACATCTCCTTTATTCTTTTGCATCAGTACAGCTATATTTCTTGCTGCTCTTTGAATAGATTTATATCCTGTACACCTGCAAATATTTCCATCTACAGAAGCAATTGCATTTTCATAATTTTTATCATCTTCACTTAGGCAAAAACCCGCAAGAGAAACCACAAAACCAGGTGTGCAAAAGCCACACTGCGTTGCGCCTTCATTATACATTGCCTGTTGAATGGGATTTAATTTTTCATTGGACTGTCCCGATTCTTCGGGATTTAACCCTTCAACAGTAACAACATGCTTACCATTAATATTGCCTAAAGCAGTAAGGCAGGAGGTTACACTCCGGTACCTTAACTTATCGTCAATTATTTCTCCAATCAAAACGGTGCAGGCGCCGCAATCTCCCTCCCGGCAACCTATCTTTGTGCCCATAAGATGTTTGCGGTAGCGGATAAAATCAAGCAGTAACTCACCGGCAGGCAAACCCGTAGAAATTTCTTTATCATTAAGAATAAAATGAATCAAAATAATTTTTACTTAAGTATTAAAGTTACTATAATTGAATAAATGAAAGAGGAGCAACATTAACCAGGTTTTATCGATATTTGCCTTCCACCAAATACATTTTTTTAAAAAGCTGGCAGCTTTTTTCTAACGTTAAAGGATGGAAACGGGCATCGATATTTTGCAAAATAGTGCTGGTTAATATTTTGCGTTGACGGGTTTTAATAATTTATTATGACAATTAATTTCAGAATTTACGTACAAATAATTTTGACCACTGCCTTCTTTTTTATAATAGTAAATGGATATGGCCAGGATAAAGACAGTATAAAAGAAGTTACGCTACCATCAGTAATTATAAAAGCATTTGAGCAAAACCGCAGACTACAAGATGTTCCGGCCGCTGTTAATTATATTGGCAAGTCAACTTTAGAACGATTTAGCCCATCATCGATAGTTTCTGCAATCAATTCAACACCGGGTGTAAGGATGGAAGAACGTTCGCCCGGGAGTTACAGAATGAATATCCGGGGAAGTTCACTTCGTTCGCCTTTTGGTGTAAGAAATGTAAAGATTTATTACAATGATATTCCATATACTGATCCGGGAGGACATTCTTATTTTAACCAACTTGGTTATTATAATTTTAATTCGATAGAAATAATAAAGGGGGCTAATAACAGTTTGTATGGCGCAGGTACAGGAGGCGTTATGCTGCTAGAAAATCTGAATGAAAATGAAAAAGGAGGAATTTTTACTGAATATGCAACGGGAAGTTATGATCTTCAAAATATTTATGCTTCACTAACAACCGCTTCAGATAAATCAATCAGTAAAGTTGGTTTTCAGCATCAAACTAATGAAGGATATAGAGATCACAGCAAACTAACACGGGATGTTTATAGCTGGAATGGCATATTTCGTATTGCTGAAAATAAATTATTAAAAACAACCTTTTTGTATGGAGACCTTTTTTATGAAACCCCTGGTGCCTTAACAAAAGCAGAGTTTAATGCAAACCCAAAAGCTGCAAGACCTGGCAGTGGAGCTTTTCCCGGCGCCATTACAGCAAATGCTTCCATACACCAAAGAATGTTTTTAGCCGGCGCATCCTATACTCAACCCCTAACATCAAACCTTCAAAATAAAAGTACTTTGTATGGAATGTTTACTGAATTGCGTAATCCTGCAATAAGCAGTTATGGTAAAAACTCTGAACCGCATGTTGGGGGACGAACGGTGTTTAAGTATAGCAGGTTATTAAATAATGTAATGCTGCATATAGATGCAGGTGCTGAATTGCAGAAAGGTTTTACATCTGTATCGATCTTTAAAAATGTTACAGGTAATGCGGATTCATTAAGATCGAATGATGAGATAAACAACCATCAGCAATTTGTATTTGCTCAGATCTCCCTCCACTTAAAGAGCTGGACAATTCTCACAGGTGCAAGCTGGAATACATTACGGGTAAAGTTTCAAAGATTTACCCCTGCAACTTTAGGAAAGCAAAACAGGACATTTAATAACGAGATTGCACCCCGCTTCACAATAATGAAAAAGTTCAGGTCAATAAATATTTATACCAGTGTTGCTAAAGGTTTTTCTCCTCCAACCACTGCAGAACTTTTGCCTACAGGCGGTGCAATAAATCTTGGACTAAATGCTGAAGAGGGAACGAATTATGACATAGGAATGAAAGCAACCTTTTTTAAAGATCTGTATGTAGATATAAATGCATTTACGTTCTCTTTAAAAAACACAATTGTGCAAAGACGTAATGCGGGAGGAACAGATTTTTATATAAATGCCGGAAGTACAAAGCAACATGGAATAGAAAGTTATCTCAGTTATCCCATCTTTTCTTCTTCCAGCAAATTTCAAAAAGGTTTACTTTGGCTAAGCCACACCTGGCATGATTTCCATTACAAAGAATTTAAACAGCTAACCAATGATTTTTCCGGTAACAGAGTTCCATCAGTAGCGCCACACTCCATTTCTTCGGGATTTGATATTTTAATGCAAAATGGGTTGCTTGCTACTCTTAGTTATTATTATAGTGATAAGATTGCATTGAATGATGCTAACAGCGAATATGCAAATTCTTATCATTTACTTGGTGCAAAAATCGGTTATGAGAAATGGATAAAAAATAAATTTCGCTTTGAAATATTTGTTGGTGCTGATAATTTATCAGATAATACTTACAGCTTAGGAAATGACATAAATGGTTTTGGGGGAAGGTATTATAATGCAGCTGCCCAAAGGAATTTTTATATTGGACTTTCTTTTCAGTTTTTGCCTAAAAGATATTCTTTGTGATAAATCTTCTGGTATTAAAAATGAATATATTTAATCATAAAACCTTTATATGAAACTTATTGTATGTTTCATTTTATTGCTATACGGTTTTTGCCAACATGTTACTGCGCAGGATAGCTTACGCTATACAAAAAATGAAATTATTTATGGAAGAAAAGATGGTATGGCGCTAACAATGTTTATGCTCACTCCAAAAGAGCATACAAATGGTAAAGCCATCATCAGTGTAGTTAGCGGAAACTGGGTATCCAGTTATACTTACGCTACTTCGTTTGTTGCTAAGTCTAACATTTATCTTGACAGGGGGTACACAGTATTTATTGTAATGCATGGATCTCAGCCAAGATATTCCATACCCAATGAAGTTGCCGATTTAAAAAGAGCAGTAAAATTTATCCGGTATAATTCTAACATTTATCACATTGATGCTAATCATCTCGGAATCACCGGATCTTCTTCCGGCGGTCATTTATCATTAATGGTTGGATTATCTGATGATAAAATGGATACCGTTTCCAAAGATCCCATCGACAGGGTTTCCGCAAGAGTGCAGGCAGTTGCAGTGTTCTATCCACCTACAGATTTTTTAAACTGGGGACAGCAGAAAATGAATATTTCAAATTTTCTCCCCGCATTAGCAACAGCAAGAGTTGCGGCGGCATTTGATTTTAAGGAATGGAACGATACTGTTAGATTGTATCAATCTGTAAATGCTGAGAAAAGATTAGAATTAAGTAAAGAAATTTCCCCCATAAATGCTGTATCGCCTGATGATCCTCCTGTATTGATCATTCATGGGGATGCGGATAAAACTGTTCCATTGCAACAATCAGAGACTATAATAAAAAAATTAAAGGAAGCTAATGTGCCCAACGAATTAATTATTAAAAGTGGTGGTGGACATGGATGGCAAAACAGGGAAGTGGAAGAGAAAAAATTTGTAGACTGGTTTGATAAATATTTAAAATGATTTGTATGAAGCGTATTCTTTGCCACAGCCTTATCACACAAACTCACCAAATTTATTATCTTTAAGAAAAATCTTTATGAGCAAAAAAGAACTCATAGAAAAAACCATTCAGACGCTGGAAAAGTTGCCTGAAAATAAAGTAATTGAAGTTTATGATTTTGCTGATTCCATTTTACAAAGGAATGAGGATGCACAATTACTTGAAGGCATTGCTCAACTAACTGCACAATCAAAAAGCTATGAATTTTTAACAGATGAAGAAGAGCTTTATACATTAAATGATATCAAAGAAACCTATAATGGTAAAGGGTGACATTATTTTGGTTCCGTTTCCTTTCACAAATTTATCAGGTTCTAAAATTCGTCCTGCACTGGTTTTGATAGCCTCTGATATTGATGTTACTATTGCATTTATTACAACTAAATTTAACCGGGATGATGAAAGTTGTGTGTCAATTGAAGCATCGATAGAAAATGGATTAAAGAAAAATTCATTGATCCGGTTAAACAAATTAGCCAGTGTTGATAATAATCTTGTATTAGGAAAAATTGGCAGTCTACAATCCAGCGACATTGTTCGAATAAATTCTCAACTTAAAAAAATATTTGAAGTCTCTTAAAATAGTTATTGTATGCAATACGAAGAATTCCGCAAGGCAGGGCATAACCTAATTGATTACATAGCTGATTACCTGCAACAATCACAGAGCAAACCTTTGTTCAAAGAAGTAGAGCCATCTTTTCTAAACGATTTATTTAACGAATCGATACCCAATAATCCGCAATCACTTGAAGCGATACAAAAAACCTTAGAAGAAAAATTATTGCCTTATTGCACTCATGTAAACCATCCCGGTTACATGGGGCTTATTACGCCTTCGCCTAACCCGGCAGGAATATTAGGAGATCTTTTGTCTGCAGCATTAAACCAGAATCTTGGAGCATATTCAATAGGTCCTTCTGCAACTGCAATGGAGCTTCGCGTAATACGCTGGCTAAATGATCTTATTGGTTATGATGAAAAGGCAGGAGGCAATCTTACCAGCGGCGGTATGATGGCTAATTTTATCGGGCTAAAATTAGCAAGAGATTTTACAACGGGAGATGTTGCCCAGCATGAAGGCATCAAAGGAAAGTGGGCTGTATATGTTTCAGAAGAGCGGCATGTTTCTATAGATAAATCTGTTGATGCAATCGGACTTGGAAGAAATTCTTTAAGAGTATTGCCTACTGATGGTAAATTTCAAATACAGATTGAAGATTTGGAAGAAGCTATTGCAAAAGATAAAGCAGAAGGTATAAAGCCTTTGTGCATTATTGGTTTGGCAGGCACTACAAATCTTGGCGCTGTTGATGACCTTGAAGCATTACACAGAATCGCAGTTGGAGAACATTGCTGGTTTCATATAGATGCAGCGTATGGCGGCGGTATGTTGCTCTCATCAAAAAATAAAAAAATATTAAAAGGAATTGAGCTTGCAGATTCAGTCACCATAGATCCTCATAAATGGTTTTATGCACCGCTGGATTGCGGAGCTGTTTTAGTGAAAGATCATAGTCAGTTAACAAGGTCGTTTGGAATTAAACATGCATATCTTACGGATCAAAGCAATAATGAACGCTATCAATTTTATGTACATGGCTTTGAGCAGTCGAAACGTTTTCGCAGTCTTAAAGTATGGATGAGCTTTCAGCATTATGGTAAAGATCAAATAGGTAAGTGGGTTGATAACAATGTTGAACAGGCAAAACATTTACACGGGCTAGCCATGGGCAACAAGGATTTCGATAGTGCAACAGAACCAAGTATGTCAGCAATTTGTATCCGATATAAAAATACAAGTCTGACAAACGAAGAGCTAACAAAACTTCATCGTAATGTAGCAGCACGAATTGAGAAAGAAGGCAAATTTTGGTTTGCAACCACCGAGCTTAAAGGCAAAACGTGGTTCAGAATTAATCCCGTGAATATTAATACAACTATTGAAACTATGGAAGCATTGTTTGATATGTTAAAGGAATATTGTAAAGAAGCTTACGAAATGGTTCAGAAGAAATAATTGTAACCAATAAGGACATTCACTTAGAGAGTATATCATTTCTTTGAATTTGCAATTATTTATCTAAATTTGGTTTCTCTCTATTTACAACACCTGCTTAATTTTAATCCCGACATCTTTTGTTAGCCAACATTATTTATTTAAACTTAAATCAAACTATCATGCGTAAACTAATTTTTATTGCAATCACTTTTGCATACACAACAGCTTTTAGCCAGGGCAACACTTTGTATGACGTTTCTCTGCTGCAAACGAAAATGGGCCACAATGCAGCTTTTGAAAAAGCGTGGAAAAATCACGTAACTAAATTTCACAACGGAGATGATAAAAGACAGGCGGTTGAAATTATGAGCGGAACAAATGCCGGTAATTTTTTGTTAATCTCCGGGCCGTCTTCGCTGGCAGATATGGATAAAGAAAGAACTAACAACGCTGCTCATGACGCAGATTATGATGCTACTGTTGTTCCTTCAGTAGCAACAATGGTAACAGAGGGAGTTTATCGCTGGGCAGATACCCTTAGCTACAACGGTAAAGTGCAAGCTGATAAATTTATAACAACAGTATATCATTTAAAACCGGGAAAAGCTCCGGATTTTATTGCTGAAATAAAAAGAACGATAGCGGTTAGTACTAAAATTAAAAGCCCGGCCAGTACTAATACTTATGTAAAAATGTGGGCAGGGTCAAGCCCCGAAATCGTTATCGTTACTAATCTTAAAGATGGCTTTAAGCAATTAGATAATAGTTTTAACCCTACGATGGCAAAGGATTTTCAAAATGCATATGTTCAGGAATATGGACAGGAAATGTGGGATAAGAGGTTGAAATTGTTACCAGAGATAACCACAAGTTATGAGACTTATATTTCTAAAAGTCGTAAAGATCTAAGTTCAGCAATGAAATAAAATTGTATTGTCCTAAAATAGGTTGACAGATTATTAAATGATCCCAGTTGCTTCGGTAGCTGGGATTTTTTGTAAATGTACACTTTGTGGTGTTTTCATTTTTAGCGACC
>MWVX01000718.1_pt1 | contig 10747 bp, 11 predicted proteins | sample 1047311 | NCBI WGS metagenome assembly MWVX01 (sample SAMN06349984, study PRJNA376086) | soil metagenome | isolation source: MtG-4 sample Antarctic (ecotone) soil | place: Antarctica | collected 2015-01-13
GAAATATACACTCCTTATTACAGACCCAATAATTATGTATTTGAGGACATTCTTGAAAGCCTTAAAGTTGTACGCAGTTTTGGCGGATGGACGTCAATCAATTATTTTGTATTCCCCGGAATGACAGATTCTGTTGAAGAATATGAAGCATTGCGGCGGTTGATCATTGATACTGATTTGTGTATGATACAGTGGCGAAACTTTAATATAGATCCTGACTGGTATATGAGGAGAATGGCTGTATCTGAAACAGGTGAAGCCATAGGAATTAAACAAATGATGGAGTTGCTGCATGATGAATTTCCAAAATTGAAATTTGGTTATTTCAATCCGCCTATGGAGCGAATAAAAGGCCAATACGAAGTGGACTTTGCTCATTAAGATTTTAATTATCTTATCTTCATAAGGGCCTGTAACACTCTTTCTCAAATTCATAGTTTCAAATTAAAAATTGACTTTGAAGTGGATTTTAAAAAATATTATCTATTACACTCAAAGTTTAAATGTTAAATATTTATAATTTGCTATTAATGCAAATGCAATTTTGCTAACTTTTGCATCGTTAAGAATTGGAATCTGTTGAATATTTATGAACAAGCATCTTTCCATAACCGCCGAATTCGAAAGACAAAAGAATGTAAAGGCTTCTGCTATTACATTTGGAATAACCGGGGCATTGATTTTACTATTCATTTTAGTGAAGTGGCCATTGCCGGTGGTTGATCCACCTTTCACGGAAGAATTTATAGAAGTGAATTTAGGGAGTGGCGATTTTGGTTCCGGCAACGATCAACCCCTTTTGCCAGGGGAACCTGCCCCGGCCCAACAAGAAGCTTATTCGCCACCACAACCCATAGAGTCCCAGGTAAATAATGCAAAAGATGTGGAAACTGATGATAGGGTTGAAAATGACGCACCAGCTATTAAAAGACCTGCAGTATCTCAACCCAATGCTACTAAAATTGATAATGATAATAAAGTAGTAAAAACAAATCCATCACCACAACCTGTGGTAACCCCGGCACCACCTAAACCAAAAGCTGTATTAGGAAGAACTACAGGTGGAAATGGAAACGGGGGCAATGGTGCTGATACATACAGGCCCGGTACTGGTGAAGGAGTAGCGGGCGGAAATGGCGATCAGGGACGGCCTGGTGGTGATCCTAATGGACGCAATTATTCCGGACCTACACGCAATCAAGGTATCAGAGTGGTGCAAATACCCAGTGCATCTTTTGAAGATGATTTCAATGAAAGCGGAAAAGTAGCACTCGATGTTGTGGTGAATGCAAATGGAAAACTTGTATCCACAACATTGCAGCCACGAGGCACTACTACTTCAAACCGAAAGATGATTGACATTGCTAAAAGACGTGCCTACGAAATTTCATATCCCAAGTATGAAGGAGGTTTCAAACAAACAATCGTTTTTGATTTTAAAGTAAGAGGGTAAAACTTACAGCTATACTTTTGCCAGGTATGAATTACCTGCAAACTATAGATTATTTATACAACAAACTGCCCATGTTCAGCCGCCTGGGCAGTGCTGCTTTTAAAAAGGACCTCACGAATACTGTGTTGCTTTGCAATCATCTCGGAAACCCACAAACTAGATTTAAGAGCATACATGTTGGTGGCACTAACGGAAAAGGATCAACCAGCCATATGATAGCTGCTGTGTTACAGTCTTCCGGTTTCAAAACAGGGTTATATACTTCACCACATCTTTACCATTTCAGGGAAAGAATAAGGATCAATGGACAAATGATTGAAGAATCTTTTGTTGTAGATTTCGTGCAAAAGGTCAGGACTCAAATTGAAGAAATTGAACCATCTTTTTTTGAGATCACAGTAGCAATGGCCTTTCAATATTTTTCAATGCATAAAGTGGATTTGGCAGTTATTGAAGTGGGACTGGGTGGACGACTTGATAGCACGAATATCATAACTCCTGAACTTTCGGTAATAACGAATATAGGAATGGACCATATGAATATACTTGGTAACACCATGCAGGATATTGCAGGGGAGAAAGCAGGAATTATTAAAAAAAACATACCAGTTGTTATTGGCGAAAGACAAAAAGAAATAGAATCGGTTTTTATAGAGAAAGCAAAAAAAGAAAGTGCGCCACTTTTTTTTGCATCAGATAGATTTGAAATTCAAAAGGCAATAAAGAAAAAAAATTGGTTGGAAGTAATAGTAAGGGATAATATGTCATCAACTACTGAAACTTATCAATTGGATCTTACTGCAAATTATCAAACAAAAAACTTATGTACGGTACTTCAATCAATTAGTCTTCTTCAGCAAAACTTTTCTATCGATGAAAAGGTTGTAAACTCCGCTTTGAGAAGAGTTAAGGAAATAACCGGCTTTTTTGGACGCTGGGAAGTGATTCATGATACGCCAAAAATAGTGTTGGATGTAGCGCATAATGAGGCGGGCATAAGGGAAATGATTAAGCAATTAAAAACTGAATTTTTCAATCAATTACATTTGGTTATAGGTATGGTAAAGGATAAAGACATCACTGCCGTATTGCAAATGTTTCCGGTTAATGCATTTTACTATTTTACACAGACAAATATTCCAAGGGCTTTATCTGAAGAAGAATTAAAGGAAAAAGCCTTCGCATTTGGATTGAAAGGCGAAAGCTATGCAAATGTGAATGATGCTTTGAAAGCTGCAAAATCAAAAGCTTCTTCTAATGATTTGATACTGGTATGTGGCAGTATTTTTTTGGTTTCAGAAGTAGATATTTCACTGCTCAAAACTGAAGGAGGCCAATCTTTGCCAACGCATACATAATACCGTTTACATGGAGGCTCTGCATAATTTTATTCTCCTTTATCATTTGCTTCACTGCATCAATAGAATAAATTTCTACATTTAATTCTTCATTTGCATCCAGCTTTTGTTCAGAAATTTTTTTTCCTCCTGTCGCGAGGAACATATAAGTAAAATTGTTTGTTGTAGAAGGATTAGCGCAAACTTTCCCCAGGTAATCAAAAATTTCAAAGCTATATCCCGTTTCTTCCAACAGCTCTCGCCGCACTGCATCTTCAGGAGTTTCATTTTCTTCTACGACACCTCCAGGCAACTCAATGCAAACTTGTTCAATACCATGCCGGTATTGTTTAACCATGATGACTTCACCTTCTTTTGTCAATGCAAAAGCATTAACCCAAGAAGGATATTCATTGATATAAAAAGAAGGAACAATATTTCCATTCGATAGCTCACATTTATCTTTCCTTACGGTCAACCAGGTATCATTGTGTAAATATTCAGATTCCAATACTTTCCACTTCATTGATTCATGCATTTAATTTAATTTCTCATTACTTTTATTTAATTACGCTAAATCAATGCCATCTCAACCTGTCTCTTAAAGCGGTGATATGCGCCACATGGTGCCTGCTATGCCATGCATACATACCCAACAAATGCCATAAGGTAAATTGTTTTTTATGTTCAGGATGATAGATAGTTCTCAGCCAATCGCTATTAGATAAGTTGACTAAGAATTCATACCAACGCTGGTGAAGTGCATGCAGGAGGGTTACAGAAATATTAACCGGAAGATTATGAACATCTTTTGTATTTGCCCATGTTTTCTCCTCGTATGTTTTGATCGTGGGGTTATCTTCAGAGAAACCCAACTTAAAACGGCAATAGGCATTTATGTGACTATCTGCTATATGATGTACCAATTGATGAACGGTCCAGCCACCTTCACGGTAAGGTGTATGCAACTGAAATTCATCCAAATTCGAAAGAGCAGATTCGAGTGCCTGTGGCAAAAACCGGATGTCACTTAACCATTGATTTTTCAGATCTTCTGCAAAAGCCCGGGGCTCATATTTACCAATAGGGTATGAAGGATCCTTTTGCATCAGTATAACGGTTAATCCAGTACTTCTAATAATTCAATATCAAAAATAAGTAAAGCTCCTCCGGGAATTCCTGCCCCTGCTCCCCTATCACCATAGCCCATGTCAGAAGGAATCCACAACTTCCATTTACTTCCCTCCGGCATCATCGGGAGTGCAACCTGCCAACCCTGAATCAATGCATTAACAGGCGCTTCAAAAGGCTTTCCTCTTTTATAGGAAGAGTCAAATTCGCTGCCATTTAATAATGAACCTGCATAATGAGCCCTCACATTGGAATTAAGTCCTGGCTTCTTCCCTTTACCTTCCTGCAACACTTTGTATTGCATTCCGCCTTCCAACTCTATTACACCCTCTTCCGTTTTATTTTTGGTAAGAAAATCTTTACCGGCATCTTTTTCTTTGTTGATCTTTTCCATCATTTTTTCTTTTAGTTTTTGTTGAAGATTCACTACTTGATTTATGATTTATAGTTTATTGTTTATGATTGCTTCAGCATGATGCATAAATTATTCTTCTCTCAATGTATGACCTGTAAGCGAAATAAAAACATCTTCCAGGTTTGCGGTTTTCATTTCCTTAGGCCTTTCGAAGCCAGTAGCTACCAGGTCATCTATTAATTGATCGGGAGAGGCCATGGCCACAATTTTACCTGAATCAATTATGGCTACACGGTCGCATAGATATTCAGCTTCATCCATGTAATGTGTGGTAATAATAACGGTAGCACCTTTACTGCGAATGTCTTTAACCAGATCCCATAAATTACGCCGTGCCTGGGGATCCAATCCTGTAGTGGGCTCATCTAAGAAAACAATCTTGGGATCGTTGATCAGTGTAGTCGCTACCGAAAACCTTTGCTTTTGACCCCCACTTAATTCTTTCACTTTTGATTTTGCTTTATCCTGCAGATTAACCCGTTGTAAGAGTTCCATTGCATTCACCTTGCGGTTATAGAGCCCTGAAAATAAATTAATCAATTCTATTAAATTTAATCCGGGGTAAAATCCACTACTTTGTAATTGAACTCCTATTATTTTTTTTATGGCATCTGGCTCTTTATCAAGATCAAAATTATCTACTATTACTTTGCCACTGGTTTTCTTTCTTAGTGTTTCAATTATTTCCAGGGTGGTTGATTTACCCGCACCATTTGGCCCAAGCAAACCAAATACTTCACCCTCATACACTTCAAAAGATAATCCTTTGACGGCCTGGAAATCGCCATAGTATTTTATAAGATCGGATACAGAAATAATCACTTTGCCCATTAGTAGGATTATTATACAGCTGCAAGACAAGTTTCCAATTCTTCCATCATAAGCTTACTCCCGATAAAAAAAGGGGTACGTTGGTGCAATTCTTCAGGTTCAATATCCAAAATCGGTTGATTGCCATCTGTGGCCTTACCACCAGCCACTTCCACTATGAATGCGAATGGATTACACTCATACAACAATCTTAATTTGCCTTTAGGCCTGTCTGTAGTACCGGGATACATAAATATTCCACCTTTTACCAGGTTGCGATGCACATCTGCAACCATGCTTCCTATGTACCTTTGAGTATAAGGCCCACCCAATTCTTTTGTTTTGTGCTGACATAGATTGATATATTTTTTTACATTGTCCTCCAACTGAAAAAAATTACCATGATTCACTGAATAAAATTTACCATTCTCAGGACATTTCATATCGGGATGACTCAGGCAAAATTCACCGATAGAGGGATCCAAAGTAAAACCATTTACACCACGTCGGGTAGCATACACGAGCATGGTAGATGAACCATAGATCACATATCCAGCAGCGACCTGTTTCCGTCCTTTTTGCAAAAAATCTTTTGCCTCGACAGGTGTGCCCAAAGGGGTAATGCGACGGTAAATACTGAAGATGGTTCCTATAGAAACATTCACATCAATATTACCGCTCCCGTCAAGAGGATCAAAAAGGCACACATACTTAGATCCGTTACTTACTTCATCATCAAATGGCACAAAGTCATCAAGCTCTTCGCTGGCTATTCCTGCACAACTGACACCCCTTTTTAATACGCCTAAAAATTGCTCATTCGCATGTACATCCAGTTTCTTCACTTCTTCACCCTGTACATTTACGGTACCCGTATCACCTAAAATATCTACCAGGCCGGCTTTATTGACCTCCACATTTACTCTTTTGGTGGCAAGCCCAATATCTCTTAATAGTGAACTCAGCTCGCCTGTTGCATGCGGAAGATTGCGCAGCGACTGTATAGTGAATTCATCCAAGGTTAAAATTGTTCTGTTTGGTATTGCCATGCAGAGAATTGTTGTTGGGCAAATGTAAGTGTATAATTATTTAGTCAATTCTAAAGGGAAAGATAGAAATTACATACCTGCACCGCTCACCAAGCCGGATTTGTTATCCCATAAAAAAATCGCTGTTGAATTACAGGTATGAAGGTTTCAAATTCGGCGGCGCATCGGTAAATACTATCGGGAGAATTCAAAATGTTGCAAAAATTTTAAAAACATACCCGACCAACAGTTATTAGTGATAATATCTGCAATGGGAAAAACTACGAATGCTTTAGGTGAGCTTCAATCTACATTTATCATGAGCAATTACCCTGAAACTATTCAGGTATTAATGAAAGTTGATGTTTATTTGGTAAAAAAAATCCAGACAATGAATAATTTATTGTCGTTAATTAAATTGATGCCTTTTCGATAGTAAGGATTTTTCTTAATATTTTATTAAGTTCCGGTGCATGATTCATGATCATCAAATGCCCGCCTGTAAGAATAGTGTATGTAGGAGTAGTATAGCGGTGTGGCAGAATAGCATCTCTCTCCCCATGAATTTGAAATAAATTTTTCGGAATATTTTTATTCTGCCAATTCAATACTGCGCTCATAGCCCATCGTATAAAAATAGGGTCACTTTTGCGGATCATGTCTTTAAGCATTTCCTTATCCTCACTAGTTTCTGATGTAAAGGACCGCTTCAATACGGCCGCTCTTTGGAGCAATGCAATAGGAATAAGATGATGTAAATTTAAAGAACCTGCTACACGGTAATACTTAGGTAGATGATCTGATGTAGGTATGCTTGAAATAAGAATGGTAAATGCAGGTAAGAACTTTTTTGCAATTTCAATCGCAACCATACCTCCCATTGAAAGTCCTATCAACGAAAATTCCTCATTGGTATTTATATCTTTTGCAAGGCGTATTGCATAGCTGGTAAGAGATTCATTTTCCTGTGGGCTGATCCAGTCAAGATAAACAGGCTGATGATGAGAAGGTAAGGTTATATGTTTAAAAACCCGGCTATCGGCCGCCAAACCACAGATAAAATATACTTTCATTCCACAGTTCTTAAAATATTTGCATGCATCCCTTAAACTATGTCAGCTGAACAGCCCGGACATTTATTGGTGAAGTCATTTAATATGCATCATTCCCTTCAAAAACTTTTATTCAATAGCGAAACCTTGCTTTATTTTTTTGGCAACTATTTTATCCTGTAAGATGGCCGGTTGCCATGGTGGCATCTGTTCCAAGATTGTTATTAATTCATCATCGAAATCCTCATTCACCCCTCGCAAAACTTTGAAGTTTGTAGGTGTGCCATCACTATCAACAATGAATTCAACTTGTACAAAAGCCTTTTTAGTTCCTTCAGGTAATGAAGTAACCAAAGCCTTTCCCATCTTGCTTAAATATTTTAAGAAATTATCATTTCCTCCCGGGAACTGTGGCCAGGTATTCACTACTTCAGCAAGATTGGTAATGGTTCTGTTTCTATGTGGTACAGGTACTCTTTTCGGTTTTTGTTTCACAGGTTGAACAATCTTTTTAGAAAGGTTTGCATATACATATTCACCATCATTTCGGGTCATGATAACAGGGAGTTGTTTCGTAACTTCAAAATGATCGTACACACTTTCCAGTCTTTCTGCGAATGCTTTCAACTTAACATCGGTTTTCTTCAACTGTGCAAGGTAATCTGTGCTTTTCTTATTACTATAACGGATAGGAAATATATGCGTTGGTATAAAATCCTGACCTGCGTCCCTTGCATAAGCAGCTAATATATATAATTCGTCGATTTGTTGATCGGTTAATGGAATGCACCCAACTGTAACACAACTTCCATGAATATAAATGTCGCCACCGGGTTGCAGTGAATCACTTAATATACGGTCAGAAGCATTGGGATAATTCAACCCGAGCGATAAATAATAATTGCTCCGTGGATTGAATTCATTGATATAATAAAATCCTTCGGGTACCTGGTAATCTCCCTGCATCCTTTTAGGACCTAAACTACCAGCCAGTGCACAAACCTTGTAGGTCTTAAAAATTTTATATGGTTCCTTTCGGTTATTCTTCACCCATACTTCAAGTTGGCCGTCATATTTAAAGGAACGTATGTATAAATACTTTGCAGGCCATTCAAGGCCTTTTGTACGGAATTGTTTTTGCAGAGTGTCTTCTTTTTTTCTTAGAGCATCCCCGGGACGTGGTAAAGTACGTTGAAAATCAATAAAAGAAGTGCCGGTTTGGCCTGTGCAAAAGAATGAGGCTAATACCAAAACAGTTAGAAAAACGTTTTTCATACTTAAGTGGTTCATCATTAGGAAGCAGCAAGTTCGTCAATGAAATGCAAAGAAAAGTAAAAAAAGTAACCTGTTACTATTGGTATGTTATAAAACATGCTATTCTCAGCTAATCCACTATTATTTTATCAGCTATAACATTTTTACTAACATCCTTTCTACTGAACTATAAATTGCCCCTCGCGGCTTGTTCTCTTTCAATTGCCTCGAAAAGAGCTTTGAAGTTTCCTTTACCAAAGCTCTTTGCACCTTTCCTCTGAATGACTTCAAAAAATAAGGTAGGTCTGTCCTGTACTGGCTTGGAGAATAATTGTAATAAATAACCTTCATTGTCTCTATCCACTAAAATGCCTAATTCTTTCAAAGGCTCAATATCCTCATCAATACGCCCTACACGGTCAAGCAGGTCATCATAATAGCTATTGGGGACTTTTAAAAATTCAACGCCTCTTGACATTAATTCTTTCACAGTGCTCACAATATCTGCGGTAGCCATGGCTACATGCTGCACACCTTCGCCATCATAAAATTCAAGATATTCTTCCACCTGAGATTTTTTCTTTCCTTCTGCAGGTTCATTAATCGGAAATTTTACAAAACCATTTCCATTACTCATCACTTTGCTCATCAGCGCAGAGTATTCTGTAGAAATATCTTCATCATCAAAGGTCAGTATATTTTTAAATCCCATCACCTCTTCGTAAAATTTTACATGTGGATTCATCTGGTTCCAACCTACATTACCCACACAATGATCTACATAAAGCAAACCGCTATCTTTTGGTACAAACAGAGGGTTACTCCATGTCCTGAATCCAGGCATGAAAGGACCTGAGTAGTTTCTCCTTTCAACAAAAAGATGTACAGTATCACCGTAGGTATGTATACCGCTAAGCACGACTTCACCATCAGCATCTTTGAGGTGTTGCGGCTGCATATAGCTTATACCACCTCTTCTTGTTGTTTGTTCCCATGCATCAGTAGCATCATTTACCTTCAAGGCAATAAATTTCACTCCGTCTCCGTGTTTGTAAATATGATCAGCGATTTCGTTGTGCGCCCGAACGGGTGTGGTCAATACAAAGGTGAGTTTATGCTGCCTTACAACGTAGCTGCATTTCTCTTTGAGACCAGTTTCAGGGCCTGCGTAAGCAAGCGCCTGAAAACCAAAAGCGCTCATATAATAATGGGCAGCCTGCTTTGCATTCCCCACAAAAAATTCTACGTAATCAGTTCCCTGAAGAGGTAAGAAATCCGTTTGTCTATTAGTTATTTCTTGCTCAGTAGCTAATTGCATTTAAGATTTTTTAGGAAGGGTAAATTTGCATCTTTAAAATTTTATGAGGCTGTAAAAATCAAAAGCTACCTTTTCAAGATTTTAGTTACTGAGTATAACAAACACATATTATTTCTTTAAACTGATAATACATGACTTTAACTCTCAGTTACTTCTTATTTCAATAAAAAGTATTATTAACTATTCAAATTTAAAAAATTATGACAAAAAATGTCTTCATAATACCAACTAATTCTTACTTTGAATTTTTTAAGCATTGATATATTAAAGGAAAGCTCTTTACCGATGTTTAAAGTAGCACTTATAAATCTCTATTTTTCATTTTTAATAAATTGCAATGCGAAGTTTACTCTTTATCAGTTTTATATTGTTTCTTACTTCTATTCATCATTCCGTTTATGCACAACAAAAAACTGCAAAACAAAAGCAGGTGGTTCAAAATAAAATTTTCGATTCGATCCAATGGCGCAGAGATAATTATATTGTAAACCGTGACTCTGCATTTTTAAATCCTTATTATGCTTTGCAAAAACTTACCGGTGGTAACAAACGATTTCAGCAAGCCAGAAGCATTCATCCCCGTCAGGATCCTGCATTGATTAAACGTTTATCCGAAGGGCAATCTCCTTTTGCAACGATTGTTGGTTGTTCTGATTCCCGGGTGTCTGGCGAAATATTGTTCGACCAGGGATTCGGAGATTTATTTGTTGCCCGTACTGCAGGCCAGGTAATGGCTGAAGCCACTTACGCTACTATAGAATATGCATACCTATCCCTTGGAACTAAGCTGGTAGTTGTTTTGGGTCATAGTACTTGCGGAGCTGTAAGTGCGGCCATCAAAAGCCCTAATGATCCTGCCGGGCATATAGTTACTCTGATCAATGCCATAAAACCTGCAGTAACGGAAACCAAATCTATGCAGGGAGACAGGTTGGAAAATACAGTAAGA
>MWVX01000719.1_pt1 | contig 10742 bp, 6 predicted proteins | sample 1047311 | NCBI WGS metagenome assembly MWVX01 (sample SAMN06349984, study PRJNA376086) | soil metagenome | isolation source: MtG-4 sample Antarctic (ecotone) soil | place: Antarctica | collected 2015-01-13
CCATCACTAATCACCACATTTTTTATTCCTTTGCCACCAGATAAAACATAGCCTTTAATACGCTTTTTCTTTTTATCGAAATCCCTGGCATGGGTATAATCAGTTAGTGCTACGCCTCCGGTTAACCAGGCAAGGTTTAGAATAAATTTTCTTCTTTGCAAGCGTATTGTTTGTTTATTAGATTATTAGTAAAGAAATTGAAACATTGAAACGATTTACTTTTTTTGAACTGAAAGATTTTAATCAATCTAAAAGTTAACCTTTCACTTCTACTTCTGCCACCACACTTTTGTAAAAATTTCATCGCCACCCATCCAACTTACAGCTTCAGCATAATTAACAGGATTGTTGGTGCGTACAGGAAGGGGATATTCAAAACGAGATGGCAATTCTTTATTATTTACCATGCCCGGGCCCACCGGTAATACAGGAAATCCCGTTCTGCGTTTTTCAAACCATTGTTGAAAATCCACAAAAAATAAAGCATAATATTTTTGAAGCATGATGCGTTCTAAAGTGTTGTTGTATGCTGCTCTTGTATTGGTAAAATAGTCTGCGGGCATTACAACTCCCCATTGCTCAATAGCTGCTTTTACGCCTCTTTCATAAGCGCTTTTTGCGTTAGCACTGGTTCCGGAATTCAATTCCAATTCTGCTCTTATTAATTCTACTTCAGCATAAGGCATGATAGGCACGATCATAGGAGCCGTAACCAAACCTACCTGCAAAATAGAAGGAATATAATCAAATTGATTTTCGCTGCCGGTATATCCGCTCGGGATTCCTCTATAACCAATAACTGCATTGCCTATTTTGTTCCGGGCCTCTGTTGCAAACTTTGCACGGCGGGGATCATTAAGTGCATTTAAACTGTCTAAGAAAAACTTGCCCGCAGCACGAAACAAAGTAAAATCTATTGGCCTTCCCCATGGAGAAACCAATGGCGTTATACCTGTTAGGTTAAGAATTGCACCATCTGCATTGCTTGTAAATATTGGATACTTAACAGGGTCAGCTACTATTAATCTTATCCTTGCTAAAGAATTTATCTCAGTTCTTTTTGATACTCTGAGCAATAAACGCATATTTAAAGAATTGCAGAATTTTTTCCACTTCAAAACATTATTACCATATAAAATATCTGTTCCATATATCATGGCTTTGGTTGTAACGAATAACCGGTTAGCCGAATCCAGATCATTTAAAAGTTTTGGATAAATATCCTGTTGTTTATTAAATTTTGGCCTGAAGATTTGTTCATCACCTCTGGCTGCTTCTTCCATTGGTACATCCCCAAAAGCATCTGTAAGATTGGAATAGATCCATGCATTCAACGTCATTGCAATGGCCTGGTAGTTTGGATCCCCAGCTTTTACTGAAGCAACATACATCTCTTTTATGTTAGTTATGATCCGGTAATAAGTATTCCATGTGCTATTGCCAATATTATCGGAGAGATCGTAACGATGAATACCAGCTGATACACTTGGGAATGGAAGGTCCACCTGCATTAGCTCAAAATTAATTGCAGCACTTCTATCCATTCCAAAACTAGCGGCATCATATATAATAGGATTTAATAAAGTGCCCGGACTAATCTGATCAATTCTGTTTGGATCAGTATTTATCTCTTCAAATTTTTTTGTACATGATATCATGAAGCAATTAATTGTTATAAAACCAATTGCTATTTTTTTTAATAAATTCATAAAAAAATTATTATTATTTGATGAATGCTTTTTAATTTTTTAGAACGTTAATTAAAATTTTAAAGTAACGTTTAATCCCATTGTTCGGGTTGATGGCAATTGCCCTATTTCTACCCCAGGCAAAAGCGTTGAGCCATTAAGGGCAGCTGTTTCAGGATCAAAAACAGGAAAATCTGTGATCATAAATAAATCACGCCCATACAAAGCAAAAGTTACCTGACTTAAAAATGATTTTCCTAATACAGATTTTGGAAGAGAATATTCAAGTCTTGCTTCCCTTAGTTTTATAAATGAGGCATCAAAACTATTTGACTCAACATTCGCCCTGCGATAATAATCGGTAAAGTAATCAACCGGTACCACTTGTTTTGTATTAGTTATGTATTTACCTGAAACAGCATCTAACACTACCCCATCTCCAATAATATAATTTTCCTCTCTTCCCCTTAGTGTACTTTTAAGTTTCCCCTGTTCCATCATTTTGTGATGCGTTTGGGAATAAATCATACCACCATGTTGAACATCTACAAGAAAACTGAACTTGATCTTTTTGTAAGAAAATTCATTCTGAATCCCTCCTTTCCAATCTGCAAAAGCGTTACCAATATATTGTATTTCGGTTGGGCGTGCAGGAAGCCCGGCTGCAGTATAAACAATTTGTCCATCAGGCGACCGTACAAAACCAAATCCATAAATATCGCCGGTAGTACCACCCACCCTGGCCTGAATAGTGGCATTACCACCATAACCGATATCCTGTTTACCGGCGCTTTCAAATTCTTTGGCAAGTTCAATAACCTTGTTAGTATTTTTTGACCAGTTAACAGTAGTATTCCAAGTAAAACTTTTAGTTGAAATATTTTTTGAATTTATAATTACTTCTACACCTGTATTGCGAATTTTGCCAGAGTTTAATATAGCAGAGGAATACCCTGTGGTAGGATCAAGTGGAACTCTTACAATTTGATTGCGTGTTGTATTATTATAAATAGTGAGATCTACGCCTATGCGGTTTTTTAAAAATCTCATATCTAACCCACCTTCATAATTAGTTGAAATTTCAGGAGTAAGATTAGAATTAAATAATACTGGATCTATAGAGGCTGAACTTGCAAACTCACTTGCTCCATAATATTTTTTTGTAAAATAGGGGTCAGTATCATTACCAGCGGAAGCCGCAGATAATCTTAATTTAGCGAAAGATATTTGTGATGGTAATTTAAAGATATCACTTAAAATAAAACTGGTGTTTACTGAAGGATAAAAGAATGATGATTGTTTGGCCGGTACTAGTGTGCTGGACCAATCATTTCTTGCAGTGAAATCAATAAAATATTTGTTTTGAAATGCGAATGCTGCTAAACCATAAACACTATTTACATTATAATTTTTGTCAGTTAATTTCACCTGCGCACTTGCAAGACCATTATTGAGTTTATACACTCCGGGAATTACTAAGCCATTTATATAACTATCAACCCTGTTATATCTATGTACCATCTTATTGCCTCCTACAGAGGCAGAAATAGAAATATCCTTTGATATTTTATCCCGATAACTGAATAAAAAATCATTATTCACTTCAAAGTCAGTTATCGCTTGTTCTTTATAATAACCTCTCAAAAAATTAGCAGTACTAAATGGTCTGCGTTGTTTCCGGTCTTCATCCAGGATATTAACACCAGATCTCAACATGATGTCAAATTTCTTAGAAATATCGTAAGTAGCAGCAATACTTCCTACCACATTATTACTACTGATAGCATTCGTCATTTCATGAGCAATTAAAAATGGATTATCAATGAAGCCACTAAAGGGATGTATCTGGTCAATTTGATCGAATCCATTTCTCCACCTGTCTTTATACCAATCCAGATCTACGTTAGGATTTTGGAAGATCATAAAATAAGCTATTGATTGATTGTTGTAACCTGTAGCAGGGAGGTTATCACTTTTCTTATTGGTGTAAGTTATTTTGGTATTGATCTTTAATTTGTCAGAGATTTTATAATTAACACCTGTTTGTGCAGTTATTCTTTCAAACCCGGTGTTTGGCATTATCCATTCATTTTTAGAATGAGTAACAGAAAGCCTGGCTGTTCCTTTATCATTTCCCCCATCAAGTGAAATACTATTGGTAATGGTGGAGCCAGTTCTCCAAAAGCTTTTTCTGTTATTTTCATAAGGCTGCCATAAAGTACGTTCTGCTCCTCTTCCCTGTAAAACGGGATCATACTGATAATAGGATTGCCCGTTAAATCTTGGGCCATAAGCGCTGCTTGTACCGCTTGTACTTGCGCCATCTGCTGTAGCGCCATACGAATAATATTTTTCGCCAGCAGTATTGATTGCTTTACCTGTTCCCTGGCCATATTCATATTGATAATCGGGCCAACGAAGTATAGTGTTAAAACTAATGTTAGAATTTACTGTAACACCGATACCAGTTTGTTTTTTAGTGCCTGATTTTGTTGTAATTAAAATAGCGCCGTTGCCTGCACGGCTTCCGTACAAAGCTGTTGCACCGGGCCCTTTAAGCACCGTAACGCTTTCAATATCATCAGGGTTTATATCATTTATATTATTCCCAAAATCAACAGGCACATCATTGCCGGAACCTGCCTGGTAAGCATTATCTACTCCCGAAGAAGTCATGTTCCTGTTATTCATTGGCACACCATCAACAACAATCAATGCATTATTATTATTTGGGTTTAAAGAAATATCACCCCGCAGTGTAACTCTCGTAGAGCTAAGCGGGCCTGACCCTGCAGATAATAATTGAAGCCCTGCAACTTTTCCCGAAAGCGCACTTGACCAATTATTTGAACGAGCCTCATTCAAATCCTCTCCACTTATTTGTTGCGCTGAATAGCCTAAAGCTTTTTCTGCTCGTTTAATACCTAAGGCAGTTACTACAACCCCCTCAAGCTCGCCGGTAGTTAATGTTAGATCGAAGTTGATAACATTCTTATTGCCTACCCGGTTTTCTAATGGAGCAAACCCAACAGCCGAAGCCACAAGGATTTGATTATCGAAAGCTTTGATGGAAAAATTTCCATTGGGGTCGGTAGTAGTACCAATATTGGTTCCTTTTACCTGAATAGTGACCGCTGCCAATGGTGTACCATCTTCAGCATTTTTTACTGAACCGGTTACAGTTTTTTGTTGTGCTGAGGCATCTGATGCAAAAAGGATCAACATCAAACTACAAAAGAATGCACTTCTTTTTAAGAGTATTCCTGCAGGAATGGTAAAAATTTTCATACGCTGTTTGTTTGTATTTTTTATGAAAGGTTTAAAACAGTTTTTTTCTTTATTCCAGGTTAATGCTACAAAAAAAATGGAAAGAATACATGCCCCGATCAACACTGGCGCCCAATCCAACACTCCATAACGAACCAAATATATAAAAGCGTTTGCAAAAATTATGTACCAAAGAACAAGGTTAATTAAAACATAATATAAAAAGATTCGTTGGCACTCAATTCCTGTTCATGCTTTTCTCAATATCAACTTGATGTCCTTTTTTATAAGAAAATGACATTCACATTAATTTAAAATATAATTATTCGCAAGCCTGGTATATTCTTCTACCTGTTGCTTTACCCATTGTTCATCTTTATTCAAACCTATACTCATTATATTCGCGACTTCGGGAGCTATTCGAATACTTTCTCGGGCATTTAATAGAAGGGCACGGGTTCTGCGTGAAAGAACATCCTCTACTGTACGGGCCATTTCATGCTCTACAGCCCATTTTACCTGCAACTTGTGAATTTTAAGGCTTTCACTTATCCATTCATTTCCAGTGCCATTCATTCGTTCCCTGATCCGGGCAGTATCGCTGCCATAAAAATAGAGTGGATCGCTCCAGTTAACTCCATTTGCATAACCATATATATGCATACTCGCCGTGGGTGTTTCTGTATGATCCCAATTGAATTCTTTTTCTATCCTGTTGATTACATCCGCACCCATTCTGCGGTAAGTGGTCCACTTTCCACCTAATATTGTAAAGAGGTTGGAAGCAGAAATAATTATTTTATGGCTCCGTGAAATTTCTTTAGTTTTTTTCTCTCCCTCTTTTGGCACGGCAAGGGGTCTAAGACCGGCGAACACACTTAAAACATCACTCCGTTGAGGCTTATGAGTAAGGTAGAGTGAAGCAGTTTCCAAAATAAATAAAATTTCTTTTTCCAATGCCTTCGGTTCCAGTGAAGCTTTTCCAATTAAAGTATCTGTTGTACCCAACACAACTTTATTATGCCAGGGTACTGCAAACAAAACTCTGCCATCACTTGTTTCCGGAATCATTAAAGCATGATCGGAGGGAAAGAATTTTTTGTCAAGAACAAGATGAACACCCTGGCTTACGCAAATGGTTTTTTTACTTGTTAACTCATCCATCTTCATAATATCATCAACAAATACACCTGTGGCATTTACCACAGCTTTCGATTTAATATTATACCGTATCCCGGTTTCTTCATCTTGAATAATCGCTCCATTTATTTTTTGATCATCATCTTTTAATAATCCAATAACTTTTATATAATTGATAGCGCATCCTCCATTCTCCAGTATACTTTGAGCAAGGTTGATCGCAAGCCTTGAATCATCAAACTGGCCATCATGATAAAGAACACCTCCTAATAAACCCTCGGCTTTAATACCAGGCATCCTTTCCAATGTTTTTTTTCTCGAAATAAATAAAGAATTGCCAAGTGTTAAGTTTCCTGAGATCCAGTCGTACAACTTCATTCCCATAGTATATTTCAACATAGCCCAATAATTATAAATTGGAATAATAAATTTTTGATTTTTTACAAGGTGGGGTGCATTGCGATACAATAATCCTCTTTCTACACTTGCTTCACGAACCAGCTTGAAATCTCCCTGAGCCAGGTATCGTACCCCACCATGCACCAACTTTGTGCTCCTGCTGGATGTTCCTTTTGCAAAATCAGATTGTTCAACTAACAAAATTTTATAACCACGGGCAACAGCATCTAATGCTACCCCTAAACCAGTAGCACCCCCTCCAATTACCATAACATCCCACACATGATGTTGGGTTAATCTCGTAAGTAAACTAGCTCTCGTTGTATTATTTTCTTGCAGCAAAAAGATTAAATTAGTTTCAGATCGGTAATAAGATGTAGCCCTTATGCAACAAAACAAAAGCAATTATAACCATTTATCAATAATATGAAACAAAACGAAAGATATTTTTATCCCCATTAATAATTTCTGTGTGTGAGAGCCAGTAGAAGAATGATAATTTTTATTCTCTTCAAAGGATTGATATAGTATCTTCATTTAGGTAATTTTTGTTTTATGATGAAGAATTTAACGCAAAGGCATCAACATATTATTGCTAAGCTTAAAAATGAAGGCAGTCTAAAAGTAGTAGAATTGTGTTCGGAGTTAAATGTCTCGTCCGTAACAATAAGGAAGGATTTGAAACTACTTGAAGATAAAAATTTACTCTTTCGTACACATGGAGGAGGAACTTTAAGTAATCCTTATACTTCTGACCGTACAGTTAATGAAAAAGAGAAAATATATCCCGGAGAAAAATCAAGAATCGGGATTGCTGCGGCAAAATTAATTAGGCCCAACGATTGTATTATTATCGCCTCTGGTACTACAGTTTTATCCCTCGCAAAAAGTATTCAGCCCCAGGAAAGTATTACCGTTATTACCGCCGCTTTAAATATTGCAACAGAACTAATTCATCAGAGTCAAATAGAATTGATACTACTTGGCGGCATACTTAGAAAAAGCTCTTCTTCTGTTACTGGTAGTTATGCTGAAAAAATATTGGAAGACTTTTCTTGCAGTAAGCTTTTTTTAGGAGTTGATGGCATTGATGTGGAATTTGGATTAACAACAACCAATATAATGGAAGCGCAGTTAAATCGTAAAATGATCGAAACTGCTCAAAAAACAATTGTACTCGCTGATTCAAGCAAATTTGGCAAAAGAGGTTTTGGAAAGATTTGCGGACTGGAAGATATTGAGCAAATTATTACTGATAAGGGTATATCAGATCATATGGCAAAAACATTGAAGGGTATGGGAATAGAAGTTACGATTGTTTAGGTGTCTGCAAATTAAATTTACAAAAAAAATATGCTTTCTACCAGGCATGAAATATTCATTGAAGTGGCTGCCAATCTTAGCTTTTCTAAAGCCAGCGAAATATTATTTATAAGTCAGCCCGCCATAAGTAAGCATATTAAAATTTTGGAAGCCTTTTATAAAACTACCTTATTCGAAAGAAAAGGTAATTCCATTCATTTAAGCAGTGGTGGTAAAGTTTTATTCCGCAGGTTAAAAGAAGCTAAGAAAATTCAGAATCAATTAGAGTTTGAATTAAGTACCCTGAAAAGTGAATTCAAAGCTCAAGGGCAATTAAAGTTAGGCGCAAGCACTACAGTGGCGCTATATATTATACCGAAGATTTTATCTGCATTTCACAAAAAATATCCTGAGATTAAAATTAGTTTACTTAACAGAAATACCGATACTATTATAAAGGCATTGCATGACGAGGATATCGATATTGGAATTGTTGAAGGCAAAAAAAAGATCTCAACTATATTATATGCGCCTTTTATAAAAGATGAAGTAGTTGCAGTTTGCAGTACAAAAAGTCCGATAGCAAAAAAGAAAACTATTAGTGTACAGGAGCTAAAAAATCTTCCTGTAGTTTTAAGAGAGCAAGGCTCAGGAACATTAGCCGCAGTAAAATATAATCTTGAAAAAAATGGGGTAAAATTATCTGATCTAAATGTAAGTGTTCGCCTTTCAGGTACAGAGGCATTGAAAAATTTTCTCCGTGAGGATGATTGTCTTGGCTTTTTACCCAAAGGTTCTGTCTTAAAAGAATTGCAGGATGGTGATCTTGTTTCAATTAAAATAGAAAAATTTCAAATTGTTCGTGACTTCTTTTTTATACAAAGGCATGGGGCTGATAATAACGAACTAAACAAAGCTTTTATACGTTTTTCAAAAATTAATTATAACTTATAGTTATGGGTTATAACCTTTTAGCATAGATAAAATTATACCACGGATTGTAATTTTGGATATGCTTACTCTCTCTAAACCGTTCACCTATGCAACTGCGTTAAAATGTTCTACTTGTGAAAAAGAATTTTCATTATCTAAGACCAATACATTTGCAGACTGCTGCCATCAACCTTTGGTAGTAAACTACGATCTCTCTATAGGATTATCCAAATCAAATCTTGAAAATCGCCAAAACAACATGTGGCGATATCAGGAAATGTTACCTGTTGTAAAAGAAAAAAATATTGTTTCTTTAGGCGAGGGGATGACACCAATTTTTTCTCTTAATAAACTTGCTGATAAGTTTGGCTTTTCAGATCTTTTTATGAAAGATGAATCATTTAACCCAACCGGTTCTTTTAAGGCAAGAGGGATTAGTGTAGCTGTATCAAAAGCAAAGGAATTTAGAATTGAAAACTGTATAATTCCTACAGCAGGAAATGCAGGCGGAGCACTTGCAGCCTATTGCGCAAAAGCAGGTATTACATGTACAGTAGTTATGCCCAGGCATACACCAACTGTTTTTAAACAGGAATGTGAATTGTATGGCGCTAAATTAATATTAGTTGATGGACTAATTAATGACTGCGCAAAAAAAATAGGGGAACTAAATCACGATAATAATTATTTTGATGTTTCTACTTTAAAAGAACCATACAGGTTAGAAGGAAAAAAAACAATGGGATACGAAATAGCTGAATTTTATAACTGGAAATTGCCTGATGTAATTATTTATCCTGCAGGTGGGGGTACTGGATTAATAGGAATTTGGAAAGCATTTAAAGAAATGCAGGCAATGGGTTGGATAAACTGCCCTTTGCCAAAAATGATTGCCGTTCAATCTAAAAATTGTGCCCCGCTGTTACATGCTATCAAAGATCCTGTAAACTGGAAAAAGAATTTTATTCCCAAAGCAACTATCGCAAATGGTTTGGCAGTGCCTTATCCTTTTGGAATGGATATGATGTTAAAAGTTTTACATGAATCAGAAGGAAGTGTAGTAGTAGTTGATGAAGAAGAAATTGTATCAGGAGTTAGGGAAATAGCCAGAACAGAAGGATTATTAATTTCACCTGAAGGGGCAGCAACATGGAAAGCATTATTAAATTTAAAATCTAATAAACAAATTGCCTTAACTGAAAAAATATTATTGCTTAATACCGGAAGCGGTTATAAATATCTTGAAAACTTAAATTAAATTGTTGGGTTAATTGACCAAAATTTTATCTTCTTATCTCACCTTCATCATTGTTCTTACCTGCTGAATAATACCATTCTGTAATCTGGCATAATAAACTCCTGATGGTAATCCCCCACTGTTAAAAGATATTGTATAATTACCACCCTGAGGATACACCTGATCGATTGGGGTTGAAAGAACCCTGCCCAGGGTATCCATTATTTGTATTAATGTATGTCCGCCTTCTGTTTTAAAAGTAATAGTTGTAGAAGTTGAAAATGGATTAGGAGAATTTGTGAGAAGATTAGTTCCGCTTGTATTAGGGGCAACATTTTTACATGATGCACTGTTTACCAGTGGAATATTTTGAAAGTTTTTAAGCATTATCGTTTGCAGATCACTATTTTTTACGCAAAGCCAGTTTTCGAGCAACGAAGCGTATACACTTCTAAAATCATATTGCATAGGAATATTATCATTCACTGATGCATTAGCAGGTAATGCTGGGCTGTTGCCCCATACAGCCGGAACAACATTTTTTCCAAACAATATCATTGGTGCGGCTGCACCATGGTCGGTACCGCCGCTGGAATTGCTTTTTATTCTTCTGCCAAATTCTGAAAATGTCATACCAACAACTCTGTCGTCAACCCCTAAAGTTTTAATATCATCCTGAAATGCTTTAATGGCATCAGAAACATTTCTCAATAAATTAGCATGGGTGCCTGTGGTGGTATCAGCGGGATTTACCTGAAGGGAATGGTTGTCGAACC
>MWVX01000720.1_pt1 | contig 10730 bp, 9 predicted proteins | sample 1047311 | NCBI WGS metagenome assembly MWVX01 (sample SAMN06349984, study PRJNA376086) | soil metagenome | isolation source: MtG-4 sample Antarctic (ecotone) soil | place: Antarctica | collected 2015-01-13
AGCAGGATACTCAAAATACTAATACTGAAAATAAATCTCTGTTGCCCCATAGCCGAACGAAGGGTGAAACTGGTTCACAAAAGACTTTACTTCCCGTTTTAAACGAAGTATATCATGAATTTCATCCCGCAATTTCCCAGTGCCTACACCATGAATAATAATTAATTGAGACTGGAAGTGAGCCATTGCAATGTCATACCATTTCTCAAATTCTTTTAACTGAATTCCTATAATTTCTCCATTAGATAAATGTTTCCAGTCATCAGTTAATTTTTCTATATGAAGGTCAATAACGGTGCGGGCCGGGAGCAAATGTTTACGGGCTTCTTTTGCATTATAAACTTTTATTCTTTTAGCTGTTAATAAATCCAAATCCATTTTTTCTTCCTTCAGCTTATCCGGGTAGTGTTCAAACAAACGATAGGAAAAAGTTGCCTGGCCTTTATTTTTTATCTCTTCAATTTTTGCAAATAATTGTTTTGGTTTAAGCCTAACTGATGCCTCATAAAACTCCGCTTTACCTTTTTCAGAATGCAGCAGGGAGAATTCAAATGTAAAGTTGGGGCTGTCGCTCATATCAGCAAAAGGAACATCATGAATATAAAAATCAGCAAAGGGAGCAACTGTATTTTTTAATTCAAAATCTGTTTTTCCGAAAAACTGTAAACGATAAATAAAATGATATGAATGGTAGGTACGATTTATCAAATGGACTTTCAATACTTCCACTATATCATCACCAAATTCATCAATATCTATAACAGGCAAAAAAGAAAGCCATACACCATCAACAGTTTTATGAGGAGGCTCCTTTTCTTTTTTTACATCATCAATATGTTGCTTTTCTTTTTTTTTAGGAAAAAGTTTCTTTTCTGTAAATCGCTTGAAATATGGAAAGTCAAGCTGGTCAATATAAGCGGGGAACTTAACGCCCCGCACATCTACCAGCACCATTTTATTGTTTAATATCTCGATGATCTCACCTTCTTCATTGGAATGTAATACCAAAACCCTATCTCCTACCTGGAATTTCATAACAGGCAAAGTTAGCGATTCACCAATGGGAATGGTAAATGGAAATTGAGAATGAGAATCAATAAATGGTTAACCCCTTCAACAACTCAACCTTTCAACTCTCCCACAACAAGCTTACTTTTCCGGTAGCCATACATGAAATAAACAACCAGCCCAAGTGCAAACCAAATGAAAAACCATTTCCAGTTAGAGCCGGACATACCGGTTAATAAATACATGCAGGATGTCAGTCCTAAAAGAGGTATTAGTGAAAAGCCTTTTAAGAAAGCATAGATTGAAAGTAAGAAACAAGTGATCCAAAAAATGATAGTAGAGATTTTAACCGCAACCGTTTGAAAAAGATAATCGTTGCTATTTGCGGCATCACTGTAATCGGAAAAATCGCCATTAAATAACTCGGAAAAATACCTGTTGCTGAACATTAAAATAATAACAGCAGCACCTAAAATAATAGACGGGTAAATAAATTTTGCATTTATATAAGGCAGATGGAATTTCCCAGCTACTTTTTCTTTTCTCGGGATCAACAATACACCGCCGCAAACTAAAACAAATGCAAACAAAGTTGCGATTGAGGTGAAATCCAGCACAAAAGTTTTATCAGTAAATAAAATAGGTACACCAACTAATAAGCCTGTTATAATTGTTGAGAAAGATGGAGTTTTATATTTAGGATGTATTTTTTGAAACTTCTCCGGCAACAAACCATCACGGCTCATGCTCATCCAGATTCTTGGTTGTCCCATCTGAAATACAAGCAGCACACTTGTCATAGCTATTACTGCAACAATAGCTATCAAAAACTGCATCCAGCCGATATTTAGATTCTGTTGCTCAAAAATAAAAGCCAATGGATCCCCGATTCCTTCAAATTTTGTATAGTGCACAGCACCCGTTAATACCAATGATAATAATATATAAATGATTGTACAAATAACCAGCGAAATAATCATACCTCTTGGCAGATCTCGTTGGGGGTTTTTGCTTTCTTCTGCCAATACACTCACTGTATCAAAACCAATGTAAGCGAAGAAAACACCGCTAACTGCTGCCATCACTCCACCAAACCCGTTGGGCATGAATGATCTTACCCCTGCATCAGTTGCAGGCGTCCAGTTTGCGGTAAGGTCGTTAGAAAAAATCAGCGCTCCTCCTATCAAAATTACCAGTATTACAGCCGCCAGTTTCAGTACTACCATTACATTACTGAAATTCCTGGATTCTTTTATCCCACGATAAACGAGGGCAGTGATCAATACGTTTATAACGAGGGCAGGAAGGTCAAAGATCATTTTTAGATTCCCTAACAGAGGGGCGTTATTCCATGCATTTATTAACTCCTGGTTACCGCTACCTTCATTCACTGCTTTTTTTGCTTCCAGGTAACTTGTTGTTAAATAATCGGGTATATAAACATTTAGCTTTTGTAAGAAAGAGGTAAAATAATCGCTCCACGAAAAAGCAACATAAATGTTTCCAATAGAATATTCCATTAACAAGGCCCAGCCAATAATCCATGCAATCAATTCTCCGAAAGAAGCATAAGCATAGGTGTACGCACTACCAGCAACAGGAATGCGGCTGGCAAATTCTGCATAACAGAAAGCGGTAAATGCGCATGCTATTCCACAAATAATAAATAAAAGAACTACTCCAGGACCACCGAAGTAAACAGCCCCACCGAGACTGCTAAAACTACCGGCGCCTATAATAGCTGCAATACCAAAAAAAGTAAGATCACGTGCAGTTAATACTCTGCTTAGCCCATGCTTGTGTGATTCCGCATCTTCCTTATCATGCATTATCTCAGAAATCGGCTTTCTTCTAAACAGTGGGTGTGCCATCAGCAGTTAATTTTTTTGAAAATAGATAAAAATAAGTCAAGCTGTTAAGATTCTCTTTGCATGAGAAAAAATGCGAATTGTTTTAATGGCTCTTTCCTCTTTGATAAAACGGCAATGTCTTCCAAATGAGTAAAAGCTTTGCTTATGTATTTGTCTTTTAGTTCTTTGGCCCATTCATCAACTTTACATTCTTTAAACACCTGTATTACATCCTGCACTTTATTTTTTGTCTCACCATTTAAGAGTTCTTGCAAGTGCTGCTTTTGCTGCTCCGAAATTGTTTCCAATGCATGTATCAATAAAAATGTTTTTTTGTTTGCCAGGATATCACCACCTACTTGTTTACCAAATTTTTCGGGATTACCAAAAGCATCCAGGTAATCATCCTGCACCTGGAAGGCCAATCCTAATTTTCTACCGAATTCATAGATCAGGCTCTGATTTCTTTCCCCGGCTCCGCCTAAAATGGCACCCATTTTCAAGCTGGCTGCTAATAATACTGATGTTTTTAAATTGATCATTTGCAAATAATCATCAAAGTCTACTTTTTCATTTTTCTCAAAATCCATATCCAATTGCTGTCCTTCGCATACTTGCTTTGCTGTTTTATTAAACAGGTTAATGACTGAAAAAATATACTTTCCTGAAATTTTATTAAGATAATCATAAGCTGTCACCAGCATTACATCGCCTGCTAAAAGAGCTGTGCTTTCGCCAAACTTTTCATGCACGGTTTGCACACCCCTCCGTAATGGAGCTTTGTCCATTATATCATCATGTATCAGTGTAAAATTGTGAAATAATTCAATAGCACTTGCAACATTCCAGGCATCAGCATTAATTTCGTCAAACAATTCATTGCCCATTAAACATAGAACTGGCCGAATTTTTTTACCACCTAATTGTAAAAAATAACGGTTAGGGCCATACAATGTTTCGGGCTGTAAAGGAAAATGTTCTATGTTGAATTTTTCTATAAACTGCGCAGACAGATCTTCAAACTTGTGCATATTTTAAAACTCCGGCGTACCTTTTTTCTTTTTCTTTTTTGTTTTCGGATGTTCTGCTGCTGTGTTTTCTAACTTGTCATTGATAGTTGCCAGTATCCATTCATAGTCAAGCTGACGCCTGGTTAAATTGGCAGACGCAACTTTTATGCGGACCTTATCTCCCATTCTGAATTTACGTCCGCTTCGGGCACCAACCAGGCAATAATCTTCCTGTATTAAACGGAATTCATCATATTCCGCAAGACTTACAATACTTACCATTCCCTCACATTTATGATCGATGGTTTCTACCCAAAAACCAAAAGAAGCCACCCCGCTAATGATACCTTCAAACTCCTCGCCTAAAAATTCCTGCATATATTCCACCTGTTTATATTTATTGGCAGCACGTTCGGCTTCCATAGCAGCTCTTTCACGTTCGCTGGAGTGTTTACATTTCTGCTCCATCTTTTTATCAGGCTTCACATTTTTCATCAATACCAGGTGCAACACCCTGTGTACCAAAATATCCGGGTAACGACGAATGGGAGATGTAAAATGACAGTAATGCTCAAAGCCTAAACCATAATGCCCAATATTTTCCGTTGTATAAATGGCCTTAGCCATGGTGCGGATGCCCAATTGCTCTAGTACATGCTGCTCGGGTTTGCCATGTGCATCCTGCAACATCTGGTTAAATGATTCAGCCACTTTTTCGGGAGTAGAAGTATCGAAACGGTGTCCGAATTTTTTGGCAAAAACCATAAAAGGGGTAAGCTTTTCTTCTGTTGGCAGATCGTGCACACGGTAAGCGAAAGGAAGAGGCTTTTTATCGATCTTTATTTTAGCAACATTTTCAGCAACTGTGCGATTGGCAAGAAGCATAAATTCTTCTATCAATTGATGTGATTCTTTGTTTTCCTTTACTATAATGCCAATCGGTTTTGCCTTCTCGTCTAATTTAAAACGAACCTCCTGCGATGAGAAATTAATAGCCCCGGCATCAAAACGCTTTTTACGCAAGCGTTGTGCAATGCTGTTTAATAAAAGTATTTCGTCAGAATATTGGCCTGTTTGTTGTTCAATGATCTCCTGCACTTCCTCGTAAGTAAACCTGTGGTCAGAATGTATGACAGTCTTACCTAACCAATATTCTTTTACCTGAGCTTTCGGTGTCATTTGAAAGACTGCAGAAAAAGTAAGTTTATCCTCATGCGGACGTAATGAACATAGCACATTAGAAATATTTTCAGGCAGCATAGGATTAACACGATCGGGTAAATAAACAGAAGTTGCTTTTGCATAAGCTATTTCATCAAGAGGTGTATCCGGCTCCACATAATGGCCTACATCTGCAATGTGCACGCCTATTTCATAATTACCATTTTTTAAAACCCTGATCGATAGTGCATCATCAAAGTCTTTTGCATCTACCGGGTCAATAGTGAAAGTTAGCGTTGTTCGAAAATCTTTTCGCTGATCTATTTCTTTTTGCGAAATGATATCAGGCATCCGTGCCGCTGCCTCCAGTACATCATCCGGAAACGCAAGCGGGAACCCATTTTCCAATAAAATTTCTTTCATAGCAGCATCATTAGTATCTTCTGCTGATAAAATATTTATTACCTCTCCAACAGGTCGTTTGCCACTGCCCTGTTCCCATTCTGTAATTTTGACAACTACCCTGTCACCATCCTGTGCATCATGAATATTTTGTTGAGGAATATAAATATCAGGGATGCGGCGTTCCTTATCAGTAGTAAAAAAAGCAAAGTTTTTATTCATTTGTAATTGCCCGATAAACTCTGATTGCTTTCGATCAATAACCTGTACAATCTTTCCCTGCATGCGTTTCCCTTCGTGTTGTGGTTTAGCGGCTACACGAACCGTATCGCCATGCATGGCTGTATTAAAATCATTCGGTCTTACTAAAATATCTATTTGCATATCAGGTACGACTACAAAACCCATCCCGGAACGTGTTACTTCTATAACTCCTTTATAAGTATCGTTTTCATGCCCTTTTCGCTTTGTTTTTTTTTCGTGTTTTTTCCCCATTGCTTATGCCGGTTGTTTAAAATCCTGAATGAAATTAATAACTATATCATCAAACATCCTTCCTTCATTAAATAAAAAACGATGCTCAATAGGAATTACATAAAGTGGTAAATTCTTAAGTTCATTATCGAACTTTAATAAACGCATCGCATCTTTTTCTGTTGTTAGAATGATTTTCTTTTCAGCGTTCATTTGTTCAAAACGATTAATAATATCCTTCCAGTCGTCAATTGAAAAAATATGATGGTCGCTGTAATGTATCATATGATAGGTATGAATTCTTTCTTCTAAAAATTTCTTTAATGGACGTGGATTAGCAACACCTGTCACCAAAAGAACTTCAGTTTGATCATCTATAAATGTAAAGTTTTGTTGCGTAATATGAAAGGGAGTTCCATAAACTATGGTAGTAAAAAAAATATGCTGGTGTGGCAAAGGATCAATTTCTTCAATCAATTCATTCTTTTCTTCCTTGCTTAGGTCTGCACTGCACTTGGTAATTAAAATTACATCGGCTCTTTTACTGCTTTTACGCAGGTCACGCAAATCGCCTGTCGGCAGAAAAAAATCTCTTGTATATAGGTTGCCGGATTCTGTTAGCAGTATATTAAATCCGGCCTTAATGGCCCTGTGCTGAAAAGCATCATCTAAAATAATCACCTGGGTTTCAGGCTTATCGTGTAATAGCTGTGGAATGGCGACCATTCTTTCCTCGCCTACTGCCACCGGCACATCAGGAAATTTGCGATGGAATTGCATGGGCTCATCGCCAATGTCTATAGCTGTGGTAAAAGCTGTAGCTAATGCATAGCCCTTTGTTTTTCTTTTATAACCCCGGCTTAAAGTGGCTACTCTAAAATTATTTTTTAAATGACGCACCAGGTATTCGGCCATTGGTGATTTACCGGTACCGCCCACCGAAAGGTTACCTATGCAAATGAGTGGCAAACCAAAGGTTGTTGACTTAAAAAATTTTTTATCATATAACCAATTACGTACCCAGATAATTAGTCCATAGAGTAAAGCAAAAGGAATTAATAATATGCGAAATGACTTCAAAAACCAGTTAGAAAACATAAACCTGTTTCGGTGTAATACAAAAATCTAAAGTTACATCATAATCGCCGGCGTCATTGATGTTATCAAGCGGTTCAAAATATGACAAGCCGATCTTCAAACAATCAGGCGCACACTCTTTTAAAAAACGATCATAAAATCCCTTTCCGTAGCCAACCCTATGTCCATTTTTATCAAAAGCCAGCATCGGTACCAATACAAGATTAATATCTTTTGGATGAATAATCTCATTTCCTGCAGGCTCCGGAATATTATATTCATTCGCTATAAAAACGCTATCTGCATAACAGGCAATAGCCAGCATGACATGTGTTTGCATATCTGTTCTGGGGTAACATATTTGAAGTGCAGGATTTCTAAAATGCAAGTAATCCGTAATGTTGAATGTATTAATTTCGGCTTTTTCTTCAATAGGATAAAAGCTTAACACTGATGCAAGAAAAGGAAGGTCAACCGTTTGTAGCTGAATTAAAATAAGATCATCATATTTTAATCTGTCACTGACAGATAATGAATCTCTTTGTTGACGGTATAATTTTCTTGCCTCCTTTTTTAACATAACTAATATGTCGTAGAAAATTGATTGACAAAAAAAGAAAATATAGTAGTGCCGTAATTTCGGGATGATCTATAAAAAGGAAAAGCCTCATAATTATTCCTGGGGGTATGTTCTAACACGAACCATCCATGAGGATTGAGTAAGACTTTTTCAAAAATAAGTCCTGGCAGATCATCTATCGTGTGCAAAGAATATGGTGGGCCGGCAAAAATTAAATCAAATTGCTCATTGCATTCCTTAATAAATTTAAAGACTTCCGACTTTACCACTTTGGCATTTCCTATTTTTAAATCGGTGACCGTTTTTTTTATGAAGTCGTGCATTTTTGTATCCTTTTCTACAATGGTTAAATCATTTGCACCACGGGATGCTAATTCGTAACTTATGTTTCCCGTTCCTCCGAACAGATCTAATGTTTTTAATTTTTCAAATTCTAAATTGTTTTTTAAAATATTAAACAAACCTTCTTTTGCTATATCTGTGGTTGGCCGTGTATAAGGCATATTTGTAGGAGGATCAATTCGTCTTCCACCTAAAGTTCCACTTATTATTCGCATGCTGCCAGGTTATACATGGAGGTAAAGAAATGTTGTGGCAATTTATTGTTCTGTAATGTAACATTCCCAGGCAAAGCAAAATGAACATTTAAAAAGTATTGGTGCAATTCTTTAAACAAAGCAGAATCTTCTTCTATTAAACCTGATAGAATTATGAAAGTATCTTCTTTTAATAAGTCAATCTCCTGAATAATCTTCAACAGATAATAGACTACATCTAATGGGGCCTGGTAACAATACATTTGCGCTAACTGAAGTTGTCCTTCTTTCTTAACAATAACCCTGAAATTAAAAGGTGTAAAATGAACAGCTATCTGGCTCTCCGCCACATATCCATTATATATTTTTATAAAAGGTGTATATGTATGCAGAAAACAAGCAAGAGGAAAAGCAGTCAAAATCTTTTGATAAAGTCTTGTTGGGAAATGATAACTATTTACCAATTGCCATTCCGGAATAACATCATGGAGTGCAACAGTATTTTTTTCACCATATAAATAGGACAAAAAGGGATTGTGCTGATGATGCACTTTAACGGGCGTTAAGATTGCCTTTGAAGAACAGGAACAGAAAAGGATTTTGTTATATTCCGTTTCTTTTTTGATTACCTGCAAAATATTATCACTAACGCTATCGGTTAAGCGATCAAAAGTAAAATACTGCAAATTTTGCAATGTTTTCGTTTGCTGGTCATAGGCTGAAAAACAGCAATAGTCATCACCCCATTCACAAAGTAAAGTGCTGCCATGTATTATTTTTTCTTCATCCCCAATCTGAAACAATTTTTTCAAATTTATGAGTTTGCTGCAAAATACGTATTTCAGGCAATTCACTTGCACCACCATCCCCTAAAGGGTAGCATTAGTGTTAAATATTTAAATCGCCTCGGAGAAAAGACAAGCGACAATGTGAATTCACCCAGCAAGTTTACATTAGCTTGCAGCTTTTTCAATGAAACCAAAGCTACAGGTTGATATTTCATATGCACAAATTTTAAAGATTGCCCTGCCCATCAGTCTTGCCTTATTTGTGCCTCAGTTCAATTTCATTATTAACAATGTATTCCTTGGCCATCTTAGCGAGGAAGCATTAGCTATTGCCAGTATTACAGGAGTGTATTACCTGATTTTTGCAGGTATCGGTTATGGTTTGAATAATGGTTTACAGGCATTAATTTCCAGAAGAGCCGGCGAAAATCGTCCGGGAGAAATAGGAAAGATCTTTCATCAGGGCATCCTGATTGCAATGGGTATTGCTGCGGCAGGGATATTGATAACCTACTTCGTGGCTCCTCTAATATTAAAAGCCACATTGCAATCACCATCTACTTATGAAAAGGCAGTTTCGTTTTTATATATCCGTATTTGGGGACTACCATTTTTATATGTTTATCAAATGCGCAACGCTTTATTGGTAGGTACTAATCAAAGCAAATATCTCGTAGCGGGCACTTTAGCAGAAGCGTTGAGCAATGTGTTTTTTGATTATACGTTGATCTTTGGCAAACTTGGCTTTCCGGGATTAGGATTTAATGGAGCGGCTTATGCTTCGATTATCGCCGAGTTCATGGGAATGTTTATTATTTATTTAGTCATTAAGCAGAAGGGAATTGACAAGCAATTTTCACTTTTCAAAAGAACAAAATGGGAAACGGCCATAAGTAGGTCTATTCTTAATTTATCGGGTCCATTAGTTTTTCAGCACGCCATAAGTATTATCAGTTGGTTTATATTTTATATTCTTGTTGAACGCAATAGCGGGCAAACAGGTTTGGCTGTTTCTAATACGATGCGAAATATTTTTGGTTTTTTTGGTGTATTTATCTGGGCCTTCGCCTCTACAACTAATAGCATGGTGAGTAATGTAATCGGACAAAATAAAAAAGATGAGGTTTTTGGCCTGATAAAAAAAATAGTTCGGCTTAACGCCGGCATTGCAATAATCGTTTTCGTGGTTTTAAACAGTTTTCCTTCGGCCTACTTATCAATTTATGGGTTAGATGAAAATTTTGTAAATGCCGGGATACCTGTTATCCGGTTAGTTGCTTTTGCTATGGTTTTGATGTCCGTTGCTACAGTGTGGTTGAACGCAGTAACCGGGACCGGCAATAGCAGAAGAACTTTTCTTATTGAACTGGCTGCCATTATTTTTTATTGCGTTTACGTTTTCTTAGTACTCGAGTTTTATCAACTTTCTATTTTTTGGGGATGGATGTCAGAACTACTTTATTGGTCTATACTTTTCTTGTTATCTTATTTATATATGCGTAGTAATAAATGGAAGAAAATAGTTGTTTAAACTAAAGTTTAAGGTTGGTATTGAGTTGTGCGTTAGTTTTTTTGTAATTTTAATTACTTAAATTCTTTGCATACGGTAACGCCAACGCTACCTGTAAAATTAGTAATAGGTGGCGCTAATTTTTTAACGGTAATTTGAATTTTTTCTATCATACTAAATTCTTCATGTAAACGGTTCACAATTTTCATTGCACAGGTTTCAAGCAGGTGCTTTGGTTCAGCCATTTCTTCTTTTACAATGCGATAGGCTTCTACATAATTAATGGTCTGATCGATAGAAACAATTATTTTTTTTGGAGCTTTGTAACCAATAC
>MWVX01000721.1_pt1 | contig 10714 bp, 10 predicted proteins | sample 1047311 | NCBI WGS metagenome assembly MWVX01 (sample SAMN06349984, study PRJNA376086) | soil metagenome | isolation source: MtG-4 sample Antarctic (ecotone) soil | place: Antarctica | collected 2015-01-13
AAAGGCGCGAAAGGCGAAAGTGTTGAAGAGCCGGAAGATTTAGATAAAGAGTTAGCTCTTTTGAAACAAAAGGTAAAAAATGTTGGACAAAGAATTGAAGTTTCAAAAAACAAAGAGATTTTGCTCTATATATTTGAAAATTCAATTGAGCCTTTAATTGATAGATTTATTGAAGTGTGTCAAAAATTTGATGATTTTTATATTAAAACTAAGTTTATTCTATTTTGGAGTGGTGGTGCTTCTCGAATACCGAAGGACGAAGCTATTGCCAATGCAAAATCTCAAATAATTGAAAGCGGGGACGCTTATGAGGCATCTTTGCATTATGATTTCGTCAATTTTCGACAAACGGGCTTTGGTGACTTTGACTTTTTCAGCCATATTCATATTAAATTTGAGCTTGCAAGTTATAAAATCTCCTTGGGCGAAGACCTTAAAGTTTATGAAAAACTTTACTCTGAACAATTAAGCCAAACAGAAATCGAAGAAATAGTTAAAACAGTAGCAAGATTACATAAGGAATGTATTGAAGATAAGATTGAGTACAAGATTAGTTCACAAAGATTAGCAAAAGATTTTACAAATTGGCTTGAAGATACGAAAGACTAATTTATCAAATCATTAAATTCCTCTTCATTCAAAACTTTTAGGCTTGGACTAATTGTTTTTTTAGGCAAATCTTTTTCAGTTGCGCCAAATATGTTATTTTCTTAACGTATGCAGGATGAACTTTTAAAAAGAATCACAGTGAACCCGAATATCTGTCACGGCAAACCTGTCATTCGCGGAATGCGCTATCCGGTTGTGAACATTCTCGAACTAATGGCGGCGGGAATGACGCACGAGGAAATCTTGGCGGATTACGAAGATTTGGAAGAAGCCGATTTGCAGGCGTGTCTGGCGTTTGCCGCTAAACTTGCCGATGTGAAAACGATTAGCCGACTTGTCGCATGAAATTTCTGATTGACGCTCAATTGCCGAAAGCACTCGCAAATTTTTTCCGTGAGCGCGGATTTGATGCCATTCATACTTTGGAACTTCCAAATAAAAATATAACCGATGATTTGGAAATCAATTGAATTTCGTTAGCCGAAAACCGAATTGTAATATCAAAAGATGCGGATTTTTATGACCGCTATTCGGCTAAACAAAAGCCTTACAAATTGCTGTATCTGACTACGGGAAATATTCGCAACAAAGATTTAATCGAACTTTTTAATAAAAATTTTCTGCTGATTATTCATTCACTACAAAATGGTTCGGTTGTCGAGATTAATCAAACTGCTGTAATTACGATTTTTTAATCCATCATTTCCTTAAATTTATCTTCGCTCAAAACTTTCACGCCGAAACTTTCCGCTTTTGTCAGTTTTGAACCTGCGTCCGAACCAGCAACGACATAATCGGTTTTTTTGCTGACCGACGAAGAAACTCTTCCGCCGCGTTCTTCGATGAGTTTGGCGGCTTCGTCGCGTGTGAATTGGGCGAGTTTGCCGGTCAGAACAAACGTCTTGCCGACAAAGTTTTCGTCTAAATTTGCCGAAACATCGCCGTCAATTTCGGTTTTTACATTTGCCTGTTTTAAGCGTTCGACAATTTCCTGATTGCGCGGATTGGCAAACCAATTAAAAACGCTGACGGCAACCGCTTCGCCGATTTCGTGAATCGCGTCGAGTTCTTCGACAGTTGCGCCCTCCAGATTTTCAATCGAACGAAAATGTCTGGCGAGAATTTTCGCGTAGCGTTCGCCGACGTGCCGAATGTCTAAGCCGAAAAGCAATCTTTGCAAACCGCGCGTTTTGCTCGACTCGATTTGATTGATTAAATTTGTCGCCGACTTTTCCGCCATTCGTTCTAGTTCTGAAATTTGCTCAAGCGTCAGCGAATACAAATCGGCAACATTTTTGATTAAGCCTAAATCAACTAATTTTTCAACCAACGCATCTCCTAAGCCTTCAATGTCCATCGCCTTTCGCGCCGCAAAATACAAAATTCGCGCCTTTACTTTTGCCAGACAATCGGCGTTTGAACAGCGCGTAACGGCTTCGCCTTCGGGACGAATCGCGCTAAAGCCGCAAACCGGACAAGTTTTTGGAAATTCGTAATCAACTTCGTCGCCGCCGCGTTTCGATTCGATGACTTGAAGAATCTGCGGAATAATTTCGCCCGATTTTTCAATCAAAACCCAATCGCCGAGTTTGATTCCCAAGCGTTTTATTTCGTCTTCGTTGTGCAAAGACGCACGCGCCACGATTGTTCCGGCGAGTTGGACTGGTTCGAGACAAGCAACCGGCGTTAATGCGCCGGTTCTGCCGACTTGAACGATAATCTCGTTGAGCCGCGTCGTCGCCTGCATCGCCGGATATTTGTAGGCGATTGCCCAACGCGGTGCTTTGGTCGTCGCGCCAAATTCTTCCTGCAAAGCGGTTGAATTTATTTTGACAACCACGCCGTCAATATCGTAATCGAGTGAATCTCTCAAAACCAGCATTTCATCGCAAAATGCGATAACTTCTCCAATATTTTCGCACAAATGGCGATGCGGATTGACATTAAAACCGGCATTTTCCAGCCACGCGAAAATCTCCCAATGCGTTGCAAACAATTTTTGATTTCCCGCCAAAACGTCATACGGAAAAATATTGAGCCGACGGGTTGCGACAATTGCCGAATCAAGTTGTCGAAGTGTTCCCGAAGCCGCGTTGCGCGGATTGGCAAAAGTTTTTTCGCCGAGCATTTCAAGGTCGTTATTGATTTTTTCAAAAACGGAACGCGCCAAAAACGCTTCGCCGCGCACTTCGATTTGCGCGGGAAATTCGCCTTTTAATTTCAAAGGAATTGTGCGAATTGTTTTGACATTATTCAAAACATCATCGCCGATTGTGCCGTCGCCGCGAGTTGCACCCGCAATCAAAAAACCATTTTCGTAATGTAAAGACAGCGAAAGTCCATCAATTTTGAGTTCGGCAACATAATTAAATTCGCGTCCGTCCGCCAATTTTCGACATCTTTCGTCAAACGCTTTCAAATCGTCCAAGTCGTAAGAATTATCGAGCGACATCATCGGAACGCGATGGACAAACGGCTTAAAACCGTCGGCACGTCCGCCGACTCTTTGCGTCGGACTGTCGGGCGTGATGAATTCGGGATTTTCCGCTTCGAGTTTTTTGAGTTTCTCTAACAGCGCGTCAAATTCCGCGTCGGCTAATTCAGGAGCGTTTTTTTGATAATAAAGGTCGTTGTGCCGATTGATTTCAGCGCAAAGTGTTTCGATTTCTCTCTGCAAATTATTTTCGGCGTGTTCAAAAAGATTCATAAAGACAGCACAAGACGCAAACCTTCTTCGATTTGCTCCATTTTACGTTCCGATAATGTGCCGATATGTTCAAGCAAAAGTTTCTTATCAGCGGTTACAATTTGCGTAACATTCGCAACCGAATCTTTTGGCAATCCGCTTTGATTTTTCTTCAGCAAAACATTACCCGGCATTTCGGCTAAATCCAAATTGGTGGTAATAATTACTCCGATAACGGTATTTAGCTTTGTTTGATTAAAATTATCTGACTGGATGATAACGATTGGATGACGATAGCCCGGACTTGAGCCGCGAGGTTCGGGCAAGTCAGCCCACCAAATTTCTCCGCGTTCGATTACCATTCGTCTTTCGGCAAAGCTCGACTCTGCACTTCTTTCCAAAATGGGTCGAGTGAGGTGTCAACTTTCTCGCAAACCGCGTTTATTTTTGCAATCAAGTCTTCTTTTTCGCGTTTGGCAAGATATTCCTCGATTGCTTCTGAAAAAAGTTGACTGCGCGACATTTTAGTTTCTTTTGCGTATTTGTCGGCTCTTTGAAATAAATTGTCCCGAACTGAAATTGCTGTTTTCATAATGTAAAGTATAACTTCGGTAATACCAAAAATCAATCCATAAATTCGGCAATCAAACGATGAAAATGATGCGTTCCTTGCTCACGATTCGGCGAATATCTGCCGCTTTCGTAAAATCTCGATTTGATTCCTTTTTGCACGTTTTCGACAATTGCTTCGTCTTCGAGTTCGACTTTGTGCAAATCTTTCCCTGCGCCTTTTTCCAATTTAGTTTTGTCGGAAACAAAAGTCAGAAACGAAACTTTTGTTTGTTCGGGATTTATTGGTTTGACAATATTGACCGACAAACCCCACGGATAAAAATTGAACATCATATTCGGGAACATAAAATAATAATAAGCCGCGATATTTTTGCCGACATCGGACGCATTTGTGGGCAAGTCAAAAGCATCCTTATTTGTTTTGGCAATGCCTGTCTGCAAACTCGAAAGGCGAAAGGTTTCGGTTGTATAATTGCCGAAATCAATCGTTTCATTCAAAGACTGATGGACAAACGGAATATGAAAACCTTCGAGATAATTTTCGCAATACAAAGCCCAATGCGCTTTGATTGTGTAATTTTTGGCAGAAACTAAACTCAATTTATCAAAATCAAACCAAGTAATTCTTTGCCGCATTTCCGCTATAAAAATTTCAAACATCGCTGACGGATTGATTGAAGCAAACAAAAATTTCCGCCAAACGCCAAACCGGATTTTCGTCAAATCGTCTTTTTTGGTCGGAAAATCTTTCACGCCTGCAAATTCGGGCATCGAAAGAAACTTGCCGTCAAGCGCAAATCGTCTGCCGTGATAACGACAACGAATGCCGTCTTGAACACAGTCTTTTTCAATCAAAATATTGCCGCGATGTGTGCAGACATTGGAAAGACATTGCCAATTATTGACGGAATCTTTTGAAAAAAGAATCGGTTCATCAAGAAAACCTTCCAAAATTGTGAACGGTTTAAGATTGCTGATTTCATCGGTTGTGCCGACAAATTGCCAACTTCGCGCAAAGATTTTCTCTTTTGATTCGTGAAAATATCGCTCGTCGGTATAAAACTTTGACGAAAGTGTATGCGCCTGCGAGATGTCGGGATTGATGTCGAAAATAGTCATCTGTAACAGACATTATCGGAAACAAGCCGAAACGCAAGAACTGTTCATTATTCACTGTTCACTATCCATTGTTTTTCCTGAAAAATAGTGAATAATGAATAGTGAATAATGCGCGACTCATACTCAATTTTTCTTATTTCCGATAATGTTTTTTAAAAGAGCAGATACTTCGGACTTTGCTGGTCGCGCTCAAAACTTCGGCAAATCGAACCTGCGGCAAACGCTTTTTGAAATTCGCTTTTGATACGCATTTGTTCGTTTTTAGCAAATCTCGCGTCTGATTTTAACAGAGTATTCCATTCGTTTGGAATTTCGATTGTCTGCCTAACCTCGCTTTTTTCTTCAAACTTTTCACCTTTTGCCAACTTTTTTACTTTTTCGCTTTCCAGATTCCATTCGGCAAAAAGTCGGTCGCTGTCGAGTCCGATTTTTTCGCCCGGCACGTTTGAAGTTGAATAATCCGTGCCGTAAAAATTCGGTTTGTATTCGCGGACAATCGCGCCGAGTTTTTCGAGATTGAAAAAAGCATTTCGCGCTTGCACGGGTTGAAACGTCCATTTGATAAATTTCACGTTTTCACTCAACGCTTTTTCGCGTTGCGCCCATTTTAGTTGTGTGCCGATGCCGGAACTTTGAAACTCCGCCGAAACAGCCATCATATGCGAGTAAAAAAATCGCTCATTTCCGAAAAACGCGGGAACGGATAAGACAAAACCAACTAATTTATTTTCGGCAAACGCCCCCAACGTAAAACCGCCCGCGTGTCTTGTAACAATCAAATGTCGAATTGGCGAAATTTCAAGGTCGGGCAACCCGAAAACTTCGCGTTGAAGCGCGACACAACCGCTTAATTCTTCAACCATCGTGCATTCGCGGATATTTATTTTAGCCTTTGTCATTCTCTAAAATTCCAGATTCCAATCTTGAGAAACTTTCTCAATTTGTTTTGCGGCTGTCAAATTGCTCCTCGTAAAATTTCACTTACCTTTTAGCGCAATAATTTGTTATCATAAGAACGGTTATAACCGTCCGCTAGTTTTAGCAAATCAATTTCTCGATGACATCGCTAAACAATCTCGAAATAAATGGAAATTTAAGCGAGCATCCGCTTGCCGAACTGTTGGTCGAAATTCGACAAATACGGCTCAACGGTTCGTTACGTTTTGCCAACGGCGGACAAAAGTCGGTCATCTATTTTGACGCGGGCGATATTGTTTTCGCCGTTTCAAATTCGCGCCAACATCGTCTTTACGAACTGCTTTTGCGCGAGAAAAAAATTACCAAAGAACAACTCCTCGACATTTCTGATTTTACTGACGATTTGGCTTTACGCAGAAATCTGCTGAAAAACAACGTGCTTGAACAAACGGATATGAACGCGCTTTTTTCCCGCCAAATCGTAGAAATTTTGCATTCGGCTTTTGATTGGCAGGAAGGTAAATGGATTTTCAGCCCGCATATCAGAGTTAAAGGCGATATTCGGTATCAGATTGACCTGCCCCAACTACTTATTGAATATGCGCGAAAGTTATCGCCCGCGACGGTTGTTCGTAGGTTTAAAAGTTTGAGAGAATTATTCAGCGTAAAATCCGCGATGCCTATTCAGGCTAATCTGCTTCCGACGGAAGCGTTTGTATTTTCGAGATTTGAAAATTCTTTTCTGAATGTTGAAAAAATGTCGGTTTTAAGCGGTGTGGCTGAAGATGAAACTCTGAAAATTCTGTATATATTGTGGCTTGGCGGTTTTATTTCCCGGCAAGATTGGAATGCGGCTTTTAATGAGCGAAAAACTTCCGCCATTTTATCCGCCAATTTTACTTTGAAAAAAGACGAGAAAACTCCGCTAACCAAAACTCAAGAAATCAAACCCGTAAATATGCAAACGATGGAAACAAAAATAGAAGCACAGAAAACCGCACCGATTGAAGAAAAACTTTCACTTGGAGATTATCTTTATCGAATCGAAAACGCGCCCAACCATTATGAAACTTTAAGTATTTCACCTGATGCGACGCTGGAGAAAATCAAGCAGGCTTATTTTACTCTGGCAAAACAATTTCATCCCGACCTTTTTTACAAAAAAACCGATGCGAAACTTTTCGGGCGAATCCAACGGGCTTTTACCGAATTTGCACAGGCTTACGAAACTCTGAAAACCGAAACTTCACGCGAAGTTTATGATTACAGAATGCGAAAGGAATTGGCTGAAATGGAAATTCAGACGGAAAACGGAAGTTCGTCGAAAGATCTGAAACAGAAACAAACCGACTATGCCGCCGAGAATTTCGAGCAAGGTTTTAATCTTTTGAGGGACGAAAACAGCGAAGCGGCACTCCCGTTTTTAGCGCGTGCCGTGCATTTTGCCGACGATAACGCCCGTTATCACGCCTATCACGGCAAAGCGCTTTCGTTTGACAACAAGCAACGCCACAAAGCCGAAGCCGAATTGCAAACCGCCGTCAAACTCGATGCGGAAAATACGGATTTCCGCCTGATGTTAGCCGAGTTTTTTATCCAAATCGGATTTCCCAAACGCGCCGAAGGCGAACTAAACAGACTTTTAGCAATTTTTCCAAGTAACCGAGAAGCCCAAACACTACTCGATAGTTTGCCAAAAGTATGAAAATTTACAAAGTAAATTTTCAAAGTAAAAAGGCAAAAGTGAAGAAAAGTATAAGAGTTTGCTATTATAAGTTTTTGGAAAATTATTGACGATAATTCTTTTTACTTTTTACTTTTGCCTTTTTACTTTTTACTTTTTACTTTTTTTAGATTTATGGAAAATTTATCGGTTATAAGAGAAGATTTTGAAGAAAAATTTTTGAAAATCGCCGTCGTCGTGGATGAGTTTGAAGGTTACGCGCACAGCCACGCGCCACGGATTGCGGTGCTTGCCGACGCGCTGGCGCAGAAATTTAATCTCGCCTCGCACGACCGTTCATCTTTGCGTCAAGCCGCGCTTGTTCACGACCTTGGCGAACTCGTGATGAATCGTGATTATATTAAAAGCAGTCGGATGCTGCGCGAAGATGAGCGCGTTGATATGCAGCGACATCCGGTTATCGGCGAACAGGAAGCGGCAAAACACGGGCTAAATCGTGCCGTGCAGCTTCTCGTGCGTTGGCATCACGAATGGTGGAACGGCACAGGCTACCCGGACGCTTTGGAACGTGAGCAGATTCCGCTGGCGGCAAGAATTTTGCGCGTCGCCGACACCTTCGCCGCGCTGACCGATGCGCGTCCATACAGCGTTCCGATTTCCGCCGCCGAAGCAATGCGCTATCTAACTGAATGGTCAGCAATTGAATTTGACCCAAAGGTTGTTAAAATGTTTCTCTCGTTGGAAGGTCTGAAGGAGTTGGAATCTTATCTCGAAAATCGTTAATTGTTAATTGTTAATTGTTCTCTTATCAAAAATTCTCATTTACCACTTACGATTTACAATTAACTATTAACAACTAACAATTAACCATCAACCATCAACAAATTATGTTCACAAAATCAATTACACCGCAAGGTTGGTTAGCGTTTGAACTCAATGTATTACGGCGTTTGAAGTTCACTTCCGCCATTTTGCCGTTCACGGGTGAGCCGAATCTCGGTGCCTATCTCAAACGCTGGAGTGTGCGCGTTTTAGCAAACGATTTGATGCAGTCGGCGTGGACGAAAGCCGTCGCCGCGATTCAGAACAACGCTGAAAGATTGTCCGATGTAGATGTTCACGCGGTTTTGGAAGACGCTTATGTTCCGCGTTATCGTCTGCAAAACGAATCGCTCAAAAATTGGTTTAACGAAACCGATGCGTGGTGGTTTGATAACGTGCGAAACAATATCGAAAATCTTGCATCGCCCGTCGCGCAGGCAATCGCTTTGAGTATTGCGATGAGCGTCGGCGATTACGTTTTATCTTTTGACACGGAAACGCTTCGCCTGCGGCAACCGCTTTCAATCGTTTATAAACGTCTGTGGAGCGTCCAGCCCGAACCTGTCAACAACGGGCAGAACAACACTTGTCAAAACAAAACCGCTCACGATTTTATCGCGGAAAATTATGCGGATTTGATGTTTTTGCGGCTTCCGTCAGCGCATAATCAAAGCCAGCGAAGTTATTTAGGCAGAACGGCTTGGCGCGAAGAATGGCTGCGTTTTGGCGGTGATTTTTGGAACGACGTGGAAATATCACAAGCCGGAAGACTCGGAACACTCGTCGAAACAAAATCACAATATCTACGTCTTTTGGAAGAAACTCTACATACGGCTGACAATCTTCCGACGTGGGCAGTCGCGCACGTCGAAGACGGCTTTGTTTCGACTCAAGATATTGTCGAAACTGTCGGACAGATTCGCCACGTTGACACGATTTTTACCAAAGATTTTTCCGAACTAACCGGCACGAAAGCCGTCATTATCACAGCGTAGCTCTTTTGAGGGATGAGGGATGAGGGATGAGGGATGAATAAGATAGCAACAGACCTCTTATTCATCCCTCATCCTTCATCCCTTCCTTCAAACGGGTGTTTTGCCAAAACCACGCGCATATTTACTTGTCCGAAAAGTGTTTCGAGATATGCGCCGAAGCGATGCAGAATCGGCACGAGGTCTTTTTTGTTGGTGGTTATTAAAACTTCTTCGATAAACCGTTCGACGGTTTCCATATCTTTATAGAACAAAAAATAGAGCGTTAAGCCGAGAAAATCGGTCAATTCCGTGTGCAAAGAATCCATCGGATACGTTTTAGGATTTTGCTCGGCTTTTTTCACGGATTGCAGTATTTCCCACAATTTTTGGCGCAAATCCAGAGATTGTTCAAGTTTTGATTGAAAATTTGGGAAAAGCTCGGTTGGTTCGATATTCGGCTCAATCAATTTGGCAAAACCAACCACGGTTTGCTGAAAACTATCGTTCAAAAGCGCGTAGGCGGTTTCCAATTTGGCATAGACCGAAGGTGTCGGGCGAATCTCCGCCAAACCCGCGAGTTCGTAATTATAAACTTTGCGAAGTTCTATCGAAGCCGTGTAAGCCGCGCCGTCCAACGCGCCGAACAGTTCGTCTTCTTCGTTTGGAAAACGCAGCAGACGGTTGTTGATATAGGTCATCATATCTTGAATCTGTTCGTAGATGCGCGAAAAAATCAACAGCGAAGTTTTCAACGGCTCGTCATTTCTGAGCATTTTTTCAATCACGCTCAACCATTTCAAAATTTTCGCAAAGCGCGGCAAAACCAATCGCAAATCAGCTTCCATCGCCAACGACATCGGTTTATTTTCGAGTAGTTGCCAGAAAACTTCGGGTAAAAATGCTTCGCCCGTTTTTTCGGCGGTTTTGATAAGTTTGTCAAAGGCTTCGACCATTTTGAACTTATCGGCGAGAAAATTGCTCCAAGCCGTCCATTCACTAAACCGCAGCGGCGCGGCGCGAAGCAAACCTTCGTTGAGCAAAACCGCGTCTTTCAAGGCTTGCGAGAGTTTATATATTTCATCTTCGCCGATTGAAAATTCCCGCGCGGCAAAATCCAAATCAATGTCGCCTGTTTCCTCATTCAAAAGATGCGGCTCTTTGATTTGCCGACTAAGCTGAAACGTCAGTTTCGAACAAAGAAGGAGCGTCGAATGCGTCAGCCGAAATTCTTTTGTCCAATCGCGTGAAGCGGCTTTGGCACGGTTTTCTTCAGCAAAAGAATGATTGCGGACATTCAAAAAACTTTCCAAACCCGAAAGCCATAAACCG
>MWVX01000722.1_pt1 | contig 10699 bp, 9 predicted proteins | sample 1047311 | NCBI WGS metagenome assembly MWVX01 (sample SAMN06349984, study PRJNA376086) | soil metagenome | isolation source: MtG-4 sample Antarctic (ecotone) soil | place: Antarctica | collected 2015-01-13
TTATATTACTGTCCCTCCACAGCTGGAACCGGCACCGGCAGTGCATCCGTAACAGTGTTGCCCTATAACAATATTTCTTTGATTTAATTCAGCTGTATTAAAGTCACTAATATGCTTGCTGTTGCAGTTTACTTTTAATTCCAGCATTTGGTTAAAATCGCAGTCGTATAAATAGCCATCCCAACCAATAGAAATTGTATTGCGGCACATCACATTTGGAACGGCTACAGGATTATAAGCATCTACAAGCTTTTCCATATACGTTTCATAATTGCCGCTTTTTAGCAAATAATCTAAAAAACGACTGATAGGAAGATTTGTAATGGCAAATAAATTATTAAACTCAATGCCATATTGCTGCCATAAAACCTGCTTATATTCTTTTTCTAACGACTGTTGTAAAGGAGGTAAAAATGCACCGGCGGGATTGTAAACAAGATTTAAAATCAACCCTGTTTGTTCCTTTCCATACCCAACTTCATTGAGCATTTGAAGCGCTTTAAGACTGTCTTCAAACACACCATTACCACGTTGTCGGTCTGTTCTGTCCTGCGTATAAAATGGAAGAGAAGAAACAACTTCAATTTTATGTTGTTTGTAGAACTGTGGCAGATCATGATATTTTTTATTTGCCAAAATAATGGTGAGATTACATCGAACCATTACATGCCTGTCAAGTTTTTTTATTTCCTCGACAAACCAGCGGAAGCCTGGATTCATTTCAGGAGCGCCGCCGGTAAGGTCAACTGTTTTTAACTGCGGATTGGTTTTTAAAACATCAATGCATTGCTGCATAGTTTCTCTTGTCATAATCTCTTTTCTGTCAGGACCTGCATCTACATGACAGTGTCTGCAGGTTTGATTGCACATCTTACCAATATTCACCTGGAAAATATCTATGCCAATAGGTTTCAAAGGATACAAGCCAATCGTTTCCAGCTTTTGCTGAAAAGGGACAAGAGAAAATTCACCGGATTTCCCATGCTCAAGAATTTCAATTTGTTCATGAGCATCTGAAAGAAAACTGTTTTGTGCTTTAAGTGATTTCATAGATTCTATTTACATCGCTATCTCCTTTACCTTGTTCATCATCTGCACACCATGTACCAGGGAAGCACCGCCACGAATAGCACAGGCAACATGTACCGCTTCCATCATCTGGGCTTCACTCCATCCTTTTTCAAAAGCGTCACTGCTGTAGGCATCAATACAATATGGGCATTGCACTGCATGGGAAACTGCTAAAGCTATCAATGATTTTTCTCTAGCCGTTAATTCACTGTCCTTAAAGACTTCGCCATAATATGAAAAGAATTTATCCGCAAGGGGTTTCTGAAATTCAGCAATGTTGGCAAATTTTCCCAGGTCTGCGGAATTGTAATAAGAATTGCTCATGAATTTAATTTGAATAATTATTAAGATATAATGTCCAGTCGTATTTTTTGAAATTTATTTTTGGATATGCTTCCGCCGGAATGATACTGTGTTTTTTTAAAATGTTTATCATTCCTTTTTTACCCCCAAAATCCGCACGAAACCAGCTCATTAATTTTGGGAGTTTAATGATGTTATTAGTGCTGTCATAATCAGCTTCGCCTGTGAGATATGCATTAGTTGCCAACTCCAATTGTGTATCCAGGGTTTCAGGAGTGTAAAATGCAATTGGCGGACAACTTTTAGCACCACAGTTTAAGGCAAAATGAATACGGTAGTCTAATTTATCTGCACGTAAATGTTTTTCAGTTTTAGAAGGAAATAATTTATTAAAATATCCCAGGCTCCATTTTACTTTTGAATGTCGCAGAATGCCATGCTCAATATTATCCAGGCTAAATTTCTTACCTGCTACATCTATATTTTTAGATCTAAAAAATGTATTTCTGTTTTTATACTTATCGGGATTACCTTTTAATGCAACCTGGGTGTAGCCATTATAAAGATTTATCCAAAAAGCTTTTTTTGTTTTATCATTATTCAAAGAAGATAATAAAGTTTGATACTCTAAGTTTTTAAGTTGATTTGAGATATCATCAATTGCATCACCGGTTTTAGCTGCATAAATGAAATCCTGCGAAAGCTGCACGGTTTTATCAGCGCTTTTCCTGGTTGTGCTTTTTGCACTCAAATTGCTTTCTGTTTTTACAGCAATCATACCTGTTGAAATTACGAAGCCTGTATCTGACAGCCAATTTTTAATGTCAGTTTCTGTAATTAATTCGGCTTCTGTAATGGAAATTATTTTACCAGATTTATTTATAACAACAGTATAAGGCAACGATGGTGGTTGAAAGAGATTGTTCCATTGATGGTTTTCATCTACAATAACCGGGAAAGAAAAACCAGACCGGGCTTTAATAAATTTCGTTAGTTGAGCTTCGCTTTCGTCAGAAACTAACACAATGCTTATATCATTTTTAAACTTCTGTTTTATTTTAGTAAGATGAGGCAACGCCTTAAGACAGGGGACACACCACGTACCAAAGAAATCAACTATGGTTATTTTATTCTGTAAGTCTTTAAAGGAAGCTTTAGCCGATGAATAATTCAATACTTTGTTTACTTCGATATTAGGAGGAACGCTGCCCACTTTTAAACCACTTTGGCTTATAGCGGTTCCGTAAATCAAAACAAATGATAATAAGATGAATACCGGTTTTTTCATTCTGCAAGCTATGTATTACAATATACGTCTATAAATTACCGAACGTTTTTGTTCAGAGTACAAAAAGATTCTAAGAAATCTCTGGTTTTTTCATTCTAATTTTTAATTTCCCCGCTCCAGCCTTATCTTTGCGCCAAAATCAGGGTTAGGTAGGATGACAAAGAGCATAAAAAGTATATTGGCAGCCGTTTTCAGCTTATTTTCAGTACTTTTTTTTAATGCATCTATAGCGCAGGAAAAACACGAGGAAAAGCATGAAACTGAAAAGACAGAAAAAAAAGGTTTTGATGCCAATGAAGTTATTTTCGGTCACGTTTTAGATGCCCATGAATTTCATTTTCTCTCTTACCAGGGCAGTGATGGAAAAGAACATCATGCTACCATTCCGCTACCAGTTATTTTATATTCAAAAGAAAAAGGTTTTGATGTTTTTATGTCTTCAAAATTTCATCATGGCGAACATACTTATAAAGGCTACGATATTATAACTAACCATAAAATTGTTGAACGCAAACTCGACCCAAAAAAATATACAGCAGAGCAAATTGTAGCCGTAAAAGAAAATGGCGAAATTGATAACAGTATAAAAGTGTACGACGTTTCTCTTACCCGTAACGTTGTTCAAATGATTATTGCGCTCACACTTTTAGTTTGGGTAATGTTATACATGGCAAAAAAATACAGAAGCGGACAAGGTGTTACAACTGCTCCTAAAGGCGTTCAAAATTTAATTGAGCCTATGATTACTTTTGTTCGTGATGAAGTGGCAAAGCCAAATCTGGGACAGAAATACAAAAAATATTTTCCTTACCTGCTTACCGTTTTCTTTTTCATATTAATTAATAACCTTGTTGGATTAATACCAGGCTCAGCAAACGTTACAGGCAACATTGCCTTTACTTTGGTACTTGCTGTAATTTCTTTTATCATAATAATGTTCAGCACAAACAAACATTATTGGGCACATATCTTTAATCCGCCTGTGCCAATGGGAGTAAAGCCTATCTTAATTCCCGTGGAAATTTTAGGCGTATTCACAAAGCCCTTTGCATTAATGATTCGTCTTTTTGCAAATATGATTGCAGGGCATATTATTATAATTTGTTTGGTTTCATTAATATTTATTTTCGGCGCATTAAGTACTTATATCGGATGGGGATTTTCACCCTTATCAATAGCCTTTGTTGTGTTCATCTATTTAATAGAAATATTGGTAGCTTTTTTACAGGCATATATTTTTACAAACCTCACAGCCGTATTTATTGGGCAGGCTTTTGAGGGCGGTCACGAAGATGTTGATGGACACCACGAAGCAGTAATTGTTTAGTTTTTTTAATTATATAAAACAAGTATCATGGATCTATTAATGGTTTTTTTAAGCACAACAGCCTGGGCTAATGCAGGGGGTGCAATTGGTGCCGGACTTGGCGCAGTAGGCGCTGGTATTGGTATCGGTCAGATTGGTAAAGGCGCTTTGGAAGCCATTGCCCGTCAGCCTGAGGCATCAAACGACATTCGTGCAAACATGATTCTTACAGCCGCATTAGTTGAGGGTGTTGCCCTTTTTGCGGTTATCGTAGGTATCCTTGCAATGTTTGTGTAAACAAGTTGCTGCACTCAAAGCACAGGGCGGCGAGTGCAGTATTTTTCTTAAGTTCTTTTACAATTGAGTGTTTTTATTTTGGTTGCCAGCATTTGTTTTCCATGGCATCATCGTTGTGTCACTCACTTGTACTTTTATAGCATTATTCAACATAGAAATTCCGGTTTAAACTTTTTTGAACTTCTTAAACATTTTAAACTTTTAAAAATGCAGTTACTCACTCCCGGCTTTGGTTTGCTAATCTGGACGCTGCTTGCCTTCCTTATAGTAATGTTTATTCTAAAAAAATATGCATGGAAGCCGATTTTAAAGTCAATGAACGACCGTGAAGAAGGCATTGCTGACTCCCTTGCAACAGCAGAGAGAATAAAAACCGAAATGTCTCAAATGAAAAGCGAGCATGAAGAATTGTTGGTAAAAGCACGTGAAGAAAGAGGAAACATGCTTAGGGATGCTAAAGAAACAAAAGACAAAATTATCAGCGAAGCAAAGGAGCAGGCAAAAATTGAAACAAATAAAATTATTGCTGATGCACAATCAGTAATTGAACAGCAAAAAATGGCTGCATTAACCGACCTCAAAAACCAGGTAGGAAACTTAGTGGTGGAAGTAAGTGAAAAAATATTACGCAGAGAATTAAGTAATAAACAGGAGCAGGAAAAGTATATCAAGCAGTTGGCAGAAAATGTAAAAATGAATTAATCAAAAACTAAATAGCTCATAGCTAATAGCTCATAGCTTTAAAATGACAAATCCACGTTTAGCAATTCGATACGCAAAAAGCTTGCTTGATCTTGCACAGGAAAAGGATCAGCTGGAAGAGGTGTTTGCTGATATGACGTTGCTGGACCACATTTGCAAAACCAGTCGGGAATTTGCCAATATTTTAAAAAGCCCAATCATTAAAGAAGATAAAAAAAATCAAATTATTGCGTCGGTAACAGCAGGAAAAATAAGTGCACTAACAGCTTCATTCATTAAATTATTAGGTAATAAAAGCAGGGAATCTAATCTTCCTGAAATTATTTCAGCATTTATCGATCAATATAATATTGCAAAGGGCATTCATAGAGTTAAGTTGACAACTGCTGTTGAAATAAGTGAGGAGATTAAAGACGATTTCATCAATAAAATAAAAGTTTCAGAAGGCATAAAAACTATTGAATTAGAAACATTAGTTGATGAAAATCTTGTTGGCGGATTTGTTTTGGAGATGGAAGGACATTTGGCAGATGCCAGTATTCGCAGAGATTTAAACGACGTACAAAAACAATTTATGAACAACGACTATATTCAAAAACTAAGATAATTTTAAAAAGTCATTCATAAAAAAACCCGGGCAATAGCACCGGGTTTTTAGTTTTTGGGTTAGTAATCTTTATAGTTTAGAGAATTTCTGTGTAATCTTTTTATTATTGTATACAACTGTTAACAGGTAAGTTCCCGGTTTAAGAGCCTGCATATTCCACTCCCGGATATATTCACCCGTAGCCGAAATTTCTTCGTCTTTTTTCCAATACACCTGTCCGCTGATTCCCGTAATTTGGTAATGTACAATTCCTTTTCCTGATGCCGTAAAAGCAATTTTAATATCGTTTTTTACAGGGTTTGGAAATACTTTTACACCTGTAATAGTTTTTGTATCAGCACCTTTTTGTAGGTGTACTACATTAGAATAGCCTACGTTTCCAAAAATATTTTTACTTTTTATTCTGTAATAAATATCTGAGGATGCCGGCTGTTCATAGTAATTAGTATTTGTTTGCGAAGCACCTGTCTTTATAAAATAAGTTCCATTGTTTGATGATTCAATTTCAAAAGAAGCAGAAACATTATTTGCATAGTCCCATGTTAACTCAACAGTTGCATCGTTTTTCCATTTACCTCTTAATACAAAATTATTTATTGGTAATACACTTGCTAAAGATTGTGTCCACAGCCCACGTCCATGTGTTGCAACAATAAGACTTTGATCAGCTGCTTTGTATTTAATCATATCTGTGCGTACAGTAGGGAATCCAGGGCTGGCAGCCCACACAGTTGAACCTCCGCTAATTGCTGTTGTACTCCACACTCCGGTTTCCGTGGCAATCCATGCTTTTGTATCAGATGCAGGATCAAATACTGCCCATCGTACAGGCATATCAGGTAAGTTGCCATCAATTTCTGTCCAGCTTGTTCCTCCATTGGTTGATATCCATATATTAGATATTCCATAATTAGAAAAAGTAGCTATAAGATTATTATCTGTGGAGCCAACTGCAATGCAGGAAATAGTACTGTTCAAAGGAAAAGTAGAACCTGTAATAGGAGTTCCTGCGGATCCCGTTGTAATGGTATGGGCATTATCTATTTTACTTATTTTAGAAGACGATGTGCCCAGGTATATACGATTTGCAGTATGTGGAGAAACAGTTACTGCGCTAACAATCCCACTTAAATTACTAATGGCAATTATATCAGCCCCAGTTGGAAAAGCTGGAGCGCCGCCTGTAAAAAAATAACTTCCCCCTAATGTAGTTTGCGCTGTTGACCATCTGAAAAATTCACCGGCATCGCTGCCACAATACATAATATTAGCTGTGTTATCATAATCTGTAGGATTAATATATGAACCAAAATCAACCGGTGCGGCTGTTGTGCCTGACCGATAAAAATTTACGGCGGTTATTCCTAAAGAATTAGAGGTTGACCAGTCATTAGTGCTTCTGCGATACCTATTATTAATATAAGATCCAAACTGAAAGTTGGGTTCATCCTGATCAATATGCACTATTGCTCCGTCACCACCAAGTATTTCTGTTGTAGTATTTAGTCCTGGCGTTGAAAATTGATGACATCCGTTATCCTGGGCTCCTGCTAAAAAATAATTAGTTAGGGTAGGATGATAATCACAGGAAAAAAACTGCTTAATATTTAATCCCAAATTTCTATCTTCAAATGATACACCTGCATCTGCCGAGTAAAAAATTCCGCCATCAGAACCAATCAGAACTTCATCGTTTGCATACCATTGAATAATTTGTTGATCGGCATGTACATATTGACCTGTTCCTGCACCTGAATACGCACTGGACCAATCTGATAACTGGGTCCATGTATCTCCTCCGTCAGTTGTTCCATAACAATTAAGACTCCCAACAATTACATTATTTACATCAGCGGGATTAATATCAGCAGCGAGGCAATACCAGGCTTGGTTATTTGAGAATCCATAATTACCGGTATTAGATGGTGAAGTAGCTGTTGGCAACCAATTTACACCACCATTAGTAGATTTATAAATGGTAGTTACTTGGCCGGAGGTATTGCCTGGTAATGCATACAAGGTATTACCGGAACATGCTAATTCCACTCTGCATTTTGCGCCTGATGAAAATGGAAAAGCAGCTGTAGCTGAAGTCCATGTTCCTGAGGTTACTGTGGATGGAATATCAGTAAAGCGATAGCCGCCTATAGATGTAGTTCCTAATCCTACGCTTAAATGTAACCTACCAGAAGAACTTATTTCAAAGTCTGCAATACTTGTGGCAAGCCCGGTGGGAGTTATCGTTGTCCATGAAGTTCCACCACTGGCTTTAGTTGATCTTAAAAATCCTGAACTAAGCGTTCCCAGATAAATATTTCCGGAAGCATCACATAATATTTTAGAACAATTTATAAATGTGGCAGTGCTTGCAAGGTGGCTCCATGTTGCGCCATTATCGATACTTTTAAATACGCCGTTTCCTCTTACTGCGTCAAAATTTAAATATGCCTCTCCCGTGCTGAAATACATAATATTTTTATTAACCGGGTCCTGGCAAATACTTGAGATAGACAAATTGGTAAAAAAATCATTCACCGGGTTCCACGTTGCAGGATATGTTTTAAAGTTAGTTGTGTTCCACAGTCCTCCATCCACACCTCCTATCCATACTGTATTTCCCGTTGCATCATTTAAATCAACCCAAACAGCCCTAATACGTCCGGATGATACAGCTGTGCCGCCACCATATCTTTTATTACCATTGGTTACGCCAACCACGTCACTGGTGGGTCCTCGCTCTATCCATGTACCTGCTGTAATACGGCTTCGCATTGCAATTTGTTTACTTTGTTCAGCATATTCATAAGCGGCTAGCAATCTTGCTTTTGGTACATAGCCTAAAACAGGGTCTTTCGTTCTTTCAAACTCAAATTGCTGAGCTGCAGCCGGCTGATCATACATATCATTTTTTTCACCTTTTTCTTCTTTCTTTTCTTCGTCTTCGCGGTACTCTAACTTCCTTTCAAAGGTTTCATAATAATTTTTAAGGGAAAATGCTATGGTTGTTGCAACTAATAGAAAAAAAACAACCTTTAAATTAAAAATTGAAGTAAATTTTTTCATATAATTTTTCATTAATAGTATTCCAGCTAGAATACATTTTTCAGGATATGGATGATTTTTCAGGTATAAAACGCATAAATTTTATTCTCATTGTGTTAGAGGAAACATTCTAAATTTTTTGCATTCCAACAGTCAACACCTACCTTTGCACCTCGAAAAATAAAAATCTTTTTATATGGTGGATATTAAACCTGATGAAATATCGGCGATACTTCGTCAGCAGCTAAGCAATTTTAATGTAGAGGCTAATCTTGAAGAGATAGGAACAGTATTGCAGGTTGGCGATGGCATTGCCAGAATATATGGACTTAACAATGTTAGTTCAGGAGAATTAGTGGAATTTGAAAATGGGGTGAAAGCGATTGCATTAAATCTTGAGGAAGATAACGTGGGGGTGGTTTTAATGGGTGACCAGGGTGATGTAAAAGAAGGAGGAACTGTTCGCCGAACAGGTAAAATTGCTTCTATCAAAGTAGGTGATGGTCTTGCAGGTCGTGTTATTAATACTTTGGGAGAGCCAATTGATGGTAAAGGACCGATTACAGGTGATCTATACGAAATGCCACTTGAACGAAAAGCCCCGGGTGTAATTTTTCGTGAACCGGTAAAAGAACCGCTGCAAACAGGTATTAAAGCAATTGATGCAATGATCCCTATCGGACGTGGACAAAGAGAATTGGTAATCGGGGATCGCCAAACAGGTAAGAGCGCCATTTGTGTTGATACTATTATTAACCAAAAAGAATTTTATAAAGCGGGCAAACCCGTTTATTGTATTTATGTAGCTATCGGGCAAAAGGCATCCACTATTGCACAGGTGATGAAAACCCTGCAGGAAAACGATGCAATGGAATACACAACAATCGTTGCAGCCTCAGCATCTGATCCGGCGCCTCAGCAGTTTTATGCACCATTTGCCGGCGCTGCTATTGGCGAATTTTTCAGAGATACCGGTCGTTCTGCTTTAATTATCTATGATGATTTAAGTAAGCAGGCTGTCGCATATCGGGAAGTTTCTCTTTTATTAAGAAGACCTCCGGGACGTGAAGCATACCCTGGCGATGTATTCTATTTACATAGCCGTTTATTAGAAAGATCTGCAAAGATTATTTCTAAAGATGACATCGCACAGAAGATGAATGACCTTCCTGAAAATATTAAACATTTAGTTAAGGGCGGCGGTTCATTAACTGCTTTACCGATAATTGAAACACAGGCAGGTGACGTATCCGCATATATTCCTACCAACGTGATTTCAATCACTGACGGGCAAATATTTTTAGAAGGTAACCTCTTTAATGCAGGTATTCGTCCTGCCATTAACGTGGGTATTTCTGTTAGCCGTGTTGGCGGTAATGCGCAGATAAAATCAATGAAGAAGGTTGCCGGTACATTAAAACTTGATCAGGCTTTGTATCGCGAGCTAGAAGCTTTTTCAAAGTTTGGAGGTGACCTGGATGCTGCAACCAAATCAGTATTGGATAAAGGAGGAAGAAATGTGGAAATATTAAAGCAACCACAATTTTCTCCATATGCTGTGGAAAAGCAGGTGGCTATAATTTATCTCGGAACAAATGGTTTGATAAGTAATGTTGCTGTAAAAAATGTAAAAGCTTTTGAAGAGCATTTTTTATTGGAAATGGATAATAGGTTGCCGGAAGTTTTAGCAGAATTTAAAAAAGGAAATTTACCTGAAGACGGAGTTAAAAAAATGGTAGAATTGGCAAAAGAAATTATTCCCCAATACAAATAGATAAATGCGTTTTCATTCAGGCGCAAAAATATTGGCCGTTAGCGAATCATTTCTTTATTATTGTTTGAGAAACCTATTTACTAAAGGCTTTTTATCTCCATCAATATAAACCTTTAAATAATAAATACCCTGCGGCAATAGCTGCACAAATATTTTGTTCGAATTCAAATTACCTTTTTGAATAACATGACCAAGTGCATTAATTATCTCATACCTCTCTCCAGCTGAAATTCTGAATTCTTTCAAATAAATATTACTTTTTACCGGGTTAGGAAGTATTGTTAAGATGCTCTGATTTTTATTGGCAAT
>MWVX01000723.1_pt1 | contig 10699 bp, 7 predicted proteins | sample 1047311 | NCBI WGS metagenome assembly MWVX01 (sample SAMN06349984, study PRJNA376086) | soil metagenome | isolation source: MtG-4 sample Antarctic (ecotone) soil | place: Antarctica | collected 2015-01-13
TTATCAATGAAAATATATTGAAGCCGTTAGGGATGAACAATACGTATTGGGAGTACACAAAAGCCCCTGTAGAAAAACTGGCGCTTGGTTATCGATGGCAAAATAATCAATGGGTAGATGAACCGCTATTGCACGATGGATCGTACGGTGCAATGGGTGGATTGATTACGACCATCGAAGATTTTACAAAATACATGGATCTGCATTTAAGTGCATGGCCTGCAAAAAGCGGTAAAGAAAATAATGTTTTAAAAAGAAGTTCTTTACGTGAAATGCAAACAACAGGCGTGTTCAGCGGGTTGAATACAAGGTTTCGTTTTCCAAATGGCAGGCCCTGCCCCCTTGCAACGCTTTATACTTATGGCCTGGGCTGGACAAAAGATTGTGAAGGAAAAGTTTGGGTAGGACATAGCGGCGGCCTTCCTGGCTTTGGAAGCCAATGGCGGATTTTTCCGGACTATGGAATTGGCGTTGTTGCCTTTGCTAATCTTACTTATGCACCTACAGGCAGTATTAATGCAGCGGTGCTGGATACGATTGTAAAAATGGCTGATCTGAAACCGATGACAATTCCTGTTTCTCCTATTTTAAGGCAACGAAAAGATCAATTAGTAAGCCTGTTACCTGGATGGAAAGATGCAGAGAAGAGTAGTGGGTTATTCGCCGAAAATTTTTTTGCCGACTATATGATTGATTCATTAAAGAATGATACACGAAAGATTTTTAACGGGGCTGGTAAAATCATTCGTGTGAACGAAATAGTTCCTGAAAATAATTTAAGAGGCAGATTTATTTTAGAAGGTGAAAAGAAGAACATCGAAATATTTTTTACATTGACTCCGGAAAAGCCACCGCTTATACAGGAATACCGAATGAGGGAAATATCGAAGGAATGAAGCTGTTGATCAAATACTGTTATTATAGCTTGATGGCTTAAATGCCTGATAATTCTTTGGTTAAATTAGACAGGGTCTCGGAAGTTTTTTCTACGAAATGTGATCCTGCTAATAAATGGCTTAGTTTCTTTACTTTCCTGGTATCGATTTCTTCAATAACACCATCCGGGCATACAATAACTGAAATTATTTTTTTATTAAACCAATTTGATGCGATGAGTTTTTTAAATTGAATTACACCAATCAAATATTGGCGTACTTCTTGGGAATGGAATTCTTCGACCCACTCAAAATCTTTTAAGTCTATTTGTGTTATTTTCTCAAAGCTGCAATAAATACGTAAATAAAAATCATCAGTTATTTCTGCATGGGTATTTAACTTATGGTATTCGTAACGGTATGCATAACGCAATGCCGAAATATCGCTAAGTACAGCAGAGGCAGTAGGATAACGACCGGCGCCTTTGCCATACAGAAACTGCTTATCAGCCAAACTGCTTTGAATAACCACTCCGTTAAATTCATCTTTTACCGCATACAACTGGCTGCTTTTATCTATATAGTGTGGTAAGACAAAAGCAGCTATTTTCCCATTAGTTAATTTAATAGCCTGTGCTATCAACTTAATCACAAAATCTTTCTCTTCTGCAGTTTTTGCATCAAAGGGGTTTAATCTATCAATACCAACATGTAACAATCGTTGCGGATGGGTCACTACCCCATAGGCATGCGCAATCAAAATAGTTAACTTGTTTACAGCATCAATACCTAATACATCGAGGCTGGGATCTGTTTCGGCAAATCCTAAAAACTGGGCCTTTTCCAAAGCTTTCGGATAAGGCATTTGTTCATCAATCATTTTTGTGAGTATATAATTGGTAGAACCATTTACAATACCACAAATGCTTTTAAGCAAATCATTATCATAGTATTCTTCCAGGTTACGGATGATGGGTATGCTACCGCAAACTGCAGCTTCGTAAAGGAAGGGAGTATCATATTGTTCTTGTAGTTGCAGGAGTTCGGCTATATGTTCGGCAACCATTTTTTTATTTGCAGTTACCACGGCCTTGCCGTTTTTCAATGCGGTTGATACAATTTTAAACGCCTCACCAGCATCATTAATCAATTCAACAATCACGTTTATTTCAGGGTCGGATAACAGTTCTTCATAATCAGTAGTAAATAAATCAGCCGGAGCCTCTCTTTTTTTACCAGGCTCTTTTATACATATTTTTTTAATGTTGGCGTTTAAGGATAGGGATTGTTGCAATACCTCGTAAATGCCCTGGCCCACAACACCAAACCCAAATAAACCAATCGTTAATTTATCACCTGTTTTCATTTTCTGTTTTTAAATTTTCAAATAGTGTTTTTCTTTTTCTTTTTTTAGAAAGCGGTTAACCAGCATGGTTATCTTTTCAAATTCCAGTAAAAAGCCATCATGTCCATAAGGGGAGTCGATAATTTCTAAAATTGCACCCGGTATATTTTGTGCTAAAAACACCTGCTCACTTATTGGGAAAAGGATATCCGATTCTATACCTATTATTAGTGTTGCTGCTTTTATCCTTTGCAAGGCATTTTCGACAGATGATCTGCCACGGCCTACATTATGTGTGTCCATCGTTTTACTTAAAAAATAATAGCTGAAGGCATTAAAACGCAGGGCCAGTTTATCTCCCTGGTATTGTTGATAAGTTTCTGCTGCAAATACTTGTTTGTCTATCGGATCTTCTTCATTTACTATGCCCTGCTGTGTAACAGTATAAGTAATATATTGGCGGTAAGAAAGTAAAGCCAACGCCCTGGCCGTTTTCATTCCATTAATGCCAGCATCTGCTTTTTTTTGCTGCCAGGTAGCATCACCTTCAATGCATAAACGTTGCGTAACATTAAACGCTATGCCCCAGGGAGAATGTTGCGCATTAGTAGCAATGGGAATGATAGAAGTAAACAAATGAGGTTCTTTGATAGCCCATTCAAGTAACTGTTGCCCACCTAAGGATGCACCAATTCCAACGCTGATCTTTTTAATACCTAAAAATGTTTTTAAATGAGAGTACGCTTTTATCATATCCCTTGTGGTAAACAATGGAAACTGATGGTAAAACGGCTCACCCGTTTGTGGATCTTTATCCAGCGGGGACAAACTACCGTACGGACTTCCCGGCATGTTTACACAAACAATAAAATGGTATGCCGGATCAAATAACTTTCCCTCGCCTACCAGTCCGGGCCACCATTCCTCGGGATTGCTATTAGCAGTCAAGGCATGAAAAATCCACACAACATTGCTTTTCTCTACACTAAATGTACCTATCGTGGTATAGCCCAAATGAAAGCCAGTAAGTATTTTACCACTTTCTAATTTAAATGGCTGACGGTAAGTAAATATGTTTAGTTTATGAGACATTATAACCTCACCCCTTGCCCCTCTCCACCTTCGGTAGAGAGGGGAATTTTTTTCACTTTGTTCTCATTTTTAATCAACATAAGGTGCTATGTTTTATTGATGAATGCAATAAATATTAGCAATTAGCATAAGTGCAAAAAGCTATTGTAAGGCTGGTTGACTATTGCCCAATAACATTTTGCAGTGCAAGTGTGCGACGCAACAATTGCTGATCGAATAACTAATTGCCGGCTACATAAATTTTAGCTAACCAATTGATTGTTGAACACCTTTTCGAAGGCTTGCTCAAAATCAGCTTTGATATCTTCAATATGTTCAATGCCCACACTAATGCGTACCTGGTTGGGTGCAACACCAGCTAACAATTGTTCATCAACACTTAACTGCTCATGTGTTGTTGAGGCAGGGTGAATGGCTAAGGTTTTTGCATCACCAACATTGGCGAGATGACTGACTAATTTTAAGCTATCAATAAAATGACTGGCTTTATCGCTGCTTCCTTTAATGCCAAAGTTTAGTACGCCACCAAAACCGTTTGGTAAATATTGTTTGGCTAACCCATGATAGGGGCTGCTTTCCAAACCTGGATATTGCACAAACTCCACTAATTCGTGTTGCTCCAACCAATGAGCCAATGCTAAAGCATTCTCAACATGGCGTTGCACACGCAGTGAAAGTGTTTCTAACCCTTGCAATAATAAGAATGAATTAAATGGTGAAAGGCTGGCACCAAAATCACGCAACCCTTCTACCCGTGCACGAATAGCAAAGGCAATATTGGGTAGACCTAATGGATTGCCTTCGCCAAACACATCCCAAAACTTTAGGCCATGATAGCCTTCAGAGGGCTCAGTAAATTGCGGAAATTTGCCATTGCCCCAATTGTAATTACCACCATCTACCACCACACCGCCGATGGAAGTGCCATGCCCGCCAATCCATTTGGTAGCACTTTCCACCACCACATGTGCACCATGCTCTAAAGGACGAAAAAGATAACCGCCGGCACCAAAAGTATTGTCAACAATCAACGGCAGATCGTATTCTTTTGCGAGGTCAGCAAACTTTTTAAAATCAGGAATATTCAAACGTGGATTACCGATGGTTTCCAGGTAGATAGCTTTTGTAGATTTATCAATCAAGGGGACAAAGCTTTCCACATCATCTCCATTAGCAAAACGTGCTTCTATACCTAAACGTTTAAGAGCTACTTTAAACTGGTTGTAAGTTCCGCCATATAAAAAAGAAGAACTAATGAAATTATCACCGGCTTGTAAAATATTATTCAGCGCTAAAAATTGCGAGGCTTGTCCGGAGCCGGTAGCCACAGCCGCTACTCCACCTTCTAATGCAGCCATTCGTTTTTCAAACACATCGGTAGTAGGGTTCATTATCCGGGTGTAAATATTACCAAACTCCCGCAGTCCAAAAAGATTGGCAGCATGCTCCGAATTTTTAAATCCATACGATGTAGTTTGATAAATGGGTACCGCCCTCGCATTGGTGGAGGCGTCGATTTCCTGCCCTGCATGTAGCTGCAGGGTGTCAAAATGTAAATTGCTCATCTCTTTTTGATTTTGCCCCCATCCCCTGAAGGGGGGTTAAAAATTTTTTTTGAATTAAGCCTTATCAAAAAAGAAAGAGAATTTTCTACCGAAAGAGTTTTCTAGCACGCCTCCTTTAGGGGGATGGGGGCGGGCACAAAAAACTCTTCCGGTAAATGGGAAAGAGCTTTAATTATTTGAAGTAATTGGAGGAAGCTGTATCCCACTTATCTGTCCGACTTAGTCGGATGGAATTGGCACCTTTTCTCGTCCAGGACGAAACAGGTTGCCAAGGTTTCATCGGGCCATTACCCTCTGCCTTTCTTGATAAGTGATCTATAAAAAGAACTGCTGCAAATATAGGGTTACTTAAAAATGATAACCAAAAATTATTTATGCCTTTGGTAAATTTTAACTTACAAAGATTTATTAGCTAAGGCGCCGGTGCCAAATAATGTTTTACCACTTCGTGTACCCAAATGCTTTTCGTTTTCTACCACCACCTGTCCATTGACAATCACACAACTAAACCCTTTTGAATATTGGTGCGGCTGAGCAAACGTAGAAAGATCCTGTACTTCTTTTTCATCAAACAATAAAATGTCTGCTGCCATACCTTCTTTTAATAATCCCCTGTCGCGTAAGCCAAATTTTTGTGCAGGTAGAGAAGTCATGCGGCGGACGGCTTCTTCCAGTGTCAATAGTTTTTCTTCCCGCACATATTTGCTCAACACCCTTGCATTAGTGCCATATCCACGCGGATGCGGCACACCCTGTCCGTAAGCTCTTATGCTGGCATCAGAAGCAAACATGTTGAAAGGATATTGCATAATGTGGTGTACATCTGTTTCGCTCATGCCATGAAAAATCATGGAGGCACCACCGTCAATCATCATATCAATTACTGTTTCTGCTTCTGCTTTTGCTTTGTGCTTACGACCTTTTACCTGGTTCACTTCCTCTATGCTTTTGCCATTGAGTGTAGTGTCTGCACGGTAAAAGGCAACAACAGGATAACTAAAATGTTTCAGCTTTCGTTTCTTTAAATTTTTCAGCATTTGACTTACTACATATTTTTTAACTTCTGGACGTTGCAATCTTGCTTTTATGGAATCCTGCCCATCTGCAAGTATTTCGTCAGGTATTAGTGTGCTTAAACTTGTGCTGCTGGCTGTATAAGGATACTGATCTATTGTTACGTCAATTCCTTTTTCCCTGGCTTTTATGATCATAGGAAGAGTTTCTTTACTGCGCCCCCAGTTTTGCTGACCGCTCAATTTGAAATGTGAGATTTGAACTGGCATGTTCGCTTCACTGCCAATATGCAATGCCTCTTCTATGGCTTGTGTTACCCGGTCGCCTTCATTACGCATGTGCGATGCATATACACCTTTGTACGATGCTGCCACTTTTGCAAGTCTTATTATTTCCGCAGTGTTGGAATAAGTGCCTGGAATATAAATCAACCCGGTTGAAAGACCTACCGCACCATCTTGCATAGCTTTGGCAACGAGTGCTTCCATTTTTTTTAACTCTTCTTCCGTAGCATCGCGGTTTGCATTGCCCATTACAGCGCGGCGAACATCGTTATGTCCGATAAGACTGGCAATGTTAATGGAAACCTGGAGGCTATCAATAAAGCTGAAATATTTTTGAAGATCTACCCGTGAACCACCGCAATTGCCGGTAACGACTGTAGTAACGCCATCCAGTATAAAATTATTTGCTGTAGGATTTTCAGCTTCGTTGCCTTCAATATGTGTGTGTACATCAATAAAACCAGGTGCAATTATTTTTCCTTTTGCATCAATTGTTTTTTTTGCATTGATGGTAGAAGATTTTCCTACATAAGAAATTTTATTGCCTGTAACAGCGACGTCGCCCCAAAACCATGAATTTCCTGTTCCATCTATAATGCGGCCATTTTTAATGAGTAAGTCGGCAGACATTTGGGCAGGTGCAGAAAAATAAGCTATTACTAAAAAGCAAAGACAAAAAGGTTTCATCTTTTAAAGTTATTAAACTGTGTCTTACCATAACAAAAAAACGAATTATTGAAGCTTTTTCCTGAATAGAAGGAGCTGAAGGGATGGATATGCGATGAGAATTTTTTGCTGACTGTGTTGTTGTTTCAGTAAGAAAAGATGCGAAAAGGATATTTGCAAACGCAGGCTAAATCCATCGTTTTTATGAGCTGGTCCATAAAATAATTAAGACGCAATTTCATTTTGGAAGGCGAAAAAAATATTTTTACTTTGACCATGAAAAGCCGCCGTTGATTAGATTTTCTCATTAGTATTATTATTGGAATTTATGCTAAAAGAATTTTAAAAAAATTCTGAACTTTATTTATCTTCTGACCTGGAAATATCCCTTAGATCGCGAGTACTAAATAATTTTTCATCTTTAAAAATTAAATCATGAAACCAGTAAAAAACAAAAGCTACTTTTTTGTGTTGATTTCAACTTTATTTCTAATTGCCTGTAATGAATCTGCAACAACGTCAGAAAAAAATGATATGGATACCACCACAGCGGTTACTAACAGGGATACATCTTCAATGCCGACATACGATGCCGCAATGGATCCTTTGACAGTTGAAGCAGCATATGCTAAAAAGATTGGTGACACATTGAATATAAAAATGTATGAGATCACATTAAAACCAGGAGATTCAGTTTCAATGCATAACCATCCTGATTATTCCTTGTATGTTCTCCAGGGAGGCAAATTGGCCATAACCGTTCAGGGAGCAGGCCGGCAGGAACTTGATCTAAAGGCTGGTATGGGATTAATTTCCCCCTCACTAACACACTCAGGTAAAAACATTGGTAAAACTACCGTAAAGCTACTTGTACACGATGTTTACAGGCCACGGGGCAGGTAATGTGATCATTCTATTTTGTTATTTTATTAAGTGGGGTGCTTTATCAGAAAGACCCCACTCAACCTGCAGTAACACTATCCAAAATAAATTATCCCCCCATTGTTAGACAATTCAAAAGTAAAGAGTTGTGGAATTGAACTTCAGGCAGTTTTTACTTTTTCCTTTTAAATTTGTTCTTCTTACTTCTTTACAGCTTTAAAATTTCCATTCGGTTGAATGAAAGTTAAATCAGTTACCTGGTTTTTATCATTCACGATAAACTGTACGAAATAGCCGGATAAAACTTTTAGTGCAAATTTGTCCTTTTCCGTTGACAACAGTTCGTATTCTGGCTGGCCAGGCACCATCACATATAAGGTGTTTTCATTTTTTACATACACTTTTGCAATAGTGCCACTTAAATCATAGTCGCCAACATATTTCTGCAGGACTTCTTTTTTTACATCCTTACCTATTAATTGTTTTCTAAAGATTAAAGGTTTTAATGATGCTTCAAGATCCATTGCAAGGCTTTCGATATCTCCTGTTTTACTTAATTGAAATTGAATTCTTGCAAGCCCCGATCCCGCCGTATCTATTTCCTCTCCGGGAATTACCTGGAAATAATCAAACACATCATAATTATCATGCATTAACCACATAGTATGATCACCTGTATTTGCAAAAAGTGAATCTTTTTTTACAAATACGTTGATATTTCCATACCCTGGTTGAAAATATTTACCCTCATAATCTTTTAACGGATGTGTAGGTTTTGTATTGGTCTTTTTGTTAGATGTTTTTACTGATGCCTTTTGCTCCGCTTTTGCTTTTTCCGCCGCTTTTTTCAAATCGCTGCTCCAGTTGTATGGTGTTAGTTTTAATAAACGGTCAGATAACATGTTGCGGACGATGGCAGGGACAGAGGAACGGTTTTGATTAGATAATACAATAATGCCGATGCTGTCTGTTGGATAGAAAGATGTACTGGCGGCGAAGCCATCAATGTTACCGCCATGCTCAACACGGTAATGGCCGCGATAAGAAGTAAGTCCCCAGGCAAAACCATAGGCAGAAAAAAACAGGTCTGGTTTTTCTTTTGTTGGCAAGCCCGGGCCGGATATAGTTTGCGGTGTCATAGCTTGTGTAACATAGGCTGCCGGAAGAATTTCTTTGCCATTAAACTTACCGCCATTGATCCAGGTAATTACCCAGTTAGCCATTTCGGTAACGTTACTGTTAATGCTTCCCGCCGGGCCCATTGCATTAATATTATAATAGTTCAGTTTTTTGATGATGCTGTCTTTCTTCAAACCATAACCCACAGCGGCGTCTGGATTTTTTTGCATGTCATCCACAGAAAAATTAGAAGTCTTCATGCCCAGCGGCGTAAAGATTTTTTCTTTCACATTATCTTCCCAGCTTTTTGCTGTTAGCTTTTCTGCAATAACGCCTTGTGCAGTAAACATAAAATTATTGTACTGATATTTATCTCTTACGCCAAAGGTTGGCTCCTGGAATTGGATGCGCTGAATAAAACTATCTCTTGATGAAGTATTAAAAAAATACCATGAGGCATCATGACGTGGTAAGCCTGTCCGGTGGCTCATCATATCCCGCAGGGTGATGGTATTGTTCATGGCATCATTATAAAAACCAAGACCGGGCAGATAATTATGAGCAGGTTTGTCAAAGTCGACCTTGCCATCTTTTTGCAACAATCCCAATAAAGAAGCAGTAAAAGCTTTTGTACACGAGCCGATTGCAAAAAGTGTAGTTGGTGTTACCGGTAATTTTTTTTCAAGATCACGATGGCCAAAACCTTTACTATAAATCACTTTATTTTTTTCTACTACTGCAACTGCAAATCCTGCTGCATGCCAGTCTTTTAAAATTTGATTGAAGGCAGCATCCAAACCTGCAAAGCGATCATTTGCAGAGGTGTTTGTTTTCTGTGCCAACAAGGTTGTAGCAGTTAGAAAGCTTATTAAAAGGAAAATATTTTTCATTGGTTAAATAATTAAATGTTTAAGCTAAGATAAACTCAATATGATTGTGGATAATTGATTGATTGCCCTTCGTCATGCTCAGGGTGATCACCATCTGATAGTGGTAAAGGCTTTTGTCAGGCTGAGCTTGCCGAAGCCTGCATATACATTGAATACAACAAGGAATATTATTTCGCACTTGTTCTTACTATTATTCTAACTGCCGGATTATTTCATCAAAATTTTTATACGCATTGTTTATAGAAGAATTATGGTTACCTGCATCGATATACCTTTTTATTTGTGTAGCGTAACCAGGATTATCGCCGGTATGCATGACAATTTTTCCCAGCAACGGGTCTGAACGCAACATCCAGCCAAAACCATAATTACATGTTGAATCATTATTAATTTCATTGGTAGAAGTTCTCATGGATGTTATTTCTTTATGCTATTCTTCGTAATTTGTAATTGCTTATCGCTATTTCTTCACGCCAAACAAAATGTATGAAAAACGCTTACCTGCTTTTTACTTTTTGCTTTTTTATGACCGCTGCTATTGCTCAGAAAAAAACACATTGGGCGCCGGAGCAAACCATGAAAATGAAAAACATAACGGCAGTGCGTCCGTCACCGGATGGCAGCAAAGTAGCGTATACCGTACGGGAGGCGATTATGACCGACGACCGAAGCGAATTCATTAACCAGATTTTTTTAAGCAACAGCAACGGTAGCAATGCCTTTCCGCTAACCCGCAACGACAAGAACAATATTAGCCCCAAATGGAGTCCTGACGGCGTGTGGATAGCCTTTACCAGCAACCGCGACGGCAAAAACAATTTGTACGTCATACCCGTAGCTGGCGGTGAGTCAGAAAAACTCACCGACGTTAAAACCGGTGTAGGCGATTTTGAATGGAGGCCAGACGGGAAAGCCATTGCTTATATAATAAACGATGCGACCACCGATGAAGAAGAAAAGGCAAAAA
>MWVX01000724.1_pt1 | contig 10693 bp, 12 predicted proteins | sample 1047311 | NCBI WGS metagenome assembly MWVX01 (sample SAMN06349984, study PRJNA376086) | soil metagenome | isolation source: MtG-4 sample Antarctic (ecotone) soil | place: Antarctica | collected 2015-01-13
GCGGTTAAAAAAAGAATATAGTTAATCGAACGAATCATAAGCTCCTGTTTTCTAACCGGGCCATTGTAATTGAATAGCCTCTTTAGTGTATTTTTCTTGAGGAACTTTGTAAATTTTACTCCTGTAATACTCTCAATTCCGGAACTTCTACCTGGTCCGGAACTTTTGAAGGTGCTGCCGGTGAATCGACATGGAATCTGGTTGCGAAATCCGGCGTGCAGGAAATCTGGCAGGATTCCGGAACGGGCCATCTGTGGTCAGACATAGTGGATACAACGAACTGGTGTAATGCTGCCGGAAATAATCTCCAGGAGACAGGTGCCAATGTAAACTGCCAGATCTTCGGAACAAACTTTTCGTGTATCGGAAAAACAATCATGGATCTCACCGGAATTACCTGGAGACTTCCAACCCGGAATGATTATCTTCAGGGAGATCTCAATGGTCTGCGTTTTGTCCTGCGAGAATCTGATACCACCGGCTTCTGGACTGCAACCATGAATTCAGCTTCAGCAACAAGAGGCGAAGCCTGGGTTTACCAGCAGAAACAGGGCACTCTGGAAAAAGATAGTCTCACAGATGACCATCAGGTCCGCTGTATAGGTGCTGCAACTACCATTTCCATCTGATGAACCTCGACGAACGTTACCAGAAAATTATGAAGGGAGTTGAACAAGGCCATCGGGGCCTGACCCGCTTCAGTTCGACGGAGACTGAAGAGCTTGAAGATCTTCTGAAAAGTGCCGTTTCAGAGAGAAAAAACGAAGAGCTTCATAAAATTCTTTGCCTGATTGAACACTCATCCATGCCTCATCAAGCCTTTGAAAATGACCTCATTTCCGTTCTTAATTCCGATGTTCCTGATCGCTTACTTATCTTTGCGTTGAATGCGGCCAGAAAACACATTCTTCAGGCCCGTTTTAACAAAGGTAAACGCCTTGAATTTGAGCTACTGGAGGCCCTGAAACGCCTGCTCCATCACCCAAATCCTGAGGTGGTTGAGTGGACTCTCCGGACGATTGAAGAATGCGGTAACCAGGGAGTGTATTTTCTCTCCGAATTTGATAAAATAAAACCAGGACCATGGAAGTGGTTTAATGCCCATCAAAGGGCCGTGAGAGAGTTAATTACTCTCCTGGAACGTCGCTGGAGGCGATTTGAAAAATCCGATTCTGAATCACCCTGACGAAGCTCAGAAACTTATTCGCGAACTGGATAACCTGGCAGGTCTTCCTGCCTATGATCTTGAAGGCCGCGATGACATCAAAGTAAATATTCGTCGTAATGACCAGGTCGGCCCCGCACGTTTTAAGCCTGATCCATTTGTTCCCGGTGGATTCATGGCCAATGAACTTACTATCAGAGCGATGAAGCCTGATATTTTTGTCCTTGGTGAATCTCTGGATGAATTTTCTCACGAGTATGAATGTGCCTGCGGCCAGATCCTGGATCTTCAATTCTGGAAGCTTTGCCCATTCTGCGCACGCGATATTAAGAACTAATGATTATTGTCCAGAAGTTCCATTCACTTCATGATATCGACCCGGAATTCATTCCGAATCTCGAAATGCTTCTTAAAGAAGAAGTTCCTAATTTTCATTTTATCGAAAAAGCTCAGGACGGTTCTCCGGAAACTGATCTCTATACCTACTTTCTTTTCTTCGGCCCGACTCAGAATACTCCTATTGGCTTCGGGCAAGTATGTTTAAGAAGTGTTCCCTCAGATAATTACCTGTCATTGGGAGAGAAGCTCAAATTCTGGAAAAAAGAACATCTTAACTGGCGTCAGGCAATCTGGAATGTCTTCGGTGGTAACAGTGGCGTCAGTCTCTTCGATCCGAAGTTCGCGCGATCGGGTATGGAGAAGATGCAGGAAATTATCCAGGATTATGAGCTCCGTTTGGATATCGTTGCCCATGACATTCATATTCTGAAAGGTTTTCAGAATTATAAATTGAAAAATGCTCAGCCTGTATTGACCCGCCAAAGGCATGTTCTCGAGTCCCTGCCGAAATCAGCAAAGTCGTATGAAGATTATCTAGGCGGACTCGGCGATGAGACGAGAAATGAAATTAAAGCTGAATGGAAAAAGCTCCGTTCCGACAATCTGGATGTAGGTGACTATCCCCTTCCGGCCGAAGACTTGGTTATTCCCTTCACTAAAGAAGAACTTACTCTCTGGGAAAAATGGAAAGCAACGATACTTACTTTCGAAAAAAATAAAAAGATTCTCGGATGTGTCCTGATGGTTCCTGGTAAAGACGGAAACTATTTTTTTGAGCCGTTTCCCTTCGAGTCCTCAGAAAATTCAACAGTCAGTGATCAGATGTATATCCAATACGCGCTTCTTAAATTTCACGACATCAAAGACGCCCGTCGCTGTCATATCTTTAAGTCCGGAACTAAGCTCATCTTCACGGATAAAAAAGAGCTCGAGTTTTTCACGCAACAGGGATTTCAGACCAAAGAAGTTTCAGAAGTTTTCTATTCGCGCCTTGAAGGAATGACGGCGCCACTATGACAAATGCCGACTGGATCCTTGCTGTCGTCGATTCGTTTTATGACAAGGCCAAAACAGATGTACTGATTGGTTACCATTTCCGGAACATTAAAGATTTTGAAGAGCATATTCCACGGATCGCTTCATTCTGGGATCTTCAGCTTCTGGGAAAAACAGACAGAAAAATCATTCATCCCTTCGACATAGCTAAACTTCATCTGGAGTTGAAAATTAAAAAAGGTGAAGTCGGAAGATGGCTCATTCTTTTCCGGAAGACTCTTGATGAGATGACCGCTAAATACCCTGAGATGAAAGAGCTTGAAACTCTCTGGCGTGAGCGCCTGGTTTTCTTTGAGGGAATTTTTCTAAGGCTTTTTAGCGTCCAGAACCCGTGAGACGAATTCTTCGAGAAGCGGCTCACCGGTAACATCATCAAAAACCCAATTACCTGTATAGTAACCGCGGATCTTTTTAGCACCGTATTTTGCCTGCTCTTCCGTCCCGTATTCGATAGCAATCATATCCAGATTCTTCACCTTCACTGTATGACCGGAAACACATCCTTCAGAGTAATTGGAGCAACTGATCCCCTCATTCATCGACTTAGGAAGGATGAGCTGAACTGACGAGTCGGCCGCCTGGGCCTTGGCAAGAAGGGCCTCCTTGCTATACTTGACCTCTTTTGTGCAAGATGCGCTCAGTATGGACACGGCCGTTGCTAGTGGGAAAATGAAAAGTCTCATGCCTCTATGTTAAACCAAATGCGCTTAAGGACCAATATGTTTCCCCTGAAGTCCCAATACCCGCTGACTTTTACCTCTTCCAGAGGAGAATTCAGGGATATCCGTTCGCCCAATGATCTTCTTCCATTCGCCAAAGTCCAGTTTGGAACCGTCGACGATGCAGAAAAAATTCTCAGCATAATTCCTTCTGCCCAGGAAAAAATGCGAAATATGCCGGCCTCTGAAAGAATGCGGATCCTGAAAGCTGTCGCTCTGGAAATTGGAAAAAACTCTGATCAGCTGGCACTACTAATAGCACGTGAAGGTGGAAAGCCTCTGAAAGACGCATTAGTGGAAGTGACCCGTGCTAAGGATACTTTCGAACTTTGTGCTGAAGAATGCTGGCGCCTTCATGGAGAAACTATTCCCATGGACAGGACTGATGCCGGTAAAGGACATCTGAATTGTTCAGTGAGAGAACCAATTGGCCCGGTACTCGCGATCTCAGCTTTCAATCATCCTCTCAATAACCTTGCCCATCAGACAGGTCCCGCAATTGCGAGTGGAAACATGGTTGTGCTGAAACCCGCATCCGGAACACCTGTGACAGCTTTTATCCTTGAAGAAATTTTTCGGAAAGCAGGACTTCCCTCTGAATGCATGATGGTTTTCACAGCATCCACTGAAACAGTGGAAAAGCTTGTGACGAGCCACTTGTTTTCCTATGTGAGCTTCATTGGTTCGGCGAAAGTCGGATGGAATATGAGAAAGAATATTGCGAATGGAACGAGAATTTCCATGGAACATGGCGGACAGGCACCAGCGATCATCCGCGAAGACGCTGATCTCCGCGAGGCCATTCCTCACCTTATCCGCGCATCGTTTTATCATGCGGGACAAGTGTGTATTTCCACTCAAAGGATTTTTATTCACCGGAATCTATTTGAAGTCTTTAAGAATGAATTCGTCCAGAGAGTTAAGAAACTCAAAACCGGAACCGCCATGGACGATACGACGGATGTAGGACCTCTCATCCGGCCGGAAGAAGTTACCCGGATCAGAAAAGATATTGATGAAGCTCTAAAGATGGGAGCAAAACTTCTCTGTGGCAATGAAGTGAAAGGAAATTCCAGTCAGTATCTCTCGCCGACGGTTCTCTCTGATGTTCCAAGAGATTTATCAATCATGGTGAATGAAGTCTTCGGGCCCGTAGTATGTCTCAATAGTTATGAAGATGAAGATGAACTGGTCAAATATCTCAATTCAAATCCCTATTCATTTGAAGTTTGCCTTTATACTAAAGATATAAAAGCTGCTCTCAACCTTTCGCTAAAGATTTCCACTATGACTATGGTCGTAAATAATCACAATGCTTATCGGGTGGACTGGATGCCATTTGGCGGTCATGGTCTTGCTGGTCTTGGTATGGGTGGAGTCAAATATGCGATGGAAGAGATGACGAAATTAAAACAAATCATCATCAAGCTTTAAATGCTCCAGCACACCTGACGGCCAGAAGTATGCTGGAACCGATTAGATTAGAAAGCGGTTTCTTTCAGAGTTTTTTCAAGGGTTGCAGACTTAAACTGGAACTTCATATCTTTGAATTTTGAAGGCACAACCTTCTGACCATCAAGAACGATTGTCGACATCTCGCCTAATGCTTTTCTGATAGCGAATTCAGGCGCCGGAAAGATAGTTGGGCGTCTGAGTCTTTTCCCGAGAGCTTTTGTAAATTCAGCGTTCGTCACCGGATAAGGTGAAACAGCATTGAATGCGCCAGCCATTGTGTCGTCTGTAGCAGCTTGAACATACATCGAAGCAAGATCATCAACATGAATCCAGCTCATGTACTGTTTACCGGATCCAAGACGGCCAGCAACTCCCAGTTTGAATGGCAGAAGCATCTTTTTCAAAGCTCCGCCGTCTTTTCCGAATACAACTCCCGTTCTCATCAGCACAACTCTGATTTTTGCATCTTGAGCTTTAAGCGCCTCTGCTTCCCAATCCTTGCAGACACCAGCGAGAAAATCATTTCCCGAAGCAGCTTTTTCATCGAGAACTTCATCACCACGATTGCCGTAAATTCCAACAGCGGATGCTGATACGAGTGCACGCGGCTTTTTAGGAAGGGCCTTCATCCCATCGACGAGCATTCGTGTGCTTTGGATGCGCGAATCGTAGATTTTTTTCTTCTGAGCTTCATCCCATCTTTTTCCGCCGATATTTTCACCCATCAGGTGAATGACAGCATCAACTCCATTGAAAGCTTCGGCCGGGGGAAGAGTATTCATATCAAGCCACTGGACATACTTGCACTCTGACCCGAGAACGATCGCCGCTTTGGGAAGATTCCTGGTCAGTACAACCACTTCATGCTTCTTCTGGAGCAATTGGGTAACTATTCTGCGGCCGACAAAACCGGAAGCACCTGTAACTAGAACTTTCATGAAGCCTCTTTGGGATGTTGAAATTGAGAGCATTTTACCTGTTTTCCCACGGGGGGTTAACATCTTTTTACCTTATGCACCGGTCAAAAGGAGTATAATAAACCCATGAAGAAGCTTGGACTTGTAATGACCGGTGGTGGGGCACGTGCTGCTTATCAGGCAGGGGTGGTCCGTGCGCTCTATGAGATCATTGGCGCCAGAGAAAAGCTTTTTGAAGTCATTGCCGGAAATTCTGCCGGTGCGATTAATGCCTCATACTACGCGGGACATGCTGAGAACTGGGATGTAGCAACTCACAACCTGTGTGATCTATGGAAACGGATCAAGCCCGGAAATGTGTACGATGTTCGCACCAGAATTCTTTCTGAGATGGGAATGAAATGGCTCGGCGGAAGTGTATTCGGTGGCCTTACCTCTGAGGGTTCTCACACAAATCACCTGCTCGATACTAAGCCTCTCCGGAATCTCATCACCCGTGAAACCAATTTCAATCATGTTCAACAAAATATCGATGCGGGACATCTTCATGGCATTTCCCTTTCCACAACGAACTATACTACCGGAACGAGTGTTATATTCTATCAGGGACATGAATCAATTCAGGATTGGTCGCGCTCGGATCGCTTCTCAGTCCGCTGCCAGTTGAATGAAGATCATCTTATGGCCTCTTCGGCGATCCCCTTCTTCTTTCCGCCGATAAAAATTAATCAAGGTTACTTCGGAGACGGCTGTATCAGGCAAACAACACCACTTTCTCCGGCGATCCATCTGGGTGCAGATAAAATTATTGCTATTGGGGTTCGCTACCCGCAGCCTCCGGAAAAAATTAAAGAGATGGCATTTTTACCGGCGAGTATTCCGACTCTCGGTCAGATCACGGGTGTGATGCTGAACGCGATCTTCCTTGATTCCCTCGAGGGAGATGTTGAACGACTCATGAAAATTAATCGCCTCTCTGGCGGTCAAAGATCAGACCAGAAGCAAATTCCGATCCTGATGCTCAGACCTTCGAAGGATCTCGGGAAACTGGCCAAGTTTACTCCCGACAAGCTTCCGCCATTTTTGCGCTATCTCTTTAAGGGGATGGGAGTGTCAGATACCGGAGGCTCAGATCTTATGAGTTATCTCGCCTTTGATGAGTCTTATACGGGCCCGCTCATCGAGCTGGGATACGACGATACGTATGCCCAGAAAAGCGAAGTACTGAAGTTTATCGACGTCTGATGCCCCGATTTCTCTTCGGAGCAGGAGCTTCTTCCTTCCCCCTGAAAGCAGCAGGCTTCTTCGGTTTTTTAGGATGAACCTTTTTCTCGCCTTTCATTTTGTCTTCAGGAATCACATCAAGATTTAAATGCTGCTGAGTTTGAATTGCCTGGTTGATTTGGGCAATCATTTTGGAATCGTGATGGGCGACAAGATTGTAAACAATGCCTCTTCTTCCTCCGCGGGCAACACGTCCGCAGCGGTGGAGATAATAAATTCCAGTCTTGGGTAATCCAAAATTCACAATCCATTCGAGATCCGGAATATCAATTCCCCGGGCCGCAATATCTGTCGCAACGAGGATCTGTGCTTTCTTTTCCACAAAAGCGCGAATAGCACTTTCGCGTTCTTTAATTTCCAGGTTTCCATGAAGAAGACGAGTCTTGAGCTTCGGCATTTTTTCAGCGAGATACTTAAAGAGATCTTCTGCCTGGTTCTGCTGATTCGTGAAAATGATCCCGCGGCCTTTGGCCTGCTTTTCAAGGAACATCCGGACGACCATAGCTTTTTCTTCCGGTTCAACTCTTACATTATAAGTTTCAACTTTCGATGCTGGAGCGTGTGAAACGTCCGAAGCAATCCGTGTGAAATTTAATCCAACGAATTTCTCCATGATGTAACTTTCGACATCTGCCGGAAGAGTCGCAGTGATGAATCCGAGTTGAACGGCATTCAGATCGAAGTACTCGATCATGAAATCGAGATCCTTCTTAAAGCCCATATCAAAAAGCTGATCGGCTTCATCAAAGATCACATATTGAAGTTGTCCGAGCTGTAATTCTTTTTTCTGAAGGGCACTCTTTACGCGCGAAGGAGTCGCGATAAGGATTTCATAAGAACTTGCCGCAACTGACTTCATCTTGGCATTCGTGTCTCCACCAGTGAGATCACGGACGCGGAACTTACAGTGATGGGAAATACTTTTAAAAACTCCGTGAATCTGAGTAGCAAGTTCTCTTGTAGGAGCAACGATCAGGGCATAAGGAGCACCCTTCACATCATTCCGACCAACGCGCTCTTCACGTTCTTTAATCCGGCTTGCAATCGGAAGGGCATAAGCGAGGGTTTTTCCCGAACCCGTCTCAGATAAAACTACGATTGATTTCCGATCGAGAATCTCAGGAATCACTCTTTTCTGGATGAGAGTCGCAGTTTTCAGCCCTTGCTCTTTAAAAAAGCCGTCAAGGGAGGGATGGAGATTTGTCTCACGTAGAAAAGGCATAGGGATCCTCTGGATAGTTGGGGCAGGTGTACCATATGGCCCCAGCTCTGTCTCTTACGGCAGGTAAAATATTCTGAATGTTCCCGGAGGCCGGAGGAGCGTAGAATACCCCTATGAAAACCACACTGTTCCTCATTCTTTTTGCCCTTATTCCTCTTTCGTCGCATGCCCAGCTATTTAATATTCGGGTCACCGATTATGGCGCTGGTATCGACTGTAACGATAACGGGCTTGATGAAGCATTCTGTAATTATATCGATACTGAGCTGGGGAAAGTGGAGGCCGATGTTAATAAAGATCTTCCAAGCGGAACGCCTACACGACTTATGAAAGGGATGGCAGATTCTTCGGTGATGGCCGGTAAGGGAATCGGCACAGACTATGCTTCTAACATGGACGTCTTTCTTATTGGTGCCGGAGTGGGCGTCGGAGCAGATCTCCATAAAGATAAGCAAACTGACTCCGATCTTTCAGGAGCAGCTGTTGCTCCGGGACTCATCATTGGTATGAATCTTTCCTGGATGGATTCTAAGAGCTTTTTAGGAATGGATACTGACAGGCTTAATGTTTATTTCAACTTCATGAAATATACATATGAACACAAAATCAATGAAAAGGCTGGTGAGCGTTCGGATGCTGAGCTCGACATGCTCTCTCTCGGCACGCACTTTCGCTATGATTGGATCAAAGGAAATGGTTCAAAGCTTCTTGGCTGGGGTGGGGTGAAGTTCCATTTCGGATACGAGTACAACAAGAATGACATTAGTTTTCGCTCGGAAATCAATGAGGATGCCGATCAATTCGATGATGTAGGCCAGGACTACACCGGCACAATCAGCGGAAGACCTGAAGCCCAGATCAATACATCGACTCATTCGATTCCGGTTGCTCTTTCAACCGATATCCAGCTCCTTTACTTTCTTTCTCTCTATACTGGTCTCGGAGCAGATTATAACTGGGGTGAATCGAAAGGGAGCGGCGACCTGAACGGATCAACATCTTCAGTGTCATGTAACGGAGCTGCCTGTCCCGGTAACCCTACGATCCAGGTCAAGCCAGAGGCAAATATCAATGCTACAGGAAAGCCAACTCCATTCACTGCCCGTGCTTTCGCCGGCATTCAATTTAATCTTCCTTACACCAGGATTTTCGTACAGGCCGACAAGTCTCTCGGAAATGAAGTCATTGGCGCGACGGCCGGTATCCGCTTCGTTTACTGATCTTTCTCCACTTTTTGGGGAGGATATATCCTCCCCTTGCCCACACTCCCCTTCTCTCCTTTTTCGCCTCGATCAAAGCTTTCAAAAATCTTGTTTTATTACTCACGGATGAAAAATTAACGTGTGGATAAAGCCCACTGCAACCGAGTCTTACCGCCTTGAAATTTACATTTTCATAATCTCCGAGCGATCGATGATACATATCAAATCCGGTAATCGTAAGAGTTCCACTTCCGGGAGTAATTTTTCTCAGACAATCCTTCGAAAACTTTCCGGCATCAAGCTTTGACCCATGGAAAGGCTGGCGCATTTCAGGTGCATCGAGCTTTGAGAGACGTACATTGATAGTCTTTCCCCCACTCAGGACACGCAGGGTATCTCCATCCATGATTTCAACCAGCTGAACAGTAAGCTTCATCGGAAAAAGGTCTGTAAGATCTACCCTCACCCAGAAAAGGCTCAACAAGGGGATGAGAATTTGATAGGGATACGCCATACACATTCCTAATAGTGGAAATGCCGGGGTTTTGTGACCTCTGGAAAACAACTTGCCCAAGGAAATTCTCTTATGAACGTACGTTCAAGCATTAATGACAATTTTAAATTCAAACTCGATCACGTAGACAAGCACTGTGGCGCCCGTGCCGGAACCATCACCACACCTCACGGTGAAATTCAGACACCTGTCTTCATGCCCGTGGGAACTCACGGTGCGATCAAAGCACTACAGCCGAAAGAGCTGAAGGATATGGATATCGAGATCATGCTCTCGAATACCTATCACCTTCACTTAACTCCGGGATCAGAGTTGATTGCCAAGGCCGGTGGTCTTCATAAATTCATGGCATGGGATCGCCCCATCCTCACCGACTCGGGCGGATTCCAGGTTTTCTCTCTTCAGAAAAATTCGATTACTGAAGAAGGTGCAAACTTCAAGGGTGCTAAAGGCGAGAACGTCCTTCTCACTCCGGAAATTTCCATCCAGGTTCAACAGAATCTTGGCTCAGATATCATGATGGCCTTCGATGAATGTATCCCCTTTCCTGCTACCGAAAAATACGTCGAGACTTCCATTGCGAGAACCCACCGTTGGCTCGATCGCTGTATCGAGGCGTGGAAGAATGATAAGCAGGCACTCTTTGGCATTGTTCAGGGTGGTGTTTATGAGAAGTATCGTAAGATCTGTATCGAAGAAGTTGTGAAGCGTGATCTTCCTGGGTATGCCATTGGTGGTGTATCCGTTGGTGAAGGTCCCGAGCACATGCAAAGCATTGTGAAATTCACAGCACCACTTATGCCGAAAGATAAACCCCGTT
>MWVX01000725.1_pt1 | contig 10692 bp, 8 predicted proteins | sample 1047311 | NCBI WGS metagenome assembly MWVX01 (sample SAMN06349984, study PRJNA376086) | soil metagenome | isolation source: MtG-4 sample Antarctic (ecotone) soil | place: Antarctica | collected 2015-01-13
CAGAAAGTGATGACCATATACTCCTCACTACCCACAACCACAAAGCAGAGGCAATAAATAAAGAACGCCTTAAAAAAATTTCTTCTAAAGCATTTACTTTTCTTGCGACAATAGAAGGCGAATTCAGTGACAAAAATTTTCCTACAGAAGAGCAGCTTGTTTTAAAAGAAGGCGCCAGGGTAATGTTCATTAAAAATGACGTTGAAAAAGAGAAACGCTATTTCAATGGTAAGATCGGAACGATAACTCGTATTGATGACGGCGATATCTATGTTAACTGTAAGAGCGGTGAAGATGATATAATAGTGAAGCAGGAAACATGGGAAAATATCCGGTACACAATCAATAAAACCTCACAGCAGCTCGAGGAAGAGGTGCTGGGATCTTTTTCGCAATATCCTTTGCGGCTTGCCTGGGCTGTCACCATTCATAAAAGCCAGGGATTAACATTTGAAAAAGTAATTATTGATGCCGGAGCTGCTTTTGCACCGGGACAGGTTTATGTAGCGTTGAGCAGGTGTACCAATCTCAATGGAATTATTCTTTTAAGCGGAATTCCCAAACACAGGCTGGCTAATGATAATCGGGTGACTGAATTTTCTGAAAATGAACTGGCGCAGGATCGTTTGCAGGAGTTGCTGCATTCTGCACGCCATGCTTACCAGCAAAAGCTAATGCTGGGAATTTTCGATTTTTCAATGTTATTAAATGATGCTAAAGCTTTTGTTGAAAAAACAAGTAAAAATAAAATCGCCTTCAACCAGGACCTGTTTCCTGAGTTGGATAAAGTCCTTGAAAAATTAAGCGGAGTACAGGATGTTGCTTTGAAATTCAGCCTTTTTATGAAGTCAAGATTTGAAACTGAAGTGTATCCTGAACAACACGAAGAACTGCAGTCAAAAATAATGGCGGCTGTTGTTCATTTTAAAAAGGAGATGATAGAGCTGAGAAATCATTTGAAAAATATTAAAGCTGAAACTGATAGTAAAACATTTGCCAAAGAATTTAATGAGGGATATAAAAACTTATATCTTTTGTCTGCGTTGAAGTATCATTTTATTCTTTCCTGTACAGATGGATTTTCTATTGCAAATTATTACAAAGCAAAAAAAGATTTTACTGCTCCCAATATCAGCATCAATGCTTATGCAGCTACGTCATCGTTTTATAATTTTACATCGGAACATCCGCATTTACATAGGCAATTACGTAATCTTCGTGATGAAATTTGCAGCAGTGACAACAAACCCGTTTATCTTGTTGCTTCAGGAAAAACATTAGACGAATTGGTTACTTACCTGCCTCAATCCAAAGAAGACCTGCAAAAGATCAGCGGTTTCGGGAAGATAAATGTTGAAAATTATGGCAACCAGTTCCTTCAAATTATTCAACAATATTGTCATGAGAATAATTTGGTATGCCGGATAGAAGAAAAAGTTCCAAAGCGGGAAAGAAAGAATAGAAAGAGAGCTTTGCCTAAAGAGGCTACTCATAAAAATACATTGGCACTTTACCGGGATGGAAAGTCAATATTCCACATAGCAAAGATTCGTAATCTTGCGGTCAGCACAATTGAATCACATCTTGCTATCTGTGTAGGCAATGGTGATTTAGACCCTTATCAGTTTATCAGTGCAGATAAAATAAAAACTATTTATGAACTGATTAGCGTTCACGGAATGACAGCTGCAAAAGCCAGGTTAGGAGACGACGTTTCTTATTTTGATATGCGTCTTGCAATAAACTATCAAAAGTATAAGACTGATCTTCAAGCAGATCTAAAAGAAAATATTCAGTAATCCAATGGAAGGTGATTTGAGATTTAATTACAATCTCATCTACCCATGTATACCATTAAAATTTGCACGTCACTGGGATTTATTCCGGAAATACGGCTTGCTTGTCCAAGGGTTAGCGGTTTTATTTTACCTAATTTTTCCCTCGCCTCTGCTCCTAATGCAATAATTTTTTTATAATCGAAATCTATGGGAATGGTCAATCCTTCCATAAGACTCATTCGCTTTACCAAGTCCTTTTCCTTATCAATATAAGTTTGGTATTTTATCTGTAATTCTGCTTGCGTAACTGATTCATTATCAAATTGTTGTATAAGAATCCCCACCTTCGGAACAACCTGGGATAAATCATTTATTTTCACATTTGGCCTCAATATAATTTTATCCAACTTTTGTTTTTCATTTATAGGAGCGCTTCCTATACTCTCAAAAAATGGGTTGATTTCCTGTGGCTCAATAAATAAATTACCCATCTCATCTTTGATGATTGTTACTTCTTTCTTTTTTTTCAGCACTCTGATCATTCTTTCTTCTGAAGCCAAACCCAGTCTGTAACTTTTTTCTGTAAGCCTTAGATCAGCATTATCCTGGCGAAGCAATGTTCTGAACTCTGCCCTTGAGGTGAACATCCTGTATGGTTCCTGGGTTCCCTTGGTTATTAAATCATCTATTAGCACACCTATGTAAGCTTCACTTCTTTTCAAGATCAGGGGTGCTTCATTTCGAATTTTCAAATGGGCGTTCATTCCTGCCATTAAGCCCTGGCATGCCGCTTCTTCATATCCAGTAGTACCATTTATTTGTCCTGCGAAAAATAAATTTTGAATGGATTTGGTTTCAAGGCTATAGGTTAACTGGGTAGGGGGGAAATAATCATATTCAATAGCATATCCTGGCCGGAAAAAACGAACATTTTCAAATCCGGGCACCTTGCTTAGGGCTTTGTGTTGCACATCTTCGGGTAGAGATGTAGAAAAACCGTTTACATAGATTTCTACTGTATTCCATCCTTCGGGTTCAACAAAAAGCTGGTGCCTGTCTCTCTCTTGAAACCGGTTGATTTTATCTTCAATACTTGGACAATACCTGGGTCCGGTTCCTTCTATTCTTCCGGAATACATAGGACTGCGATCAAAACCTGTTTTTAAGATCTCGTGCACTTCAGAAGAAGTATAGGTGATCCAGCAACTTTTTTGTTTTGAAGGCTTTGGCACAGATAAAAAAGAAAAACCACTGATCTCACTATCACCTTTCTGCTCCTCCATTTTAGAATAATCCAAAGAACGACCATCAACCCTGGGTGGAGTACCTGTTTTAAGCCTATTACTTTCTAAACCTTCTGCCAACAATTGTTCTGTTAGTCCGCCTGAAGATTTTTCTGCGACCCTACCTCCACCGAATCGTTTTTCACCTATGTGTATCACACCATTTAAAAAAGTGCCATTTGTAAGGATAACTGATTTAGCCTTAATTGTGTTTCCCAATCCTGTGATTACCCCTGTTACTACTCTTTTTTCTATTATTAGCTCAGTTACCATGTCCTGATAAAAGTCAATGTCCGCAGTTTTTTCCAGCATTTCCCGCCATTTCATGGCAAAAAGCATCCTATCATTTTGAGTCCTCGGGCTCCACATCGCGGGGCCTTTTGACTTGTTCAACATACGGAATTGAATCATAGATAAGTCTGACACAACTCCGGAGTAGCCACCTAATGCATCTATTTCACGAACAATTTGCCCTTTGGCTATTCCTCCCATAGCTGGATTACAGCTCATTTGAGCTATAGTCTGAAGGTTCATGGTAATAAGCAAAACCTTGGAACCCATATTGGCGGCTGATGCTGCTGCTTCGCAACCTGCATGCCCGGCACCCACCACTATTATATCGTAACCAGAAAACATGGGGCAAATTTATTTAATGTTTCACGGGGAACACTACCTGGTAGAATTATAAGTTTCACGTGAAACAGAGAGATACCAATTTTCTTTTTGTTGCATATTTCTTCTGGATTTCAATGATTTATCAGAATAGCCACATAAATGCAAAGAGCCATGTATGATAATCCTGCATAATTCTTCCCTGAATAAGGTCTTGAATTTTTTAGAATTTTCCCTGACCCGCTCTATACTTATATAAACTTCTCCTTCTAAAGGATGGTCTTTATCAGAAAGTGGGAAGGTGATGGTATCGGTATAAGTATCGTGATTTAAAAATTGTCTGTTTAATGAGAGTAAATAGTCATCATTGCAAAATATATAACTCACCCTGAGGAGTCCATAACCTTCAGATTGAAATAGGTTGATTAAGAAATGCTTGGTTCTTTTTCTTTCAGGAAATGAAAAATGTGAGAATGGAAAATAAAAAAAAATAGGCGGTGCATCTTTCATATATCCAAAATTCGTAAACACCTTTGCTTCTGCGTTCTTTAGCTTTGAGCAATTCCATGAAAATGCGTTTATCTGAATTAAAACAAGGGGATAGAGGAAAAATTAAATCATTTCATAGTTCAGACCTGGAACTGAAATTAATGGAAATGGGATGTCTCCCTGGCGAAGAAATAATTGTAGAGCAGGTAGCACCATTGGGCGATCCAATTTCTATCAGGGTTTCGGGCTATTCTTTAAGCCTGAGGTTAAACGAAGCCAGAGAAATCATAATTGAATAACACATTGATTTTTAATACGTTAGATGAATATCGGGCTATATTTCGGATCCTTTAATCCAATACATACTGGACACCTGATAATTGCCAGCCATGTTTTAAATGAAACAAACATTCAAAAAATCTGGTTTGTACTTTCTCCGCAAAATCCATTAAAAGCATCTCTCAGTCTTTTAAATGAATATGACCGCTTGTTCCTGTTACAAAAAGCAATTGAAGAAGATGATAGAATGAAGGCGTCGGATATTGAGTTTTTATTGCCAAAACCCTCGTATACTATTGATACACTAACTTATTTAACTGAAAAATATCCTGAACATCAGTTTAATGTGATCATGGGCAGTGACAGTTTTGAAAATATCGGAAATTGGAAAAACGGGGATAAAATAATTGCAAATTATCCAGTGTTTGTTTATGAGCGACCAGGATTTGAATTAAAACTTCCTAAAACAAATATTACTGTATTAAATGCACCCTTTCTTCAGATCTCTTCCACACATATCCGGCATTTAATCGAAAATGGAAAATCATTCAAATACCTGGTTCCGGATATAGTTGAATTGGAAATAATAAAAAGCAGGTTTTTTAAAGCTCACACCAAATAACCAAGCAGTAAACATGCGATTACAATAAGTGGAGAGGGAAATTTGGTTAATTGCAATAATAGAAAAGTTGAAATGATCACTGCTATATTAATAAGACTGATGGTTTTTACATCCACAAGACTTATATCTTTCATTATGTAAAAAGTTGCAGCTATCATTATACCAACTACTGCAGCATTTATCCCTTCAAGAGACCGGTAGATCACTGCATATTTTTTTAAATTGATCCAGATAGGGAAAAAGAAAAGTACCAACAAAGCGCTTGGTAAAAAAATACCAATAGTGCCAATGATACAACCTACTACCTGCATTGTTTTTCCATAATCCTTTAATGCCATGCCACCTGTAAAAGCAGCAATTGAAAATACAGGTCCGGGTATGGCCCTAACTATGCCCATTCCTGTTGTAATGTCATTGTTATCGATCAAAATAGCACCATCATCCTTTTTTTTCTTTTGTAAAGGGCGTACATAAAACTGTTCATACATCATAGGCATTAGCACATGTCCGCCCCCAAATACCAGGCTACCCATACGATAAGTATTCTCAAACAGGTTAATCGGTTTTCTATTGGGCCAATTCTCTTTACGTGCTATTTCACTAATAATCCCTGCTGCAATAAATAAAAAAGCAAACAACCATATATTGCCCCATTTTATTTCCCGTGGCTTTGTTTCATTTTGCGGTATCCTTTTATGGCTGATATTCGTAGCCACGCCACTTAGAATTATCAACGAAGGGAATATCCAGGGCGATTGAAAAAAGAAATAAGTAACCACACCACCGATAATCATGATCAGCCAGGTGATTATATTTTTAATGGAAATACCAAAAGCCATTACAGAGGCATAAGCCAAAAAACCAACTGCCATTGATGGTATGAACTTAAATATATCTACATGGAGTGAACGCTGATTAATATATGGTAATATAAAAGAGAAAGTTCCCATCAATAAACAGGCAGGAGCGATCCAGATCAAAAGCGTAAAAACAGCAAGAAGTAATCCTCCTCTTTTATAGCCAATTAAGGTCACTGTTTGAGTTGAAGAAGCACCAGGCAATAAATTGCAAAAAGCATTATACTCCAGTAATTCTTCTTTTGTTATATAGGGAGTTTTATTAACAAAGGTTTTCATCATCATGGCCACGTGTGCATGTGGACCGCCGAAGGCAGTAATGCTGTACAAAAAAACATTTTTTAAAAATGGTATATGACGCAGCATCATAGTAGTCTAAATGTAAAAACAAATAAAACAAGCAAAGAATGAATTTATCTAAGCAATGGATAGGGTAAAAACTGCGGAGTATTTAAATCTTTTATACTGTCGTATTTTAGTGAAGTATAAAAAACTATTCAGTGAAACATTTTAGTATCAGCTTATTCTTTATTGGTTCTGTTGCGATAGCACAACAACCACAATCCTCATTGATTGATAATGCAATAAAACGATTGGAACCAAAAACAATCTCATGGCGGAGAGATTTTCACCAACACCCTGAATTAGGCAACAGGGAAGTACGCACATCGAAGATAATAGCAGCACATTTACGCAGCCTGGGGTTGGATGTAAAAGAAGGTATAGCAAAAACAGGTGTAGTAGGAATTTTAAAAGGTGACAAGCCTGGGCCTGTGGTTGCTTTGCGTGCCGATATTGATGCGCTGCCGGTAACCGAAAGAGTTGATATTCCATTTGCTTCAAAAGTAAAAACAACGTTTAATGGGCAGGAGGTAGGCGTAATGCATGCCTGCGGTCACGATACACATACAGCCATACTTATGTCTGTTGCGGAAATTTTATCGGGAATGAAATCTCAATTGAACGGTACTGTAAAATTTATTTTTCAACCTGCCGAGGAAGGTCCGCCTGCCGGTGAGGAAGGTGGAGCGCCATTGATGATAAAAGAAGGTGTGCTTCAAAATCCCAAAGTTGATGTGATGTTTGGTTTACATACCAATGCACAAACACCAATAGGCCAAATCAAATATCGTGAGAAAGGAATAATGGCCGCTTCTGATTGGTTTACCATAAAGATTAAAGGCAAACAATCACATGGGGCTCAACCCTGGTTAGGCATTGACCCCGTTGTTATAGGAGCGCAAATCATTAATGGATTGCAGGCGATTGTGAGCAGGCAATTAGAATTGACTAAAAATGCAATAGTCATCTCCACAACAATTTTTAAAGGAGGGATCCGGGAAAATATCATTCCAGAAGAAGCAACATTATCTGGCACCATCCGCACATTGGATAAAGGCATGCAAAAAGAAGTATGGGACCGTATAAAACGAACTGCAATAAATATAGCAGAGGCTTCTGGAGCAACTGCAGAAGTAACATTTGACGCCAAGACACTCGTAACATATAATAATCCTGAGCTGACAAAACAAATGTTGCCATCGCTCAATAAAGCTACCAACGGAAATGCAATAGTGATGGATGCGGTAATGGGTGCAGAAGATTTTTCTTTTTTTGCTGAAAAGGTTCCATCGCTATACTTCTATGTAGGAGGGATGCCACCCGGTAAAGATCCTCAGTCTACAGCTCCGCACCATACGCCTGACTTTTATGTGGATGAAAATGGCATGAAAACCGGCATCAGGGCTTTTTGTTTTCTTGTACTTGATTATATGAATGCTGCTAAAAAATAATGAAGGCGATAAGTTGTTTTTTTTTAATTTTTATTCTGGTTAATGCCAGGGCACAGAAGATTGATAAAAAACTTCAGCATAAAGTTGAAATGCTTGTTAATGGCTTTCATGGTAATATCGGCATTTATATAAAAAATCTAAACAATAATAAGATAGTAGCCATCAATGCCGACACTGTTTTTCCAACTGCCAGTATCATTAAAGTTCCAATACTAATTGGCATAATGGATAAATTGGAAACAGGAGAATTAAATTATCATCAGGAATTACAGTATAGGGATAGCTTATTGTATGAAGGTGAAGATATATTAGGCTCGTTCAGAAATGATGAAAAGATTGAACTGAGTAAACTCATGATGCTCATGTTAACAATGAGTGATAATACTGCAAGCTTATGGCTGCAAAGCCTTGCCGGCACCGGCACCCGCATTAATACGATTATGGATAGCCTTGGCTTCGAAAAAACAAGAGTTAATTCAAGAACTCCGGGCAGGGAAAATAACAGAACACTTTATGGATGGGGTCAAACAACACCAAAAGAAATGGCTTTGATCTTTGAAAAAATATACAAGGGTGAAATAATTACTATGGCTGCCAGCAATAAAATGCTTCGTTTGTTGAATAGAAATTATCACGATGATGTGGCTTTATCTCAAATACCACCATATGCTTCTATATTTTCAAAAAACGGAGCAGTTAATAAAACACGTAATGAAGTGGTGCTTGTAAGAGGAGTAAAAAGCAATTATGTTTTTTGCATACTTACCAAAAACAATAAAGATGAAACATGGGAGCGCAGCAATGAAGCATGGGAACTGACCAGGGTGATTTCTCTTTTGTTATGGAATTATTTTGAACCAAAGCATAAATGGCAACCACCTGAAGGTTCAAAAAAGTTTGATTAACTTATTTTAATAACTGGAAAGCCAACAGACTCATTAAATAAGCCAGCCCGGTCATGTAAACAAACTGTATGATGGGCCACTTCCAGCTTTTGGTTTCACGTCGGGTAACAGCAAGGGTACTCATGCATTGCATGGCAAACACATAAAAAACCATTAAAGAGACGCCCGTGGCAAGTGTAAAAACTATGGTTCCGTCGGTACGCCTTGCAGCTTTCATTTTATCTCTTAATAATAGTCCTTCGTCATTTTCTCCTACGCTGTATAAGGTAGCCATAGTTCCTACAAAAACCTCTCTTGCCGCAAAGGACGTAATCAAAGCAATGCCAATTCGCCAGTCGTAACCCAGTGGTTGAATTGCAGGCTCTATACTTTTACCCAAAATACCTGCATAGGAATTTTCAAGTTTGGCAGTAGCATACTCCTGTTCAGTGTCTGCACTGACTTTATTTTGACTTTTAGCAATTAAATATTTTTCTTTTATTATTTTCATTCTTTCTCCGGGACCAAACGAACTTAAAGCCCAAAGAATCAGGCTGATGATCATTATCACTTTTCCTGCATCCGTAACAAAAATCTTTGCTTTGCTTACCATAGTTTGAAATACATTATCCCACCGGGGTGTTCTGTAGCTGGGCAATTCTAAAATGAAAAAGCTTTTTTCTTTGATATGGATAAACCACCTCGCTATGTAAGAAACAAACAGGGCCATTATTAATCCCAGTAAATAAAGCCCCATCATTACCAATCCCTGTAAGCTTAAAAAACCAAGCAAATAAATATTTGGTATTACAAGCCCAATCAATATTACATATACAGGCAACCTGGCTGAGCAACTGATTAAAGGTGTAACCAATATAGTAAGCAGCCTTTCTTTTTTATTCTCTATCGACCTGGCACTCATTATAGCAGGCACGGCACATGCAAAACCACTGATCAATGGCATCACGCTTTTTCCATTTAGTCCCACACTCCTCATTAGCCTGTCAGTGAGAAATGAAATCCGGGCCATATAGCCGCTATCTTCCAAAAAAGTAATCAATCCAAAAAGAATCATGATCTGGGGCACGAAAACCAGTATACCCCCCAAACCTGCGATCACTCCATTAATTAACAGATCGCTCCACCACACTTCAGGCAATTCTCTGGAAAGCCATCCACTCACTGAAGAAAATGCTGTTTCTATCCAATCCATTGGATATTGGGCCAGCAAAAAAACACTTTGAAAAAGAAGAAATAAAACTGCGAGTAAAATAAGATAGCCCCACCGCCTGTGAAGCAACACATTATCAAGTTTATCGGTAAGCAATGTTTGCTGCAATGGATCAGGTTCCGAAACTGCAACCTGCATTACGTGTTTGATACGGGCATAACGTTGTAAAATCTCTGTCGCCTGCGTTTTAGTTGAATTGAACTGATGCCTGCGTTCTATATCCTCGATCTTTACCTGCATTTCATTATTAAAATCAAACTCTTCGTGATTGATCAGGTAATGTATAGCAGTATAGTCGCTGATATTCGGGAAAATTGCCTGTACATCAGAAACACAATCAGGTGCAAGTATTTTGTTGTCTATAAAATCCCGTGCAGGTATTTTGTAGAGATTAGAGGCTGTTTGTTCTATAACTTTTTTTAATTGTGCTAGACCCTTTTGCTTACGGGGGTTTACAGCTACTACCGGCACGCCCAATTCACGTTCCAGCTCAGCAAGATTTATCTGAATGCCCTTTTTTTTTGCCAGATCAGCCATTGTCAACGCCAGTATTACTGGCTGCTTCAAATCCAGGATCTGGGTGCAAAAAAGAAGATTACGTTTCAGATTACTTGCATCTACCACTACAACATATATGTCTGCTTTAATATCCTTATCCTGGTTCAGCAATACACGATAACTTACCCATTCGTCCATTCGTTTGGGGTATAGGCTATACGTGCCCGGCAAATCAATAATACTGGCTTTACTCCTCTGTCAGAAAACATTAAAGCCAATATTATTGATTTGCCGGGCACGTATAGCCTATACCCCAAACGAATGGACGAATGGGTAAGTTATCGTGTATTGCTGAACCAGGATAAG
>MWVX01000726.1_pt1 | contig 10689 bp, 16 predicted proteins | sample 1047311 | NCBI WGS metagenome assembly MWVX01 (sample SAMN06349984, study PRJNA376086) | soil metagenome | isolation source: MtG-4 sample Antarctic (ecotone) soil | place: Antarctica | collected 2015-01-13
ACCAGCCCCACCGGGAACAGTTTTGAGTGTTTCATTTACTTATACGCTGACGGGTGGAACGGGTAGCTTCGTGAACGCCAGTGGAAGGCTCTTGGGCACCGGCACGATAACCACCGCAACCCCCCCCATCGGCGCTAGTTCCCGCATTGACATCGAGGGGACGGTCAACACCGTCCCAGAGCCAGGTACGATGGTACTGCTCGGCACGGGGCTGGCGGGCGTAGTGGGCGCGGTTCGCAAGAGGCGCCATGCCCAACGGGCTGACTAAGCTTACTCTCACCACCTTTTTACTTAATTCGCATTACCTTAATTGATAATGAAAATGGCGGGCGGGAAACTTCGCTTTTGCTGGATCGCCGTCTGCATAAAATGAGCCCATTGGGTTCAAATGATTGCATAATTGGATTGTTGAAACTGCGACGCGGCTACATCCGTGATCGGACGCGAGCGACGAAAGAAAAACGCCGGTGATTTAAGCCCTGCTGAAAAGAGCCAGGAAACCACCGGCGAGACCTTGTGGAGGCCGAACGTTGTGTGGCGGCCACTCTACCACAGACGGCGCGGGCGGCCTTTACCTCATGACCGTTGCCGGGAGCCGGGGCGCGGTTGCCCCTCGCCCCACTAACTTCACCCCCTCCCCGGGGGGGTTGATCCTGCCATTTTTCTCTCTATTTCAGTACAGCATTAACATAACAGTCATTACCTTAATTGCAGAATGAACGATCTAAGACTCCGGTAACAGATACTTCCGCGCCTCTGGCTTAAACTCACACACGCGCTCTATGACAGTCTGGCGGTCCAGCGTCTCACCCTTCGCCTGTGCTGCCGCTAATAGCCTATCCACAAGCAGGAGGTACAGGTCTCCCGGTGCTGTACCATGAACCGTTGTAGCCTCACCTCGAAGCAACTGCGCCTTATCAGTAAACACGCCGAAAGCTATAGCCTTATCCCTCAAACCGGCCTTTAGTAAGTCCTCTGCGGATACAGCCTTGATGACCATATCCGCCGCCTCTTCGGCTATCTGCGCCCGTTCCTCGTTTTTACGTTCCCGAACATTCACGGAACCGGGGGGCAATCTCTGCGGGTTATCTACCCAATGTTTAATAGTTCCCCACGGGATATCCAGCTCTTTAGAGGCGCGCAGGATGTTACCCCCGTAGTAGTCCACGAGTGAAAGGGCGTTACCTATCTCGTCTGGAGCGTACTGGTAGGGACTACGACGGGCGGGCGTAGCGTCCGCTTGCCCCTCCTGCGCCTCTTCGTTCTCTTCTATTCTGGCGCTCATGGTGTATTCCTTCCCTGGTGAATAAATTTTATTCAGGCTGATATGCGGCTCGGCCTGGAGCGCGAGCTTCCCGCCCGCCACCACCGAACCGCGCAAGGTGAGTGTCAGCGGTGTCGGCACAGCAGCAGCATGGGCGCGTGTGACTTCGGATCGCGGGACCAACTCTTTCTTCTTCACGACGACTCCTTTTAGGTTAGGTGTAGAGCAAGAGCGAAATCTCCTGCCCCTCGGCTACGTTTGTGTTCTCCATTTGCAACTGGCCGCCTTCGCCGCGCCGCGTGACCGTGCCGGCTGCGACGACGCCTTCCACCCCCTGGTCGCGGCGCACGTGTCGGAGGCGGAAGAAGGTCACGTCACCCGACGAGACGGCACGGTTGCGCATGAGTATTTCGCGGTCAACCGTGACGGGCACATGCTCGGCGCAGACGCCCATCGTGATGAAGAACCGTTGCGGGACGGGGTAACTCACCACCGTCTCGGCGCGGGCCGCCTCCTCGAGCGTTTCGGGCACGGGACCGGCGCAAAACTCCAGCGTGCCCAGAATCAGTTCAGCCATCACCTCCGGTCCCTGAACACCCATCAGCCCTCCCCCTCAAATGAAGTTATGGCGCGCTCGAAGCCCTGCCTGCGCGCGTGTAAGCCTTGCGCCTCAGCCGCTCCTCCTCCGCCTGCACCGTCTGGACGGCGAACGCGATTGCCGCCCCGAACCTGAGCGGCCCATCCCGAAGCCTGCGCCCCAAGCCAAGCGCTGAGGACGGGAGCGGGACGTGCCGTTCGTGCTCCGCGGCAGCTCGCCGGAACGCCACGGCGATCCCGCTCATGCGCGCCACGACGCCAGCGAGTAGGGCGTCCCCCTCGGAGCGCGCGGCGTCCCACTCGGCTTGCAGCCGCCCCTCCTCAGCCTCTAACTCGGCAATGCGCGCCCGCTTTCGCTCGCGCTCCTCCTCGGCTCGCGTCTGTCCCAACTGCTGCCGCAAGCCCTCTAACTGAGAGTCCACATCGGCGAGCGCCGCTTCGACCGCGCCCGACGTGGCCTGCGCCTTCGTCACCCCGGCGACGTCGCCTCTGCCCCTGCCCGCGACGAGACCCGCGCGGGCCGTCTCAAACGTGCCGTGCGCCCGCGCCGCCGCGGCGGCCAGCTCCGCGCGCCTCGCCTTGAGGGCGGCGATCTGCCCCTCTAGTCGTTTCGTCTCGGTCATGTCAATAGCGTCCTCCCGGCCCCTGCCTCTTCAGCTCCTCGAACCGGCGCCGCCGCCGCAGCTCCTCTTCGACCTCTTTGCGCTTCTCGGCCGCGATGCGGTCGTAGAACTCCGGGCCGGGCCGCTCCTTCTCCTTCTCCTTCTTCTCTTTCTCGTCGCTCATAACTGCCCCCTTTCGTTATTGCGTCAAACTGCGTCAAAGTTTTTAGCCGTTTCGCTCACGCCGCAAGTCTCCGTGTAATTGTTTCGTATGCCACATTAACGCGCTGCATCTCTTCCACGCTGCCGCCTCGGTCTGGATGATGTTTCATCGCCAGCGCCTTGTAAGCCGCTTTGACCACTTCGGGCGGGGCCGAGGGCAGCAGGTGCAGCGTTGCAAATGGATCAACCTCGGGCTTCGACTTCGGCACATTCCACCGGCGATCATCTTTCTTCGCGCTTGTCCAACTGACCTCTGCGCCGAACGTCTCCTTGCAGAGCGTGAGCCAGTCCTTGATGAACAATTGACCGTCGGGCAGGATGCGCCAGGACTTCGACGCGGGCTGCCACAGACGAGAGGACGGATCGATCATGTCCTTCAGTCCACGAATGGCAGCGTGGAAAGCGTCGGAATCGTCTGAGCGCAGGCGGATCAAGTAATCGCCCGTTGGCGTCGGCTCAATGGAAATTTTCACGGCTCAAGCTCCTTGTGTGCTCATATGACCTTTACCCCCTGCGGGCCGACTTCTCAGCCTCGTTTAGCGTCCGCTCAAGGTAGTGTGACGTTTTCTCGCGCGCCGACTCGGAGACTTCCAGCAGGCGGGCGCGCACTTCGGCGCGGCCCTTCCCACGCAGGAAAGAAAGGAGCGCGAAAGAGAAGTCCGCGGCGGACCTGTCGGCTCCGCCGCTTTGTTTGGCGGGTGCGCCGGCGAGCGCCTTGTCGTATGAAGGCCACGGCCGCTCGCCGGGATTCAAAGGCACGACGTTGGACTTGGCCTGTGGCTTCTCTTCGGGCACGGGCGCGAGTAACCCCCATTCCTCAAGTTCGGCAATTGTCACCGTGCGACCCGGGTTAGCGTGGACGGTGCGCACCAACGGCGCGGGATCGTGCTTCCGGTTGAGCGTGCCCGGCCAGCGGACGGCCCCGTGGCTGCCGCCGTTACCGCCCGTACGTTTAACCACCTCGAGGAAGCGGGCGCGGGCGGCGTCCAATTCTTCCTTCTCCAACTCGTCACCCACGGCGATCCACGACTGGAAACTCCCCGGACTCGTCTCGAATGTGCCGAACGCGACGGCCCGCAGCAGGTCTGCGGTCTCCTGGGGGGCGTCGTCCACTTGCCAGAAACAGACGCGCTCGGCCATGGGGCGCACGATCACCGACTCCCGCCCCGCCCGGTTACGCTCCAGCAGACCGGGCAAGGACGCGCGAAGCCCGTCGCCAGTCATCACGTCATAGTCGCATCGCCCGTCCGTCTCGTCTTTCACGGTGACGCCGAACTCGTGCGCGCCGACCGACTCGTAAAGCTCGACGGCCGCGATCTCGGCGGGGGGGTGGACAAATTTGTCCACCCCGATTTGTTCGTTTTCCGGCGGATCGGGGGCCGTGGCCGCCCACACGTCGGCGCAGGCGTGCGGCCCGCTGTAAGACTCGCCGCACAGCATACAGCGCGCCCTGAACGCCCCCCCTGTGTTCCCTTCGGCGTTGTCCACTCTCTTAGTAGCTAGTGTGGACAATCTCGAAGAGGGAGCACAGGGGGGGGCGTCCGGGATCCTGTCGAGTATCAGGCGCGTGAGTGCCTTTGCAAACGCTTTCCGCGTGCGCCCCTGCCCTTCGCGGTGCTCGGCCTCGAAGAGTTGGAGTGCAAGTGTGGGAATGGTTTTCAGGTTGCGTTGGATGAGGGCGGCGTCATCTCGCCGGGGGGCGCGGAAGCGGTCTTTCCGGGGGGGCGTGATTGGCGTGTCGTCGGCACACTCCTGGGCGGCCAGTTCCAACGCTCGGCGCGGGTCTCGTCGCCACGCCGACAATTCCTGCGCATCACTGACGGTCTGTTCGGCCAGTTCGAGGAGATTCACCTTGTAGCGGCTCTTGAAATTCTCTTTAGTGACGGGGTCGCGCCCGCCGGGCATACACTCGATGAAGGCGACGTTCTTTCGCTTCTCCCAAGCTAGGAAACTCTTGCGTCTCCGCTGCACCCACTTGCAGGCCCCGTCTCGGGACGGCTGTTCGTCGCTTGGACGCGCCGCCAAGCCCACCTCCTCGTCGGCGGCCTCGAACCAATCGGTTGAGCCACCCGAGAGGCCGACGAGGTAGTCAATCAACGGGCGATGCTCCGAGGGGCAATCCTTAGCGGCGAGGATGAAGTTAATCGCCTCGGTAACGTGCGCCGTCGTCTGCGGGTCGGCCGCGAACGTCGGGGGGTATGATGGGGCGTGCGCGCTCATGCCGCTCTCCGTTTCTCGCCGATGGGCGACGTAGGACGCGGGCGCGTCGGAAATTGTCTAACGTTACTCTGCGCTTCCCATACGTCGGCGTGGCGGCTCAACGCTTGGTGTGCGTCAGGCTCGAAGGTCTGGAAGGGCTTCCCCGGCGACCAGTGAGCGGGCGGGAAGGTAGCCGTGGGGCTTGTGTGCTTTTGTGTGTGTGGTTTATACTTCATGAGTCACTCCGTTAGTTCACTCCGTTAAAAACAATGCATGAATCTGGGGCTCTGAACCTCGGATTCGTGCGCCCTGGGTTATCAAAACGAAAAACCCGCGACGGTTAGCCGGGCTCTCCTTCCGGCAACCATCACGGGTTTACACCTCGCGCGCCGACGGGCAAGCGCGGGTGATCTCAAAGTTTAGTTTTGAGCGAGTCGCAGACTTGGAGAGCGAGCGACCCGTACCTAAAGGCGGGATGAAGCGGGACGTACTTGACACGCCGAGGCATGTGCGGGTATTCCTAGATCAAACGCCTTCGGTTTCCAAAGAGCTGAAGGTTTGCAACCGGGGAGGGGCGGATTCTTTGCGGGAACGCCCCAACCCAAAAACCTCACTGTAGCAATTTCATACTAACACAATCTGCCCAACCCGAACAATCTTTTCAGGTTGGGCTGGGCGCATACCTCTCGACCACCTCCCGCCAAGTATTAATACCCTGCTTACGCCGCCACTTCTCAAGCGCCGTGTCGCTGACGCACAGTGTTTTGGCCGCCCCGGTCTGTGTCGCCTTCGGGCCTAGTTTGGCAAGCACCTTTACAAGACGATCTTGCGTAATCTTCGGCTCAGCCCCTCGCGCCTCCCGCCGGAAAAAGGAGAACAACTTTCGCGCCAGCTCAACGTCCGCGTTCGGGTCGTCCTCCGAGAGCGGCCCTCGCAGCTCGACCAACCGCCCGTGTGTCGGCCACCAGTGCGCGACGAGGGCGAGGGGGCTGCGCTTGTGCGTCAGGCGCACGGCGAAGAATTGCAGGAAGCCCCCAACGGCGTCGTCCGTCCCAGCGAAGAGGAAGGGGGCCTGAGGCATATCTACCGCGCGTCTCTCGCCGTCGTGCGGGTAGATGGGGGCGTCGCCGCTTTCGAGGCCGAACACCTCGGCCTTAAAGTCGCGCCACGCCGGGGCCAGGTCCTTGCCGTAGAAAGGCATCAATAGCTTCCGCCCGCGCCGCTCGGCGTCCGCCTTTACGGGTTTGTTGAAGTCGCGGTAAGTCGGGTTGAAAAAGCGCGACTGGCGAACGTGGTAGGGCAGGCGCACCTTGACCGTCTCCGACTCGCCTTTGGTGAACGTGTCGAGGTAGCCGGTCCGCGCGCAGTATGGGCAATCTGTGTTCATAACTTTTTCACGTACAGATCTAAGTCCACACGTTTCCCTCGCCGAGCGGCAGATAACGTTTGAGAATTTCTGCCAATTGCGCCGGGCTGAAAGGTTTCTGGGCAAAGTCGGTGAACCCCACGTCATGGGCCGCGCTGGTGGGCCGCTGTGCCTCGGTGCCTAATTCGCTGTCCGCCGAAATGGCGATGATCGGCACCCGGGGGCCCAACTTCGCTAGTAAGCGGATGCGGTAAGCAGCGGCGAATCCGTCCATCTCCGGCATGTGCAGGTCCATCAGGATGAGGTCGGGGCGCTCCTTTGTGGCGACACTCACGGCTGTCCGCCCGTCCGCCGCTTCAACGACGCGACAATTGTGTTGCCCGAGCCACACCCTTAAGAGGGCGCGGAGTTCGTCACTGTCATCGACCACCAAGACGGTCGGTTGAGTAGTGCTTTGTGCTTTTTCTTCGCTCACTTCTTCCCACTTTTTTGCCTCTGTTATAACTTCCGCACGTACAGATCAAGGTCGTCTCGCTTCACCTTCCAACCTCTGCCGATGATGCGCGCCTTCAACTTCCCCGCCCGTATGGCCTCGCGCAAGTGGCCGCGGGAGAGGCCGGACAGTAAAGCCGCCTCCGTGAGCGAGAGCGTCAGCTTATCGGCGAGGCGCACGGGCGAGGCCATCGCCTCGAAAGCTACTAGCATGCGGGCGCGCATGTCGGGAGTATCCAGCGCGTCGCCCGTGTCGAGTGAGACGGGGGCGAGTGACACGCTCCCGTTGCGACGCGCAAGGGCCTGTCGCGGCTCGTCGCGGCTTGTCGTGGCTAGTGCCTGCGATGGCTGCTCTACCTTGCCGGGTATGACAGGCGCGAGATTCGCCGCCCTGAATTGTTCAACCGTCTCAGGCTCGAAGTAAGCTTCGTCGCCGGTCTTGCCCTTGCGGATCACATAGGCGATGCGCCCGGCGCTCATGTGGCGCTCCAGCGTGCGCGGCGTGATGCCAAGTTCAGCGGCGGTTTCCTTTTTATTCATAGCTCCGACAAGCCCTGACAAGGTACGTCCGACAACCACGACAGCCAGTGTCGCGGCTCATTTCCTCCAGCCTCAATGCCCCACAGTAATGTGCTGCTCGAAGAGGCCGATCAGCTTGTTGAGCCGCGCGTCGGTCTCGCCGAGCCGCGCGTTCGTCTCATTCACCGTGCGCTCGGTCTGCGCCTGCGCGTCGGCGAGATTAGTCATGGCGGTCGTCACGATCTCGATAAACTGGCTTTGCGTCTCCGCATAGGCTTGCAGTTGCTTGCCCGTCTCGGCGACCTGCGCTTCGAGGTTCGCGTGACTCTGCAACAGGAACTCTATCGCCCGCTCCATCTCTTCGCCGGTCATTTAGTTTTGCCTTTTTTGCGCATTTCGTAGAACAATCTGACAACTTGCCCCGCAAGTGTTTAGCGGTTTGTATTCTGCGCCGCACGGCGTCTCTCGGAGGTCTGCTGTGTGCCCCTCACATAAATGCTTCTCACGTTGATCGCCGTTATTTAAGAGCCAGTTCACATGAAGGGTTGCGGTATTGGGGCATCCCCTATCCCACTCACAAAGTTCTGCAGCAGCTTGATCGCTCACCTCTTCCCGCCTTTCTTCTTCGTAGAAGCGCCATTGCTTGCGCGTATTCGCCCTGTGGCTGTCTTTTTGGTAGCGTCGGCGGACTTGGGCGGTCTGCCTATAGGACGGTCGCGCACACTCTCAAGATCACGCTCCAAGATCAAGTGCGCCTTGCCGAAACGCTTCGCCGGTAACTGCCCCGATCTAATCATTTGACGCACGCGCGAAGGTGTTACCCCTAACGCTTGCGCCGCCTCTTCAGTCGTGAGTGTGTTCAATGATTCGCTCATGTCCGCGAATCCTACCTTAAAAAAAAAGATTCCGCAATAGGTAGATTTATATTGACAAAGGTTTCCGTTTGCGGTAAAGTTCTTTCATCGCAAGGGCGAAAACGAAAGGACACCAAACACATGATGAACTTAAACCAAACGACAATGCGGGAAGTGATTCAGGAAGCCTTCGACAAGACGAATAACCTGCGCTGGCAGATGGCAATCACACGCGCCGCTCAGGAGTTGGACTCGAACCCGTTCATGCACTACGACGGGCACGCGCTCGTCATTCTCTCCGAGTCGAACGAAATCTACAGCGCCAACGGCACATGCCAGTGCAAGGCGTTCGCACATGGTAAACCGTGCTGGCACCGCGCGGCGGCGAGACTCGTCACCCGGTACAACGCACGCTGTAACTAAAGCGAGGGGCTTACCTCAAGCTACAACTTGGGAAGCCCCTCTCATCAACCCCGAAAGGAAAAGTAAAGGAATTGACTATGCAGAATCTTACCACCACCACCACAGCCGCCGACAAGCTCAAGGCGGCACAGGCGCGCCTGCGCACCGTCTCGCGCGCTGTAGAGTTCACGGAAGGACGTTTGCTTGACTTTGACACCGCAGACGCCATGCAGCGCACCTTGAACGCCACAATGCGCGAGTTGGAAGAGTTGACTTTAACGATCAGTGTGATGGAAAGGAGAGCGAACCATGTCTAAGAAAGTCACAACACAGACGGCAGCACAGCAGAAGCCCGATCTGGCCGATCTGCTCGCCGCCGTCATCGCACACCCCGACTTACCGCAAAGTCTCTGTGACTCAATCACCGATGCTCTGTGCGAGCTGAATGACAGCACAAAGATTTACGAATCCCCGTTGATGCTGCGCGCCCTGTTCGACCTGGGCAAGCGCGAGAAGGGACGCGCGTGAGTATGGCCGATCAAGATAAATTCTCTCTCTTGAATGGCGGCAAGGATGAGGCGGATGAAATAGACGGAGAGCGCATCGATCTCAATCGCCACTTGATCCGCAACCCGCTCTCAACTTTCTACGTGCGCGTCAACAGCAGCCGCATGTTCGGAAGTGTCCACGTCCACCACGGCGATCTGCTGGTCGTTGATCGGGCGGTCGAGTGTGTCGAGGGCGATCTCATAATCGCAGTGTGTGACGACGAATTGACTATCAAGTGTTTTGAGGCGGGCGCGGGCTTCGAGTTGTTCGGCAAGGTGCTGCACGTCATCCACTCGCTCGACGCTTGCCGCGCCCGCTGACGAGTCCGACGAGTGGCCGGAAGTCATCAACGAGTGACAGTAGGGCGAAGTCTAAAACGGAAATAATTTCCGTTTTGAGAGAGGGGCGGGGAATCAACTCTAGCCCCTCTTTTACTTTTGCACCATTGACGCGAGTAGGCCCTTTGTCGCGCCCCTTTTGTTTGCCAGTAAAAGCCAGTATCACGCCCACGCACGGAGAGGACGAACGAAATGCCGCCGCGTCTGTCTCCCTTGAGAAGCATCACGCCCACGCACGGAGAGGACAAACTGTTTGCTGCGACACGTTAATGCGCGTTGATACTTTTCCCTCGCTATCAGCCTTTTCCTGTCCGCCCCTTTCTCGCGGCGATTCATTGCTAACCGTTAGCAATGAATCCTCATTTATGATTTTTGCTGCCGTTTCCGCAAGTTTGAGGCGGGGATTCAAGATCAAGCATGGTGAGAGTGAAACCCACCCGCTACACACCCCGCCACCTTTGCACACTTCACGCCAGGCAAGCCGCAAGCGCACCGGACAGGGCGATGCTTGCCGTCAGTGTCCGAACGCTCACAGGGGCTTATATGCAATCTGCGCGCGTGCGATTATGAGTGAGATCGGGGGTTCACCCGCGCTTTTGATGACGCCGAAGTTGTCGCCCCCTTGACTCTTAAAAAGCCTTGACTCCGCGCCCATGCTGGCATAGAGTCTCGCCCCTCAGTAGCGTCAACAGGCTGGCCCTCTAGGTTTTGCGTCTAGCTCTCGCCACTCTTTCCTGGCCAGCCTTCCACTATCTTCATGCGCTGTGGTGCGGCACGGTGTCATCTGTCAGCAAGGAGAAAACAGCTCATGCGTTTACCCCACATTGTCTTCGGAGCAATGGCAGTTGCCCTATTGTGCATCGGCTCAGCCACGCTAGCACATGCCGATACTATAACGTTCACCGGCCGTCGTGAATTTAGCGGCGGGACAGGGCCCGTTCAAGATCCAGTCCGATGCGGCGCACCCCTCCCGACTTTTAGGGTGACCAACCCGCCGGGCGTCGGGTCCTCTAACTTGGGGTCGTTCACCTCAACCGAGAGTCAATGCCAAAACAACAGGACAGGCAACGTCTTCGACGGCGAGTTTACGTACGATTTCGGCGGCGGCAACACCTTCTTCGGCACCTACGTGGGAACGATCATGGGGATTCCGCCGCCACCAGCCCCACCGGGAACAGTTTTGAGTGTTTCATTTACTTATACGCTGACGGGTGGAACGGGTAGCTTCGTGAACGCCAGTGGAAGGCTCTTGGGCACCGGCACGATAACCACCGCAACCCCCCCC
>MWVX01000727.1_pt1 | contig 10689 bp, 13 predicted proteins | sample 1047311 | NCBI WGS metagenome assembly MWVX01 (sample SAMN06349984, study PRJNA376086) | soil metagenome | isolation source: MtG-4 sample Antarctic (ecotone) soil | place: Antarctica | collected 2015-01-13
GGCAAATATTGATGCAAGGTTTGCGCCTGGGTTTTGTTTTTTAAATGCATCTCTGAACAATGAGATATAATCAGCATCACTATTTGCCTTAAGCCTTTTTGCTTCATCTAAAGCATTTATTAATTGAGGATCTTTAGGATTATTACTTAAAGATTTTATCAAACCTTCAAGACTTACGTCCATTGTAACGTTCATCCCCCCCTGGAGATCAAGCCCGAGATTTAATTCGTTCTCCTTCGATTTTTGATAAGTAGTGCCTAATACAGGGTATATTTTTTTCTCTTTTGTGCTGTCAAGTAGTCTAAGCAATCTTGCTTTTACAAGATCATCTTTTTCTTCTCCCTTAACACCGGGATTACTAATCTTCACCATTCTTTCTGCCTTTGCCTTCATGGCGCTTTCATGGCTGTTAACTACCCATGTAAAGGATAATTGGAATACAGAAATAAGTATTAAAGTGGTAGCGAAAAACCAAACCAAACCTTTCAGTCTCATGTATTAAATTTTAGAAGTCCGCAAAGATAAGGTTTTGCCTCTAAAGCAGGTAGTGATTTGTGAAGTTTTGAATTCATTTTAAAATTCTAAATTGATTTTTGGGGCATGGTTTTGTATATTTTTGGCAATAATGAAATTTATTTCTGTAAAGATCTTTGGACTGGTTTTGATAATCTTAATCTCCTGCAACCCCGTTAAGAAAATGCAAACACAAATCCCTATTCCCAAAATTCCTGAAACTCCAAAGGTGGTTTTATCAGATGGAACAAAAACAGATGCCTTCCTGGAAAATATTTTAAAACAATACCCTCAATATTTTGACAGTATTCTTACTCATAAAAAAGATTGGAATGTCCAGATAATTTATACCCTTATAGAAAGGGGTATAAACAATTTACCAAAGCTTACTAATTATTATTTTAATGTAAATCCTGCCCGGTATTTTTATCCTGCATCAACAGTTAAGCTGCCAACTGCGCTGCTGGCTTTACAACAATTAAATGAATTAAAAGATAAAGGAATTAACAGGAATACTACTATGATAACTGAGGCTGCATACGGCGGGCAAACAGCAGTGTATAATGATCCTACTACTCCTGATGGAAGACCAACAATAGCAAATTATATTAAGAAGTTATTTTTAGTAAGTGACAACGATGCCATGAACAGGCTGTATGAATTTTTGGGGCAGGAGTATTTAAATAAGGAGTTACATAAAAAAGGATATGAAGAAGCGCAAATTTTGCACAGGCTGCAAATTGCTTTGAGTGAAGATGAGAACAGGCATACCAATCCTATTAAATTTTTAGATGCTAATAACAATGTGTTATATCAAAAACCATTAATATTCAATCAAACAAAATATGCAGACAGAAATGATTCTTTGGGAAGTGCTTATTATAAAGAAAACCAGCTAATAAATACACCAATGAATTTTTCTAAGAAGAACAGGATTAACCTGGAATCTCTACATAATATTCTGCGCAGCTTAATTTTCCCAAACACTGTTTCACCTAATCAACGGTTTAATCTTACACCGGATGATTATAAATTCATTTACCAGTATATGTCTCAATTTCCGCCGGAAACTATATATCCTCCTTACGATTCGGCCACTTATTATGATGCGTATGGGAAAAATCTATTGTTTGGTGCTCAAAGAGGAAGTATGCCAAAAAATATTCGCATTTTTAATAAAGTGGGAGATGCTTATGGACATTTACTGGATGTAGCCTACATTGTTGACTTTGATAAGAAAATAGAGTTCTTTTTATCAGCAGAAATTTATTGCAATAATGATGGTATAATGAATGATGATAAATATGATTATGATACCATAGGATACCCTTTTATGAAAAATTTGGGTAAGATAATTTATGATTATGAGGCAGGCAGAAAAAGAACTTATCCTCCTGATCTTTCTTCATTTAAAATGTTGTATGATAAATAATTGGTCTAACGTCTAGTTGTGACCAACTAAGATTTGTGTTTGACAGCGACCCTCAAGCAATAAAAAAGTATTTTTGCGTCTGAAAAATTTTTACATGCCGCTTTCATCATTATTATCAAGATTTTCAGAACCCGAAACCCTTAAGATGGCTAAGCTTGGTAGGGAGTTAACAGCCAAAGGAATTAATATTATAGGACTTAGTTTGGGAGAACCCGATTTCGATACTCCGCAACATATCAAAGATGCTGCTAAAAAAGCAATTGATGATAACTGGAGCCATTATCCTCCGGTTGCCGGATATCTTGATCTTCGTGAGGCAGTATGTAATAAATTTAAAAGGGATAATAATCTTGACTATACTGCGGAACAAATTGTAGTAAGTACCGGTGCCAAACAGAGCATTGCCAATACAGTTTTAAGTATTGTTGACGAAGGAGATGAGGTAATTATTCCAACTCCTTATTGGGTTAGTTACTCAGCCATTGCAGGTTTGGCAAAAGCAAAAGTAAAGTTTGTAAACACTACGCTTGAGAATGGATATAAAATAACGCCAGAGGAATTAGAATCTGCAATTACCTATAATACAAAGCTTTTTATTTTTTCATCTCCCTGCAATCCCACCGGTGTTGTTTACAGCAAAGAAGAATTAAAAAACCTTGCGGATGTATTTGAGAAATATCCACGAATATTTATAATTAGTGATGAGATCTATGAATATATAAATTATGTTGGCAAACACGAAAGTATTGCGCAATTTGAATCATTGAAAGAAAGGGTAATAGTAATTAATGGATTAAGTAAAGGTTTTGCTATGACGGGCTGGAGGCTTGGCTACAGCGCTTCATCATTAGAAGTTGCGAAGGCGTGTGATAAAGTTCAGGGACAGTTTACAAGTGGTGCCAATTCAGTTACACAACGTACAGCTATAACTGCTTTAACTTCATCTTTAGAGCCTACCTATGAAATGCTAAAGCAGTTTAAATTGCGGAAACAAAAAGTAATGGAATTAATGAAAAATATTCCTCTGATAGAATGCATAGAGCCGGAAGGAGCATTTTATGTTTTTCCTGAAGTTGATAAATATTTCGGAAGAAATTACAATGGAGAAGTTATAAAAGGGGCAGATGATCTAAGTATGTATCTATTAAATGAGTCGCATGTTTCTACTGTAACCGGTTCTGCATTTGGTGAACCAAAATGCATACGCATTTCTTTTGCCAACAGCATGCAAAATATTGAAGAAGGGTTTAGGCGAATAAAACAGGGATTGGAGAAATTGAAATGATCATAGTCTTTGCAATATTGATTTTGTAAATTCATTATCAACATTTCCAGTATTTAAAGTAGTTGCAGGCTCAAAAAGTAAAACATGTACTTCTTCATCCGCTGATGGTTTGTGTTCAACGCCTCTTGGCACAATTATAAATTCACCTTCTTTTATATCAACAGGTTTATCTCGGAATTCAATTTTAAGTAAACCTTTTATCACAAGAAATAATTCATCTTCATTTGTATGTGAATGCCAGGTAAATTCTCCTTTTATCTTAGCAGCTTTTATCAGCTGCCCGTTTAATTCACCTATTATTCTTGGATTAAAATAGTCAGAGAACAAGGAAAACTTTTCGGCAATATTTATTGCATTCATATTTATTCCATCCATATTTATTTCTTTAAAATCTTAGAAGTTTTTCGTGCACTGCCAAAACCTGCGGAATAACTGAATTTGTTTCATCATTTATAATAACAAAATCACATAGGCTCATTTTTGTTTCTTCATCCATTTGTTTCTTCATCCTTTCCAATGCTTCCTCTTTCCCAAGATTGTCTCTTTTGATTACTCTATCCAAACGAAGTTCAAGGGGTGCTCTTACGCCAATTACGTAATCAAGATTTTTTTCAGAGCCACTTTCAAAGATCAATGCCGCTTCTTTAATTGCGTAATGTGCAACTTGTTGTTTCATCCATTCCTCAGCATCTTTTATGGTTGCCGGATGAACAATTGAATTTAATAATTCCAGTTTCTTTTCATCTTTAAATACAATTTCTGCAAGATATTTTCTGTCCAGTTCTCCTTCCTGGTAAACTTCTTTTCCAAAAGCATTCTGCACCGCTGTTCTTATTTTTTCATCATCCTTCATTAATCTTCTGGAAGCAACATCAGCATAATATACGGGAATGCCAAGCACTTCAAAGATGTGTGCTACAGTGCTTTTACCACTGCCCAGTCCGCCTGTTAAACCGACCTTTAGCATGGATGTGGGATGTATGGTGAATGAAATACGATGTTGAATTTGGTAGGTTGTAGAAATTGAAAAGCTTAATTTGTTACATCTAACATTCTACCACATCGTACATAATTATTTCTTAACCTCTGCAACAGGTTTATTAATATTTGCCGTCCACTCCATGCTAACAGCGCTTTTTTCAATTTTAATATAGCTGCCGGGATTTATTTCCAGTTGCATTGTGCCATCATCATTCACTTTATTTACAGTACCATGTATGCCGGCTATTGTAACTACCTTATCTCCCTTTTGCAGGTTTTGTAAAAAGTTCTTTTGAAGTTTTGCTTTTTTTGCCTGTGGACGAATCATAAACATCCAGAACACAAGGATCATTAATCCTAAAAATATAAATTGAAAACCTCCACCCCCTTGATCGCCTTGCCCCAACATTAAAAAAATCATTGCTAAATTCATTATGTATGTTTTTATGTTATGTAATTATTTTTTTGCTTCCACAACCTGCCCTTTTAACGCCAACAAAGGGAAAGCCGGATATGCGTTGGATGTTACGGTAACTTCTTTATGAACATCTCCTACACGTCCCTTACTATCGAATACTACTTTTATAAATCCGGTTTCGCCAGGCTTTATTGGTTCCTCAGGTTTTTCGGGAACTGTACAACCACAGCTAGCAGTGGCATTGGATACTATTAATGGCTTATTGCCGGTATTTTTAAATCGAAAACTAAATTCAACTTTTTCGCCATCAGTAATTTTGCCAAAATTATAAACCGAGTCTATCATTTGTACAGTCGTGGAATCCTTAAGTACCTGTGAAGGATCAGATGCCTGCACATCACTTTTTAATTTATTCTTCCTGATATCACATGAAAATAAAAGACAAGGGAGTACAACAATCAGCAAAAATTTATTCATCTTTTTTAAAAAATTTTGTCAAAGGTATTTATAAAGTACTGTTTCTAAAATTCTTCTTATGAATTTTATTTTGAGATAAAAGTTCTTTGTGAATATTGTCGAGTATGCCATTAACAAAATGCCCGCTTTGAGGAGTACTGTATTCCTTGGCGAGGTCAATATATTCATTAATAGTAACTTTAGGGGGAATAGTTTCAAAAAATAAAAGCTCACAAACACCCATTTGCATCAGTATCATGTCCAATGCTGCAATCCTGTCTGCGTCCCAATTCTTAAGTTTTGGTTTGATGATATCCAGGCAGAATTCTTTTTTATCCAGCACACAGTTCAAAAGGTCTTTGGCAAAATCCCCTTTTTCTTTAGTAAGCATTTCTCCAAAATTGAAGGCCGAAGGTTTTTGAAAAAAATTCTCCATAAGTGTAACCATCATGTCAGCATCATCATCCCAGTGAATAAAATTTTCTTCTACATGATTTATAAAATCTTCGTTAGGCAACATGAGTGTACTGAAAATAAATTCAAGGATTTTTTTTTCAGATCTTTTTTCTCTTGCCTGTATAGATATGTATGTTTTATATTCTCCTGATTCAGTTAAAGCATGGTATATCTTCTTTATTAACTCAGTGTCAGTAAGGCTGACTATTTTATATCCCACGATGGCTTTCTTAAAGGAATTATCTGCCAGAACATTCCAAACTAATTCATTGCCGGCTATCTTAGTACTAATATTCAAATCTCCGTGTGTAGGAAGGTGTTTGTGAGCCTTTTGTGCTGAATCTACTTCAGCATAATGTGCTACTTCAGTAATAAAATAAACAAGATAAGTAAATAGTTGCCGGGAATGCTCAAGGTTCTTTTGCAAAATTTTTAAAGGTTCCCCAGGTATTGTTTCATTATTCATTGATTCAACAGAATAAAGCGTTTGCATAACCTTTACCCTGATATTTCTTCTGCTTATCATTAAAAGAACTTTTTTAAAAGCAGGCAAAGATAGCTAATCAGTTATAAGGATTAATCAATAACTTGAATATACTTTGCCAAAATAAGATTCATGTTGAAAACATTATTGCCAGGTATTTTATCTCTATTTGCTCAGGTGGATGTTGTTGGTCAAGCCGCTCAGTTACCTGAAATATTTGCGTCCAGGCATATAAGCTTTCGGTCATATGATAATATTGAAGGCTCTCCTTATTTATTTAAAGAATGGAAACATGCAGACATTGTTATGAAAGCGGGTAATGTTTACAAGTCTGTACCGGTAAAAATAAATATTTATGAAAATACGATATACTTCCAGAGGAATGACACAGCTTATGAATTGTATCCAGATATTATATCAGAATTAAGTATTGTTGCTAACCCTAATGACTCATCAAAGAAGATTTTAATATCTACAGGTTATAACTATTATGGAAACATTGCATCTGATAAAATTGTTCAGATTTTTTCAAAAGGAAAAATTTCGCTGATAAAAATATTTAAAAAAGAAATTAGGAAGGAATATGATGATGTACATTCAAGAACTGTAACAAGGTTTACTGATCTGGATCAATATTATATTATAGAAAATGGAAAGATTAATAAAGTATCATTTTCAAAAAATAAATTTTACACCCTTATCGCTGATCAAAAGGATGCTATGGAGATATTTTTAAAAAAAGAAAATCCCAATTTAAAAACTCCGGAAGGTTTCGCTTTGGCTTTAAATTATTATAATAGTTTATAATTGAAATTCTGTCATTTATATTTATTTCGATCCTTTTTTTAAAACGGTTACCTGCCAAAATTATATTCAAAACTGCCATATCATCTGAATAAAGTTCTTTGGTATAAAAATTCGTGTACATTTGCAACCCAATAAAAAATTAAAATTTTAAATTATGGCAAAAGAAAATTTTGAGCTCTTTGATGACAGGGTTCTTGTAAAACCAAATGCAGCTGAAGAAAAGACTGCCGGAGGTATTATCATTCCGGATACTGCAAAGGAGAAACCGCAAAAAGGAAAAGTTATCGCTGTAGGAAAAGGAAAGTATGCTGAGCAAACAGGAAATCTTATTCCACTGCAAATAAAAGCAGGCGATACTATTATGTATGGCAAATACGGCGGAACAGAAATAAACATTGAAGGTGAAGATTATCTTATAATGAGAGCCTCCGATATCTTAATGAAAGTCAACTAATCATTTTTAACCTTGTCCCGATATTTCGGGATTCTAATTAAAACAAATTATGTCAAAACAAATATTTTTTGAAATTGATGCCCGCAATAAAATGAAAAGGGGTGTTGATACATTAGCGAATGCAGTTAAAGTAACCCTCGGACCGAAAGGTCGCAATGTGGTTTTGGAGAAAAAATTCGGGGCGCCTGGTATCACAAAAGATGGTGTTACTGTTGCAAAGGAAATTGAGCTTGAAGACCCAATTGAAAATATTGGCGCTCAAATGGTAAAAGAAGTAGCCAGCAAAACTGCAGACATTGCAGGTGATGGTACTACCACTGCAACCGTTCTTGCCCAATCAATAATAAGCGAAGGCTTGAAGAATTTAGCTGCAGGTGCTAACCCGATGGATCTGAAACGTGGTATTGACAAAGCAGTTATTTCTGTTGTTGAGCATCTTAAAAAACAATCTCAGTCTGTTGGAGATAATAATGATAAAATTGAACAGGTTGCTTCTATCTCAGCAAACAATGATGCAAATATTGGTAAGCTAATAGCTGAGGCAATGACAAAGGTTGGTAAAGAGGGAGTTATCACTGTTGAAGAGGCAAAGGGAACTGACACTACTGTTGAAGTGGTTGAAGGTATGCAATTCGACAGAGGGTATATCTCACCATACTTTGTAACTAACAGTGAAAAAATGGAAGCTGAGTTAGAGAATCCCTACATACTTATCTATGATAAGAAAATATCTTCTATGAAAGATATTCTTCATATCCTTGAGAAAGTTGCTCAAAGCAGCCGTCCTTTGTTGATCATTGCTGAAGACCTTGATGGCGAAGCATTGGCAACATTGGTGGTAAATAAATTACGCGGTACATTAAAAGTTGCTGCAGTAAAAGCTCCCGGCTTTGGAGATCGCAGAAAAGAAATGCTGCAGGATATTGCGGTGCTTACAAAAGGTATAGTTATAAGCGAAGAGCAAGGCTATAAATTAGAGAATGCTGATCTTACTTATTTGGGTGAGGCATCTTCAGTAACTATTGATAAAGATAATACAACCGTGGTTGGCGGTAAAGGTGCTAAAGAAGATATTACTGCAAGAGTAAATCAAATAAAAGCCCAGATAGAAACGACAACATCTGATTATGATAAAGAAAAATTACAGGAGCGTCTTGCCAAGTTAAGTGGTGGTGTTGCAGTATTATATATTGGTGCTGCCACTGAAATGGAAATGAAAGAGAAGAAAGACAGGGTAGATGATGCATTGCATGCAACCAGAGCCGCTGTAGAAGAAGGAATTGTTCCGGGTGGCGGAGTTGCTTACCTGCGTGCCGTTGAAAGTCTTGAAGACCTTAAAGGCGAAAACGATGATGAAACAACCGGAGTGCAGATAGTAAAAAGAGCTTTGGAAGAACCTCTTCGCCAGATAGTTGTTAACAGCGGAATTGAAGGGAGCATCGTTGTTCAAAAGATAAAAGAAGGTAAAGATGATTTTGGATTTAATGCACGGACTGAAGTTTATGAAAATCTGTTTGCAGCAGGTGTAATTGATCCAACCAAAGTTGCGAGAATCGCTCTTGAAAATGCAGCATCAATTGCAGGTATGTTGTTAACTACCGAATGTGTAATTTCTGATAAGCCAAAAAAAGATGATGGTGGTTCAGGTCATCCTCCGATGGGTGGCGGCGGAATGGGTGACATGGGATATTAATTAAAATAAGATGATTTTTTAATAGCAACCCTCTGTAAAAAGAGGGTTTTGTTATTATCCAATACCCGAAGCGAGACTTAAGTAGTATGCTTATTTTATTTCAACATGTGCTTTACCGAAGTAGAAATATTTGTTTAAAGAATCCAACATGAAGCTTGTATCCGATAAAGGAAGTACGAATGGTTCTGCTACTTTGTATACTACCGAGTCATTAGTGTACATAATAACATTACGCCCAAAACTATTGTACTTATTAAATGTTTTTAAGGCATCCGCTTTATCTATTGTTTCCATAAATACTATTTTAAAAGAATAACCATCATTCATCACAGAAGTTGTTGCTACTGTATCTTTTTTAACTGCAGCAGTATCAGGATTGGTCTGTAAGGATTGACTATCATTACTAATATCCTCACCTGTTTTTTTGAAGAAGAAATGATATGCTGCCCATGCACCCAAACCTAATACTAAAATCATAACAATTATAAATATTGTTCTTGTGGGGTTGCCTTTTACTTCCGAATCATAGTTAGGAAATAAGCCTGATTTTATTTCAGTTTCATTTTCTTTTAATGCCTTGGGAGCTTCTATTTTTGGTGTGATAAATTGCCCGGGGATAAAAACTAATTCTCCGGTTTGTGCTTTGTCTAATGTTCCCAAACCCTCGATGGTAAAAGGTTTACCAATATTTAAAAATTGTCTGCCAAGCATAAGGTAGGAATCAAGATCCGCAGAGGCAAGAGGTTTTATTTTTTTTGTATGTAAAACTATGGAATCAACCAGATCTTCATCTTCACCAACTTTGGGATTATATTCGAATGAAACAGCATTTTCAGGGATTGCCATTAATTTTTCAGAATCTATAGGTGAGTAAACAGAACTATCTAAACTAAAAATACCTATACCCTGTAATGTAATTTTTTTACGGCTGTATAGCTGTTGTACAAGTACCTGTTCAATTTTCAAATTAAAATATTTAAAGTGGACAAACCTACCTTTTATTAGCCAATTGACAAAACGATTAAAACTATAAACTATGACTGTATTTTTGTAATATGATTACTGAGCAGGAGCAACTTTTTATTAATTACTGGGAACATAACAGGCAGAAACAAAAGAAGGGATTCTATCAACTTGCTATTGGCTTACCGCTTGGGCTAGTTTTTGCATTTCCTGTTTTATTGAGTGTGATTTTTCATGATTGGTATAAACGAATGACATTTATTTCTAACTCGCAGATCACCATAATCTTAATTACTGTTTTGGGAATTGCAGTTTTTTTTGCCCTCTTTCGTATGAAATTTAAATGGGAAGAAAATGAACAACGTTACAAAGAGTTAAAGTTAAAGCAAAGTAAAATTCAGTAAACTCTTTTGTAATTTTTAATCTCTTAATTTGCCAAACAATTCTGATATGTAATTTATTTTTTTAAGTTTTATTATACTTGCACTTATTTGCATTTCATGTTCAAAAAAAGATGAAGCATGTAATTTAAATGACTCAAACATAACAGCAGCTGCAACTTGAAATAACAAATGTTCAGGCTTATCTTACATCAAATGGGATAAGTGCTACTCTACACCCATCCGGCTTTTTTTATAAGATTACACAGGCTGGAACTGGAAATGCAGTTGTAAATCTTTGTTCAAACATTGCAATAAAATATTCGGGTAAATTAACCAATGGAACAGTATTTGATTTTACCCCTGC
>MWVX01000728.1_pt1 | contig 10689 bp, 7 predicted proteins | sample 1047311 | NCBI WGS metagenome assembly MWVX01 (sample SAMN06349984, study PRJNA376086) | soil metagenome | isolation source: MtG-4 sample Antarctic (ecotone) soil | place: Antarctica | collected 2015-01-13
TTAGCCGGGTCATTGCTGGCAATGGTTCAGATTGCTGATGGTCAAATTGTTTATACTGACGTGACCGACACAACTGTTAGTGGCGACGGAGCAAATTATGATTTAGACCTGAATAATGATGGCACTTCAGATTTCTCATTTAATATTACCAGCGGCGCGGGCGTAAAATTGTTGGGAGAGGCTTTAAATGATAATGCAATAGCCGGAACAGCTGCGTCCCCCTACCTTTATCCTTATGCCATGGATGCAAATGATGTCATTGGCCCTGATCTCCAGTGGAATGGTGGCGGTACTCAAACCATGGCCAGTTCAGGGTATTTTCAAAATCCTTATGGCAATTGGTTTGGCGAAACTGATAAATACCTTGGCTTAAGGTTAGACATGGCTGGCGATAATCATTACGGTTGGGCTCGCCTTGACGTATCTGATGATGGAAAGACATTAACTGTGAAGGACTATGCTTATGAAGCTACTGCAGAAACAGAAATAGCTGCTGGAGCCACAGGTACTATAGGAATTAATTCACCTGCTGAAAACGCCATAAACGTTTTCACTATGGAACACCAAATTTACGTTCAGTTGAATAAAGGTTTCAATGGGCTGATTACAGTTTCAAACCTGGTCGGTCAGCAAATTAAAGCAGCTGAAATTACAGGTTCAATGACTACCATGAACCTGAACGACCAGCCGGCTGGAGTTTATCTTGTTACTGTAGATCAGGATGGAGCACTCTTCACAAAAAAAGTAACGCTTCTGTAAATAATCCATTACAATTTTTAGTCAGCCACTAAGGATTATTTTGTCTGTAAAGAAGTCAGAATAAAAAACGACCCGTCCTGCTTTCGCAAGGACGGGTCGTTCTAATTTTAGATACGTGTTGCAACTCTGCAAGCACATTGTTTTAGTAATCCATTCCACCCATTCCGCCCGGAGGCATTGCTGAGGCTATCTCTTCTTTAGGCTTCTCTACAATAACACACTCTGTAGTAAGCAGCATGGAAGCAATAGAAACTGCATTTTCAAGAGCAACACGGGTTACTTTCGTAGGATCGATTACTCCTGCAGCCAACATGTTTTCATAAACCTCTGTACGGGCATTAAAGCCAAAGTCGGCGCTTCCTTCTTTTACTTTCTGCACCACAATGCTTCCTTCCATCCCCGCATTGGCTGCTATCTGACGAAGGGGCTCTTCGAGTGAACGACGAACGATCTGAATTCCAGTTTCCTCATCATCGTTTTCAGAACTTAAATCTACCAGCGCATCGAGTGCGCGGATGTAGGCTACTCCGCCACCCGGAACAATTCCCTCCTCTACAGCAGCACGTGTAGCATGCAAGGCGTCATCAACGCGGGCTTTCTTTTCCTTCATCTCCACCTCTGAGGCGGCACCAACATACAATACTGCTACACCGCCGCTTAACTTAGCAAGACGTTCCTGCAGCTTCTCCTTATCGTAATCGCTGGTAGTAGTTTCTATCTGAGCTTTGATCTGATTTACGCGACCAGTAATATCTTCTTTTTTACCGGCACCGTTTACGATCGTAGTATTGTCTTTGTCAACTACAATCTTCTCTGCTTTACCAAGATAGTTTATAGTCGCGCTTTCAAGCTTATAACCCTGTTCTTCACTGATGACTATTCCACCTGTAAGAACGGCAATATCCTGAAGCATCTCTTTTCTGCGATCGCCGAATCCGGGAGCTTTAACAGCTGTCACCTTCAAGGTGCCGCGGATCTTGTTAACCACCAATGTGGCAAGGGCTTCTCCCTCCAGGTCCTCTGCAATAATCAGTAAGGGTGCGCCACCCTGAGCAACCTTTTCCAGAATGGGCAGTAAATCCTTCATGGAGCTGATCTTCTTATCATAAATAAGGATATAAGGACGCTCCAAATCCGCTTCCATCTTATCGGGATTCGTAACGAAGTAAGGTGAAAGGTAACCACGGTCAAACTGCATTCCTTCTACAATTTCAACTGTGGTTTCTGTTCCTTTTGCCTCTTCAACGGTAATAACCCCCTCTTTCTGCACTTTCAACATTGCCTGAGATATCAGCTTGCCAATCTCACTGTCATTATTGGCAGAGATGGTGGCAACCTGTTCAATCATTTTATTGTCGTCGCCAACATTTTGTGATTGTGATTTCAGGTTTTTGATCACCTGATCAACGGCTTTGTCCATTCCCCGCTTCAGGTCCATCGGATTTGCACCAGCGGCTACGTTTTTCAATCCGGCAGTAATCATTGCCTGGGCAAGCACAGTAGCGGTAGTTGTTCCATCTCCTGCAACATCAGCAGTTTTAGAAGCAACCTCCTTCACCATCTGTGCTCCCATGTTCTCGATAGGGTCTTCGAGCTCAATTTCTTTCGCTACGGTAACACCATCCTTGGTAATCATCGGTGCACCATATTTTTTCTCAATTACCACATTGCGTCCCTTAGGACCGAGGGTAACTTTTACAGCGTCCGCCAATGAGTCGACACCTTTTTTGAGGCGGTCACGGGCATCGGTAGTATAATTAATCAGCTTAGACATAGTTTATTAATTTAAAGTTTAATGATTTAAAAATAGATTTGATCTGGATCCCTGCAACAGTTAGATAATTGCAAAAATGTCAGATTCCCGCATGATAAGATACTCGTCATTTTCTATTGTGATCTCAGTACCGGCATATTTGCCATAAAGAACCGTATCACCGGCTTTAACGGTCATAGGTTCATCCTTTTTACCAATCCCTACTGCGATTACCTGGCCTTTCATGGGTTTTTCTTTTGCGGTATCAGGAATAATAATTCCGCCTTTGGATTTCTCTTCTGCATCAGCGGGTCTAACTAATACACGGTCTGCAAGTGGCTTCAAGCTTACTTTTGACATAGATTAAAATGGATTTAAAGATTAAGAAAGAAATTTTTGGGTCGGCGAAGGTAATAACATTTCGTATGCCATGCCACCCAAATGACTAAAAGTGTCAGTTAATTGGGAAAATTGCACCCTCTCTGTGACAACTTTACCGTTGCATGGGAATATAGCGCTTGGAGAAATACAGTTCGACTTCACTCACTGACTGTAATAATAACTCAAAGGAGCAGATACTTATGGAGGATTCTTATGTAATAAAGATAATCTGATGAGATAATTTTTTGCTTCCGGTCCTAAATTAAACAACAGGTCAATGACACTGGCACCTGCGATAAACCCATGCCTGTCTTCGAATACCTGCTGATATTGGTAATTTGAATTCCTCTTTTCAACATCGTTGATATGGTCAATATGCCCTTCTACAGTTTCTGAGTTATTGTCGATATTAAATATAGAATCGAGGTGCAGCAGATCAATGCATAGCTCCATGAGCTCGAAATTAAGATCAAGAAGAAATTCAAATTTTTTTTCATAAAATGGACGGAATTTATCCTCATAAAAAGCAAAGTAGCTGCTCCCCCGATACGCAGAATAGATGCTTCGCCAATGATTTCGTTGCCATTTTTCCCGATAGGTTATGCGTACATCTTTTGATAATTTTTTTACTGACCGACCTCCGTCCACCGGAACCGTAAGCAGTATGGGGCCATTAGCACCGATGATCATACAGCGGTTTCTCCAGGTTGATTTCCGAAAGGGTTCTTGTGTATCAATAATTATTCTAGAATAACATTGAAGCAATGCTACTCTCGAAACCGGTGGCAGGTATTGCATCTCTGTAATGATTTCTGACGTTCCCCTCATCTTTCGGCAAGTTAAGAACGTCGAATAGAAATATGATTCTACTTTGAAATTTGTATTTTTAATTGATCAATTTATCTGCCATGAGACCATCTTTTTACTTCCTGCAGTTTTTTTGCATAGGTTTTACTTCATGCTTATTAGCTCAGGCTCAACACCTTGAGGTTTACATGCAAAACAGCGCTTTTTTATCTGCCCAAACTGATAGTCCTTATGTTGAAACGTATATTACCATCCCGGGGAAAACAGTTCAGTACAAGAAGAACACGAGTGGAAAATTTGAAGGTGCCTTAGAGATAACACTTCTTTACTTGCGGGATTCTAACACGGTAGCTGCATTCGATAAATATGTGCTTCGAAGCCCGGAAATCGATGATACCGCCAATATATCTTTTAACCTGCTCGATCTACGACGGGTAACACTCTCCGATGGCGATTATACCATTGAGCTCGAAGTGAAAGACGCGAACAATAGCAATGAAGTAATCAACCAGGTGCAAGGCCTGAACCTTCATTTCAACAGGGCAAAGGTAGACATGTCGAGCATTGAGCTTGTAGAATCATATACTGCTACAACTACCAAAAATATCTTTTCAAAAAACGGATATGATATCAAGCCATTTGTCTTTAACTATTATCCGACGTCAGTAAATAAAGTGCGATTTTATAATGAAATCTATAATGCGAACAAAGTGGCAGGGGATGAAGATATCATCATCACTTATTCTATAAAGCATACGCAAAAAGATATGGTAGCAAATGACCTGTTCCGTTTTTCAAAACAGAAAGCGGCCTCCATCAATTTCATTTTTTCGGAGTTTGATATCACAGATCTTCCATCAGGAAATTACCTTCTTCAGATTCAGGTTAAAAGCAAAAAGAATGAATTGCTTGGCGAACAAAATGTTTTTCTGGAGCGGTCAAACAAAAATTCAGTGGGTGAATTTACCAACATTGAACTCCTTGATGTACACGAAACATTCGTCGCTTCTCTGGACAAGGATTCCATGATTTTCTATCTTCAAAGTATTTCTCCCAAAGCAGAGATGTACGAGCGTGAATATATTACCCGTGTGATTAAGAACGGTGACGAACAATTTATGCGTCAGTTTTTTTATAATTTCTGGCAAAAGCGGAATGGCGATGATCCAAAAGGCGAATGGCTATCATATAAACAACTTGTGAACTACGTAAATCAGGTCTATAGAACGCCGATCTACTATGGCTTTGAAACAGACCGTGGAAGGGTCTACCTGCAATATGGTGCTCCCAACCGTATTGATGGATCATCCCGTGAACCCGGTGCATATCCTTATCAGATATGGCAGTATTATAAGCTCGCAAACAATCAGTCTAATGTGCATTTTGTCTTTTGCAATGCCGATGAAGTTACAAATGATTATCAGCTTATACACTCTGAAGCATTGGGAGAAACCTACGACCCGCGGTGGAAGTTTAGGATTTACTATTCTTTTAAAGACAACAATGGCTATCACGACCTTGATGAAAACGATTTTAGGAATACATGGGGCAGCAAGGTAGATGACTACTTTAAAAATCGCTGATACTAATTTTATACTGCTTTCTTATCAGGAAGCTGGAATTGAAGGCTCCTTTACTTTTTGCAATCTTTCCTTCAACGTCTCATTACCTGTCAACTAATACCTTTGAGACAATACATATAAGATGGATGGCAACTGGTCTAAGACCGCTGTAGTTATATTATGTTGGAATGGAAAAAAATTTCTTGAGGAGTTCCTACCATCAGTAGTTCAGTATCAGCAGGCCGATTCTGATATAGTAGTTGCGGATAATGCTTCCGAAGATGATTCCCTTATTTATTTAAAGAAAGCTTTTCCTTCCGTAAAAATAATTGAGCTCGAAAAGAATTTTGGATTTGCTGAAGGCTATAATCAGGCAATAAGAAAAATTGATTCTGAATTTATTGTGCTGCTCAACCAGGATGTGGCAGTTACTGAAAATTGGCTTTCACCAATGGTGATGATGATGGAAAAGGATGCCTCAATTGGTGCTGTTCAACCAAGAATCAGATCGCACCTGCAGCCAGCTAAGTTTGAATATGCGGGTGCAGCAGGAGGTTGGATTGACAGATATGGTTATACATTTTGCCGCGGAAGAATTTTTGATGCCGTAGAAGCAGACAATGATCAGTATAACGAGCCGGCAGAAATCTTCTGGACTTCAGGCGCCTGCATGATCGTTCGAAAGAAGGTCTATGAGCAGCTCGGGGGATTAGACGCCTCTTTTTTCGCACATATGGAGGAAATAGATTTTTGCTGGAGGCTAAAGAACGCAGGTTTTAAAAACATGTACTGTCCGCATTCAATCGTGTATCATCTGGGCGGAGGAAGCCTGGCACATGGAAATCCCTTAAAGACCTATCTTAATTTTAGAAATAACCTTATTATGATGTGGAAAAACCTGCCACCCGAAAACAGGTTAAGTATTCTACTGATGCGAATGCTGCTCGATCAGATTGCTGCATTGCAGGCCTTAGCTGGTTTTCGATTCAGCGAAATAGTAGCTATATGGAGAGCTTGTTACCATTTCGTAAAATACTCCAAATCAAATAAAAAAAAGTCTCAATCCATTTCATCCTCTTTTCTTAATCTTCATGGTGTTTACAACGGATCAGTGGTGTGGGAATATTTTATAACGAGGAGAAAAGAATTCAAAGATATAGTAGAGCAATAAGATGACTAATTGCCAATCCTGGCTGAACCACTCTAAAATTTCTTCTATCTAATACTTTTCTTTAGAATAAATTACCAAAAGAATCGCGATTACCAAATGGCTCCGCCTGCTAATCGCAGGCTCACCCCCAGCTCTTTATTTACTTCTTTACAGCGTTAATCCGCAATCTCTCCATCCCCTGCAGCCCGCGTCGTAATCTCTCCAAACCCTATCTACGTCATTGCGGGTTTGACCCGCCATCTCTTTATTCTTGTCCCTTTTAATGATTTCTTATTTACACAAAATCCCTATGAACAATTTGGAGCTAAGCAACGGCCTTTACAAAACAGCAGCATGAGTAAAGCAAAAAGAGTGATGCGCATAAGGAAAAATATGTAGATTTAAAGCACTCAGCTAAACCATGCAAGTTGATTCCAAAGAGCTTTTATTTTCCGCGGGAGTGGATGGGAAGGCCGTTGTTTTTCATAAGCCTTGATCTTTTGTTCTTTTGAATAAAGCCAAAAGATAATTAAATACATCTCATATGACGCATGTAAAAACACTATTTTATTTGCTTTTCGCAATAGTTATTGCTATTCCCATCTTCCTTAATTTGGGTAAACCCACATTGTATATGTGGGATGAAGCGACTTATGCAAATAACTCACTTGAAATGTATTTGAATCATGATCCTCTGGTTATTACAAGAAATAACAAACCAGATCTGTACAATACAAAGCCACCTCTGGTAATTTGGCTTCAGGTACTTTCAATTAAAATTTTCGGAATCAATGAGTTTGCCATTCGCTTTCCCACAGCAATATTCAGTTTATTAACCTGCTTCTTGCTTTTTCATTTTTTCGTTATAGAAATGAATTCCTTTTTCATGGCAATATCTGCCTCTCTGATTCTTGTAACTAGCGTGGGATTTATGTCACCCCACATTGCCAAAAGTGGTGATCTCGATGCAGTTTTAGTATTTTGGATAACATTATCCAATCTAATATGGCTACGGTACCTTCTAAGAAGTGAAGTAAGCAATTCCCCACCACTCCTATCAATGAGTATAGCAATTATTGGCGGAGTTTTGACAAAAGGAATTGCTGCTCTCTTATTTCTTCCTTTCCTTGGTATTATAACCTTTTTTTTTCGAAAGGCAAGAATAATCTTTGTTTCACAAGGCTTTTGGAGGATGACCTTTTTAACTCTCCTTGGGTGTGTCTCATATTATATCTTACGGGAACTTATAACACCAGGCTATTTAAAGGTTGTTTGGGAATCAGAAATATTAAGAGTTGCAAAACCAGTTATGTCATGGCACATCGAACCCTTTACCTTTTATTTAGATAATTTTATTGATGGTAGGTTTAGACCTTATATATTCATCCTACCATTTTGTTTAATAATTCCTTTTTTAACTGCAAACAAAAATTGGAAGCATTCGTTTTTGTCTCTGTTTTCAATTTCAGTGGGATATTTTCTTCTGATATCTGCTATCAAAGTTAAACTGGAATGGTACGATGCACCCTTATATCCGATGTTAGCTATGATATTAGCGATTACAGTTCAGGTAAACATAGAAAATTTTAATACCAAAGTACTTAGAAGTAGAAAACAAAGTGTTTATTTATACAGCAGCACTCTGATTATTATATTTTTATTCTGCTTTCCGTACAAAAAAATAATTGATTCACGAATGGTTTCCGATTCCATGAAATACTCGTGGGATTCTTCTCAGTATGATTTATTTCGAGGTGACGGAGGATTTATCAAAAATATCAGTAAAAGATTTCCAGCTCTCAAAAAATATTATTATCTAAAGGAAGTGCCTGAACACGAAGCCCATTATGATCTTATTCGATTTTATCAAAAAATGCTTTGGAATAACAGCAATGTTGAAATTAAAATCATAAATTCTTTTCAAAACTTGCCCAGGAATTCAATGATTGCTGTATGGAACCCATCACTTAAAAATTACATTCTGCATTCTTACGTAGTTGATTCAGTATATTCTTGGAACTCAGGATTGCTATTTAGAATTCAATCTGATACTTCGGTACATATTGTAGATTTTAAGCCTGAATAAACTAATTAACCAACTATAATTTTATAAATTTATAGTGCTTACTCATCCCACTATATTCAACTCTAATAAAATACATTCCAGAAGGTATATCACTAATATTGAATTCCTCAGAATATAAACCCTTTTCAAAACTTTCTTGATTTAATAAGTTGTATATTTTAATTCCATTAAGATCATAAACATTGATTTCGATCTTAACAGGGTACAAAATTGACAACTGCAAATGTAATTGATTGGTGACCGGTTGCGGAAATATATTTAAAAGAACTTTGTTAATATGTAACTCTTCCTGAACTGCTTGGATTTTACGTTCGTCAGTAGGTTCACAATATACAACATACTGATTTAATGTTAAAGTTTGTGACCCCAAGTATGAAGGTGGAAGTCCCATGTTATCTTGCCGAATCTGGAACTTATAGTTTCCTCCAATATTCGGGTAATATGTTTTATAGGTGGAATAGGTTATAGGTTCCCATGATAAATTAGGTTTTTGGATATGAATGCTGTATATTGAAGAACAGTCAGTATTATTCACATTAAGTTGGTACCAAGGAAGTCCCCCAGTAGCAGGGCAGTGCTTTGTAGCAGTAAATGATGGTATATTTACTGCCCATGAATTTATGACTGCTTGCTTAACAAGTGGATGCTCATTCAATCGATAAAATGGACTATAGCCTGTTAACCTACCTGGCATCTCGAGAAATGCCTGACCATCTTGAAATTGTCTTACTCTGCACATTTGTTTGGATAGCCAATACGCTTGACAATCATCACTCAATAACTTAAACCACTCAACATCCTCATAACCCCAGCACCTTTCAATTCCATTATAATACGATGCTGTTAAACAATCATGACCAAAATAACCTCCAAAATCATACTCAATAATGTATGGTATCTTAGCATAATAGCAACCCAAAGGATTTACCCCTCCATCAGAGTTATCAACAAATGATCTATGACATGGATCTATTACGGCATTAGCTTTAACTAATGATCCTATACATAAAAAAGCATCACATGGTGTATTATTAAAGAGTATTGGCGATACAGTATAAGTACAATTCAATTGATTTTGATCATTGCTCATTGGGTTTTGTACCTCCCTTGGTCGAGCCGCTATAGTATTAAAGTCAAATACAAGAGTGTTTTGATCGTTGTTATCATAATAATTCCTGTAAGTTTCTGCAGATATTAAAACGAACGTCCCCATGCTAATAGCATAATTTCTAATTTTAGTACAAAGTGTGTAGGCTGAGTGCATATTAGTGGAACATGCAGGTGTTAGTGGCTGATAATTGAGACCAATAAAAAACTCAATTTGACCCAAAGCTATAGAATGATATCCAGCATCAATATACGATTTGGCGAGGTAATATACCCACATTTTTGCCTCAATCTTTGAAACAATATCTGGGCAATAGTTGTCATCATCGGTTCCTTGAATTCCATCTATTCCCCCACCAATATAAAACCCCTTAATATTATAAAAGTTAAATTTAATATTCGTTTTGGGAGTTACTCCATCAGGCATTAAGTAATAAGCCTTATCCAAAGAATTCATCTCATCAATAAAAGCAGAGATGACATCAATTGGTATTTTAATTTGGGACACTGTTAAACCAACAGTAGATTCATCTGTAATGCTTTCGTAAATTTTTGCCTGAATTATGGGACGTGCTAAATTTGCACAATCATAGGCGCGATTGATATCCTTTACTAAACTTTTCATTGCCGACCAATAGGCAGTACCTGGTTTAAGCCTTGAATCTCCTCCGTTTCCTATATCCCCACCCCATACGCCGGCTGCAATTGCAATAAAGGACGCATTAATGTCAACAGTAGTTTGAATATTTTCACAATAAGCTTGGGGATTGTACTGTGAATTGCCAGGTGTATTTTCATCAACTAAGTAAACCATACCAACAGTTCTTCCTAAATATCTTTCAATGGGTGCGATGCAACTGTTCTCTATATAAGGGAAATTACCTGGGATAGGCGTACATGTAGGCAATTGACAAACATTTTGGGCAAATAGTCCCCGTAAAAACATCAAGGTCATGATTAATGAAAACTGAAGATTTTTCATATTTTTGATTTAATAATAATAAATAAATATTTAAATGATTTAAAGCTGTCGTGAGTTAGAATATCGGGAATACCAGCTATGCCCTGTTGAACAAATCTATTT
>MWVX01000729.1_pt1 | contig 10686 bp, 9 predicted proteins | sample 1047311 | NCBI WGS metagenome assembly MWVX01 (sample SAMN06349984, study PRJNA376086) | soil metagenome | isolation source: MtG-4 sample Antarctic (ecotone) soil | place: Antarctica | collected 2015-01-13
AACCTCGCCGGTTTATTGTTCAAAAAACACGGTGTGGACGATGCCGGTTCGACGTATAAAATTCTCGCCGCGTGTTTGTTTATGCCGCTGACGTGGTTGATCGTCGGCGCAATATGTTTTTATTTTTTCGGCTGGCAAATCGCGCTCGCTGCACTTCCCGTCGTGATTTTTTGCGGTTACGTTGCTCTGCGTTCGTCTGAAATATTGATTGATATGAGAGTTTGGATAAAATCGGCGTGGCTTCTCTTCCGGCAGCGCGCTCTATTTTTAAGACTTCTTGTGCAGAGAGAAAATTTGCAAAAGGAAATCGGCGAGATAATTGAAAAGTAATTATAAATCATCAGTTTACAAAAAAATTGTGCGGTCGAGGAATTTCCCGACCGCACAATTTGAGATTGAACAATAGTCTTCGATTAAGAATGTTTCTGCTTGAAAGCTTCAAGAACAAGCTGTTGTTCGATTTTCATATTATTTTGCTTCGAAACTAAAAAGCAATATAGTTGAGTCAGAAATGAAATTTGCCGTAATTTTTGAGGTAACATTATGAATCTAAAAATATTAGGTATATTACTGTCAATAATCCAAATTTTAGTGGGTATTTGGTATTTTGATTGGCATAGCTGGAATCATATTATTGTATCCGTTTTACTCTTTTTGGGTGGAAGTGTTGGTTTTTTGACGGATGCTAAATCAAAGTTTTTGATGAAAGTAAAGAGGTTTATACAAATTTTTGGTCTTATGATTCTTATTCTTTATCTTATCAAATTGTTTTTTGTCAGGTAATTTACTCATTCATCATCACCAAAACCGGGTCAATGTCCGCTGCACGCCATGCCGGGTAGAGCGCGCCGATGAGGCTTCCGCCGATGGCAATTAAAACGGCGCTCAAAATCCAGTTTCTGCTGAATTGAAACTGCAAATCAAAACTTTCGGCGATTATTAAAGAAGCTATGTAGGAGATTGCAAAGCCGAATATAATTCCAAGAATCCCAATGACAAACGCTTCGCCTTCGATGACCTTGATAATAAAAGACTTTGACGCGCCCAGAGATTTTAGGATGCCGATTTCCTTGCGCCGCTCGGTAATTGTCGTGTACATCGAAAGAAGGACGAAAATCGTGCTGACGAACGCGCCAATTCCGACCAGGACTCTCAAAAATATATTCAGCCCGGGAATTCTATCCTGCGCATCAATGATTAAATCTCTCGTTAAATTCACTGTGTTGCCGGGCAGAGCTTCGTCGATTTTCGCGGCAACTGCTTCAACATCAGTATCATCTTTGAGTTTTACTAAAATGTATGTGCATTTGTTCGGCTCCTGGAGAGCGTCCTGCATCGCAGCGAGCGACATCTTAATGCGCGCACCGGAAGGCGGGGCGAACACTCCGACGATTTTGTAATATTTGCCGAAGAGTTCGGTTGTATCGCCGACTTTTGAATTATTATCGAGCATCTGACGTTCATCAAAAACTACTTCATCAATTGCCGTCGGGGCGCGTCCCTGAGTAAGTTGAATGTCATTCATCTCGGCAAACGGCTGCCATTCAACACCGTCGAGATGTTGAATTCCCCAACGGTGTTGCGCATTTGAAGTGATGTAACGAATAACGGGAACGGTTGATTTTACGCCTTCAATTTCAAGCAATCGTTCGGCGTAAGCGGTGCTGACCGAAGCGCTTGAACTGGTCATCTCCATTGCACCCGGACGCGTGAAGAGGATTTCCGCCTTGAAGTTTGCCGCGCGCCTCGCCATATCTTCCGTTACGCCGCGCGCCAAACCCGTAAAAAGCAGCACTAATATCACGCCTAAGGCGACACCGACGACACTGATTAGCGTGCGAAACGGTCGCGTTTTTAAGTTGGCAAAAACAAGTTCGAGCATATTTAAAGTGTTTTTAGCTAGAGCACTCGCTGGTTATCTAAATTTTGTCATTTACAAATTTCGCAAAATTAAAATCATCTGTATTGGTTAAGTTTGTAAAAAGCTCTCTGCGTTTTTGAAAATCATCGTATAACCTTTCGTAAGTAGCAATTAAGTTGTCAGTTGAAATCTCACGAGTGTTTGAGCGAACGGCTTCAAAGGCATTTTTAACTCTTCTGGCGCGAAGCTCAGGATTTTCAATTATTTCGCGCACCGCATTGGCAAAATTCTGCGCAGTCGGCACGATCAGCCAGGAGTTTTCATTGGTGGCGTAAGAGAGCAATCCGCCGGCATTCGGAGCTAATACGGGAACGCCGGAAGCCATTGCTTCGAGTGGTGCGATGCCAAACGGTTCACGCGGATTCGGATGAACAAAAACGTCGCAGTTGGCATAATAATCGGCTAACTTCTCTTTTTCCAAATGTCCGAGTTGAATGATTTTGTTGGGAATGCGTTTATTTGTTTCTTCGGTCAACCATTCGGCTTGCGGTCCTGCTCCCGCCACCAGAAGACGATAATCAACGCTCGTGTCTTTCGCCAAAATCTCCATCAAATCGGGCAGTAGTCCGATGTTTTTCTCCGGCGAAATTCTTCCGGCGTAAAGCAAAATAATTGAGTTTTCGGGTATGTTTGCGCGCCGTCGCATTTCACGTTTTACTTCAGCAGAGTTTCTGTCTGATGAAAAATGTTCGCCGTCAACTCCGCGCGGACAAGCCGCGATGCGCTCTTCAAACGGAACGAGCGGAGCATTAAAAAATCGCCAGCACCAATTGAAAAACCATTCGGAACGACGCGGATTATTGGCTTTTTTTACCGATTGAAAAAACTCCTCCGCCGTGTATGGCGAATTGGCAATGTGAAAATCGAAAGTCGGCAGAATGTAATTGCCGATCACACGCCGTGCGAGCCATCTACCGTAAGGCTTTTTCGTCATAAACGAAGCAATATTATCGTCCATTCGCTCGCACGAAAAATGGACAAGCATCGGGCGATTTAGCTGACGGAACTTGTTTTTGCGAATCATCGCGCCGAGCATACTCAGTGTGTATTTGTCAGTAACCTCAATTATGTCAGGCATTTCCGCCATCAAAATAGCACGTAGAGGAGAACCCGAAGGCATATATTGCCACGGCATTATCAGCCGATAGCGTTTATCAAAAATGGGCGAATATTTGGCGGGGACGTAATAAATCCTGGCGAAGTCATTAATTTCTTCAATTGCTTCGGATTCACCCGGCACAATCAAGCGGATAAACTTCTTGTGGCGCTCGGCGGCAGCAAGCAGATTATTGTATGAAGTGCTAATGCCGCCTGAGTTTTTGTGGTAGTAATTGGTAATGTGAACTGATTTTGAAAACGTTTTTGTCACTAAAAAAATCCTAATCCGATGCGAATTTGAAAATTACTCGTCCGAAGATTTTAGAAATAAACCAACAACGACGACAATAAACGTAAATACGAGAAGTATCGCCCAAGCGCCCAGAGCAGTCGTCCAAGCCCACGACCACTTACCGCGAAAAACTCCGAGAATTCCGCCGACGCTTAATCCGAACGCCGAGAAAAAACCGACCGCCGTCAGAATTTTCCCCGTCCGTATCGATTTCAGAATCGCGTTCGGCAAAATAACAATAAACTCGATGATGAGCAGCGGAATTCTTTTCAAATCCTGCAAAAGGGATTTTGTTTCACTGCCCGCGCCGACCAGCATCACGCCGTTCCGCATCACAAACAAATTAAACAACGCCGATAAAACCGAAAATAATACGGAAATGGCAAATGCTTTCTGCCTGGCTTTATTCTCTGAGGCGGCAAATATTGAGCTGAACAGATTTTCCTGAGCGTAATGCGTAATATATTCAACCGTATGACTAAAAACCGGCAGGCTAATCATCACAATCATCATTGCCAGCCAGGCGGGGGAAGCACGGCGAAAAGATTGCACCAAAGCGCCGGAAATGCCGGACGTTACGAAGCGAAAGCTGAACTCGACGATAACCGCGCCCAAAGTAACCAGCCAGCTTTCTTTGCTCACCTGATAAATTGTGAAATAAAATGAAGCTCGCAAAATCGCGCCCAAAAGCGCTGATTTCCAATTCCAACGCGAAATAACCTGCGCCGGATGGTGCGCGAGACTGCGAAAAACATCCGTGACGGAAATTTCTCCGTCCCTAATTTTTTCCAAGTCTCCGGCTTCGGCAATCGAACGATGTATCACATCTGAATTTACCATTTTGCTTTGTTCAGTAAATCTGCTTCCTTTTGTTCTAAATTCATCGTGTAAGCCTCGTCGTAAGCTGCATAAACGCTTTCAAAAACTGCATTCCAGGAACGCGACAGCGCGAATTCACGCGACTTTATTTTCATATTGTTTAGTTTATCGGAATTGTCCATTAACTCCAGCGAATATTTAACGAATTCCTCAAAATTTTTGGCGATAAAACCCGTCTCGCCGTGCCGCACAATAAATTTTGGACCGCCCCCATTCGTCACTATCGAAGGAACACCGGATGCATTTGCTTCCTGAATTACATTACCGAAAGCGTCGGTTTCGGAAGGAAACACGAAAACGTCCATATTAGCATAAGCTTCGGATAATTGCTCGCCGTCGAAAAAGCCTGTAAACTCCGCTTGCCGCAGGTTTTTTTCAAGCCATTCGCGTTCATTTCCTTCGCCGACGATGACAAATTTGAAATTTGTTTTGCCCGCTTTTAATAAACGCTTTTCCAAATCTGCCAATAGCCGCACGTTTTTTTCGGCGCGTAGTCTGCCGACAAAACCAAAACGGAAGATTTTGTCGGTGACAGTTCTTTTTGCCGGCGAAAAATTCTGCGTGTCAACCCCGCGCAACATCAAAAAAGCTTTGCGCGCGGTGCCTTTTTCCAGAATGTCAATTAATTCTTGATTCGGCACTAACAGCACATTCGGCATTTTATAATAAAGAATCGAGCCGTCCAAAATCTTTCTTTCGGCAAAACTCGTCATTTTGGAAAGACTTGCGTCGGGTAGAAAGCGAAACATTCGCGTCAACCGGCGAGCGGCAAATTCGTGCAGATTCGTATGCCATGAACCGACCAGCGCGATTTGTGTTTTCCAGGCGAGATATGCACCGATTATACTGACGTCATTTAAGCCGGTAATGTGCAGAACATCGGGGCGGAATTTTACCAATTCGCGCAGAACGCGGGTCGTATGGCGTTGAAAAAGCGGGTCGTAAGCTAAATCTTCGTCTAAAGCGAATGAAAATGGCGAACGCCTTAGTGAAAGATAAGAAACACTGCCGTCACTAAAAGCTTTTGTTTCGTTTCCGGCGTAAATACACAAAAAAGGGTAGTTGTTTTCCTTTGCAAACCCAACTAATCTCCTGCTTGTCATAGCGACGCCATTAACTTCCAAATATGAATCGGGAAAGAACGCGACGCGTAAGGGTTTGTTCACAAACTTAAATTCTAAAAAGTAAAAAGGAAAATGGTTAAAGATATTTTTCTTTTTCCATCAGCCCTTTTTATTATGATGTTCGACGGCAAAAATGCAGATTATGTCGGCGCCTGTTCAACCGCCAGACTTGCCGCAATTTCCTGCAAATCGGGAACTTCAAATTTTGTTTTTGAGATGTCCTTCGGGACAATATCCCGGCGCCGCATTGCCAGACGAAATGCGGGGCGCGCCTTCGAACTACCGAACACGCCGAGCGTCCAAACCGCCCACTGCAGCCACAAAGGACCGCCGTAAGTCCAATGAACCGAAAGCTTTCTTGTTCCGTGTCCGTCACCGACGTCATAATAAACGCGGTCAAACCATTTTTGCCGACCTTCCGGAAATTCCGGGTAATGTCTTAAGATTTCGGCAAACGACTGGAGTTGGCGCGAATGAAGCGGTTGTTTATATTCAGGCATCATCACGACTTCGCTTCTTTTATCGACGCGGATTTCTTCGGCAAATTCGGCAAATGTTTTAGCATTCGTTAAATTGAGAACCGTATTCGGCTTGCAGCCGTGACGGTCGCCGCCCGTGACAATCGGGTACCCCAGCGCTTCAGCCATTTCGATCACCCGTTTGTTTTCCGACCACTTACGAAAACCGTTGACCTCAAGCGCATGAATCCATTTGCCGTGTTCCTTTAAGAATCTTTTTAGCAGAATGGCATGTTTCTGTTTGCCGACCATTTCAATGTCCCAAATCGGATGATTAAGAACGATCAGCACTTCGGGAAGCGCGTTGAGCATCCTGAATGTTTCGTGTAGTTTTTCCGTTGTCTGACTTTCTTCGTTGAAAGTAAAATCAAGCAGCGTTTTAGTCAGTTCAACCGCCTGGTCTTTAGGCAAATTGTGAACGCCGACGTGAAAAAATCCAAACTCAAAGGGAACCGTCCATTCAAGCGAAATCGGCGCCATCTCGTTCGGCGTCTTTTCGTTAAGTTCAAGGTTAGCGTCAATACTATCGTGATCGCTGATGGAAGTTATCGCATCAAGCCCGGTATTATTAATTTGTTCCTTTTCGGAGTTAAAAACTTCTTGTGCCGTCAGCGGCGGTGACCAGTAGCCGTTGGAAAAATCCGGAAATTTTCCTTCGCGCTCATAATATTTGATGCGTTCCTTATTCCAAAAATAAGAAATAACCGGTAGTTTGTCGGCATAGTGCGGAACAAATTCGAGCATTTCTTTTGAATGCTGCGTATGACAATGGAGAGAAACTCCCGTTTTGGCTTCTCGGCTCAAGTTTTTGGGCTGATGCAGGATATGTAATCGCGTTTTTTTAAAGTTCATTCAATCTCCGCCCTTCCCCTAAAGTTTGCCTCAACTAAATCAATAAAAGTATCAAATAGTCTATACAAAGTAAATTCGTCAGATGTTTAATTTATGTAAACTGTTGCTTCTATTCGTGTTGGTAGCTTAAAGCAAAAATAGACAAAATATTTTATGACTCCAGCGCTTTGTAATTGAATTGTTTGTATCAACCTTCTTGCTCTTGTATTCTACCTCAATGGTAAGAGCAACCAAACAACTTCGGCTTTTCGACGACGGACTTGGTTCTTCGACAACTCTTTTTCAGTACGGTCAATCGCGAGCCCAAACGCAGACGCCCGCATTCTCGACTGGCTGCGTCAACAAAAGTGAGTTTTTGCATTTTCGATATAATTTTTCAGGTAAGTTTGAAATGCTTTAACCTGTACTAAAAGTTTTTCGTGTTCCCTAATTTTTGAAAAATACTCCAAATAAAAAGGGGCGGGGACAACACCCGCCTCTAGAATTATAATTTAGTATTGAAATTATTCGGCTTTCGACGCGGCTTTCACCGTTTCATTTTCCGTTTTGTCCGGCGCGGCGCGAAAGGCTTCTTTCATTCTCGTTTCCTCGAAAGTCTTATCAGCTGCTTCCGGGCGCGGCGATGCCAAGCCTAATTCGGGCGAGCGCCACAGATTTGAAACAAGAAGCTCGCGGATAAACGTCATTTCTTTCGGCAGACGGTCGTAGAGTTTGAAAAACAAATCGTCGTGCGAGGCGATTTCTTTAAGCCATAAATCGCGGTCAAGGCTCATTACTCGTTCAAAATCTTCGCGCGTGAAATCTTCCATTCCGCGCCAATCCATATCTTCGTAGCGCGGCACCCAGCCGAGAGGCGTTTCGACGCCAATTGATTTGCCGCGGGCGCGTTCGACAATCCATTTGAGGACGCGCATATTTTCACCGAAACCGTTCCAGAGGAATTTGCCGTCTTCGCCTTTTCTGAACCAGTTGACGGAAAAGATGCGTGGCGGTTCGGGAATCTGCCGACCGAAATCGAGCCAGTGCGCGAAATAATCGCCCATGTGATAGCCGCAGAAGGGAAGCATCGCGAACGGATCGCGGCGGACTTCGCCGATGTTGCCGAAAGCGGCGGCGGTCATTTCCGAACCCATCGTTGCCGCCATATAAACGCCGAAAGCCCAATTGAAGGATTGCTGAATCAATGGTACAACGGAGTTTCTTCTGCCGCCGAAGATAAACGCGGAAACGGGAACGCCTTTCGGGTTGTCGAAATTTTCGTCAATCACCGGACATTGAATACTCGGGGCGGTAAAGCGTGAATTTGGATGCGCGGCTTTTTTATCCGAGTCCGGCGTCCAATCGTTGCCCTGCCAGTCAATCGCGTGCGCGGGCGGTTCGCCGTCCATTCCTTCCCACCAAATGTCGCCATCATCAGTTAGAGCGACGTTGGTGAAAATTGTGTTTTCCTTGATCGTTTCCATCGCGTTTGGATTGGTCGCGTAATTTGTTCCGGGAGCGACGCCGAAGAAACCTGCTTCCGGGTTGATGGCGTGAAGTTTTCCGTTTTCGTCCGGTTTAATCCAGGCGATGTCGTCGCCGACGGTTGTCACTTCCCAGCCTTCTTCCTGAAACGGTTTCGGAGGAATAAGCATTGCGAAATTCGTTTTCCCGCAAGCTGAAGGGAAAGCGGCGCAAACATAATCTTTTTGACCGTCGGGCGATTTGACGCCGACGATTAACATGTGTTCGGCAAGCCAGCCTTGCTCGCGTCCGAGTGTTGAAGCGATACGAAGGGCGAGACATTTTTTGCCCAAAAGAGCGTTGCCGCCATAGCCGGAACCGTAACTCCAAATTAAGCGTTCTTCGGGAAAATGGACGATGTATTTATCTTTCGGGTCTGGACTGCAAGGCCACTCGACATCTTGTTGACCCTCTTCAAGAGGCATTCCGACCGAATGCAGACAGTGAACAAATTCGCCGTCGCCGAGCGCTTCGAGCGCCTGTTTACCCATTCTGGTCATCAATTTCATATTGACGACGACATAAGGAGAATCGGTAATCTGAACGCCGAATTGCGAAATCGGCGACCCGATTGGACCCATGCAAAATGGAATAACATACATTGTCCGACCGCGCATTGAGCCGTCGAAATGCGGCGTTAAAGTCGCTTTCATTTCCTGCGGCTGCATCCAGTTATTCGTCGGTCCGGCGTCGCCTTTGCTGCGCGAGCAGATATATGTTCGATCTTCGACGCGAGCCACGTCAGACGGATGTGATCTTGCAAGGAACGAGTTCGGACGCTTCTCGGGATTGAGCCGAACGAAAGTTCCGACTTCGACCATTTCTTCACACAAACGGTCGTATTCCTCCTGCGAGCCGTCGCATAAAACTACATTATTCGGCTTACACAATTCCGCCATTACACCAACCCAACGACGTAATTCCGGGTTCGTAATATCCGCCGGAACGGTTGTCTGACTGGACTCTTTTTGTAAATTCGGTTCCATTAACTTTCTCCAATAAATTTTTATTGTAAACGTTGAATAACGTTCCGTTGTCGATTTGATTCGGCTAGTTTACCACGTAGATTTAGAAAAAGAAAAGAATAACGTAGTGGTAAACGGTAACTGGTAAGTGGTAAGTAAAAAGCCGAAAACTTACCACTTACCGTTTACCACTACTTCCGTTTCAGCGTATGGAAAACGACTGCGCCAAGAATAATTGCGCCGCCCAAAATTGCCCAGATGCTCGGGCGTTCACCGACGAATAAAAATACCCAAACCGGATTGAGAAGCGGTTCGATAAAACCAATAATACTGGCATCCAAAGAGCGCACCCCATTTGCAATTCCGTTGGTAAATAAAACGTATGCGATGCCGATTTGAAAAATGCCGAGAAAGAGAATTGCCAACATATCGTTGGAATTTATTTGCTGGGGCGGATTACTAAAAATAAGCGGAAGCATCAACAGAACAATTATAATATTTCCGTAAAAAACCGAAAGCGCCGGATTTTTTTTGAGTGATTTCGGATGGCGCAAAAGCACAAAATAAATTCCAAAGAACAAACCTGAAACGAGTGCGGCGATGTTTCCCCAAAAAACATCGGCGGCTAATTTATTCCGGTCATTTTGCGGCTCAAGAAAAAACAAACTCATTCCGGCGAGACAGACAAATACTGTGATTAAATCAGTGAACCGAAATTTCTCCTTCAGAATAAACGGCGCGAGAATCAAAATATACACCGGCGCTGTATATTGCAAAAAGATTGCGTTTGCCGCCGTCGTGTTCTTGTTGGCATATACAAAACAGGTCAGAGTTCCGGCGTAAAGAAAAGAACTCAAAAGCGTAAAACCATCAATCCGCAAGCCTTTTCGATATGTAAAAACGGCAACCGTGATGGCGGCAAGCAAGGAGCGTCCGAGATTGACGGCAAATGCGTCGAGAGTTGTAAGCTTGATAAACAGCCCGCCTGTACTCCATAAAAGAACCGCCAACAATACGAAAACCATTGGCGGAAGATTTGCGATTTTTTTTTGATTCTCTGAAGTCATAGCGTGAATTATGATTTTGTCAATCCTAACTCTTCGACAACTTCAGTAAATTTGCGTCCCTTTTGATTGCGCGGGTCAGATTTTGCTCGGCGAAGTTCAAGAAGGTCGTGGTAATTTTCCAACTCTTCCTGCATCCGTACAAAATCCTTGTACGGAATAACCGCAAACTCCTTTTTGCCTTTTTTCTCGATTATTTGTGGCTCCATATTTTAACGATACGCCTCTCTTCGATGAACAATGCGATAAATGATAATTTTATTTTTCGATACTTCAAATAATACCCGCCAATCACCAACACGCAAACGATATTCGGGCGAAAAGTTGGTTAGTCTTTTTGTATCACCTGTCAGTCCGGCTTCCAATAAAAAAATCGAATTAGCAATACGTTGAGCACAGGTTTTTGAATCGAAGCTAAATCTTTTTCGGCACGCCTGCGAATTTTGATTTCATATTTCACTGTTTATTAT
>MWVX01000730.1_pt1 | contig 10686 bp, 10 predicted proteins | sample 1047311 | NCBI WGS metagenome assembly MWVX01 (sample SAMN06349984, study PRJNA376086) | soil metagenome | isolation source: MtG-4 sample Antarctic (ecotone) soil | place: Antarctica | collected 2015-01-13
ACATTATGCAAATTATTTGATAAAGATAAGTTTGAGCTGCACCAACTTAATTTTGGAATGTATTATCAACGGAATACAAAATTAAATATGGTTATGAAAAGCTTCCCATTTAATGGCGATTGCATTATTGCCGTTTTCTCAATTAAAAAATAATTAATGAGTTATGTTTTATGGCTGGTGAGTTGGTATCCAAACAAAACTGATGCATTTGCAGGAGATTTTATTGAGCGGCATGCGAAAGCAGTTTCTTTAAATTCGAAATTGGTAATAATTTTTGTTACAAAAGATCCGGCTAAAAATAAACCAGATATTGAGTGTGTTGAAAATGAAAACCTAATTGTTTATAAAGGATATTATAGGAAAACATCTAATAGTTGGTTAGAGAAATTTATATCGAATAGGAAATATATCACTCTGCAAAAAAAAATATTTAAAAAAATTATTAGAGAACATGGTCTACCATCACTCGTACACGTACATGTTGCAATGAAGGCAGGTTTGTTAGCTCTTTTTATAAGGAAAAAATACGGAATAAAATATATCGTTACTGAGCATTGGACAGGTTACTTTAAGAATGCAATTAAAAATATTTACAACAGTGGTTATTTTTTTAAAAGATACTCTACTAGAATTTTATCACAGGCATCCTTGTTGTTGCCTGTAACACATAACCTTGGTAAAATAATCAGCAGCATTGTAAACACTTCATTTACTGTCATCCCCAATGTGGTGGATACCAATTTGTTTTGTTACAGCCCAAAACAACAAAATAAATTCAGATTTATTCATGTATCAACGATGAGTTATCAAAAAGATCCTGAAAGCATAATAAGAGTAGCCAAACAATTATGGGATGAAGGATTTGAATTTGAACTTGTAATGATAGGTTGTATTAATGAAGCAATTAAACGTTTAGCAAATAAACTTTTATTAACTGATGAGCAGATAGTGTTCAAAAGCGAAATGCCTTATTCACAGGTTGCTGTAGAAATGCAGGAGAGTTCAGCATTTATTTTATTTAGCAGGATCGAAAATTTACCTTGCGTAATACTGGAAGCATTATGTTGTGGCTTGCCCGTTATCTCTTCTGATGTAGGTGGTATAAAAGAAGTTGTTACTGAGAGCAACGGCATATTGGTTAGCGATAAAAATGAAACAGCGCTCAAAGAAGCAATGAAAATAATGATCTTAAATTATTCAAACTACAACAGGCAAAGTATTGCAGTAAATGCCGCATTAAAATTTAATTATGCAGAAGTAGGTAAAGAGATAGATAATGTCTATCGCAACATGACTAAGTAGGTGACGTAAAAATGTAATTGCCCGTAACTGCTTCCGGATTACTTCTCCTTTCGTTATCTTTGCACCCTGGTATGAAAAACATTAGAAATTTTTGCATTATTGCTCACATCGATCACGGCAAAAGCACACTGGCAGACCGTTTACTGGAATTTACCCATACAATCAGCGATCGTGATATGCAGGCGCAGGTATTAGATGATATGGATCTTGAAAGAGAAAAAGGTATCACTATTAAAAGCCATGCAATACAAATCAATTACAACTGGAAAGGGGAGGAGTATGTTTTAAATCTGATTGACACACCTGGTCATGTCGATTTTAGTTACGAGGTGAGCCGTGCCTTGGCTGCCTGCGAAGGCGCATTGCTGTTAGTAGATGCCACACAGGGAATACAGGCCCAAACAATTTCTAATTTATACCTTGCTATTAATAATGATCTGGAAATAATTCCGGTGATCAATAAGATAGATATGGATGGCGCAATGATACCTGAAGTAACTGATCAGATAGTAGAATTAGTTGGCTGCAAACCCGAAGATATTTTATTGGCAAGCGGAAAAAGCGGTATTGGTATTGAAGAAATATTAGCGGCTATTATTGATCTCATACCTGCGCCAACCGGTGATATAAATGCACCACTACAGGCATTGATATTTGATAGTGTTTATAATTCTTTTCGTGGCATTATTGTTTATTACAGGGTATTTAATGGCACACTTAAAAAAGGGGATAAAATTAAATTCTCCAATACAGGTTTAGAATACGGAGCAGATGAAGTAGGCATTTTAAAATTGGGGATGGAAGCAAAGAGTGAAGTGAGAGCAGGAGATGTTGGCTACATAATTACAGGAATTAAAAACGCAAAAGAAGTAAAGGTTGGTGATACCATTACTACCACTGTAAATCCCTGCAAGGAATCTATTAAAGGTTTTGAAGATGTAAAGCCAATGGTATTTGCAGGAATATTCCCTGTAGAGACAGATGCGTTTGAAGAGTTGCGGGATTGCATGGACAAATTGCAATTGAATGATGCATCCCTCACATTCGAACTTGAGACATCTCAGGCATTAGGCTTTGGTTTCCGTTGTGGTTTTTTAGGAATGCTGCATATGGAGATTATCCAGGAAAGACTGGAAAGAGAATTTGATCAAACTGTAATTACAACTGTTCCCAACGTTAGCTTTATTGCATACACAACACGAGGTGAAAAAATAATGGTTAACAATCCTTCGCAGATGCCTGACCCAAGCCGCATTGAGAAGATTGAAGAGCCATTTATCAAAGCACAAATAATTACAACGTCCGATTACATTGGGAATATAATGACACTTTGCATTAACAAACGGGGTATTTTAACTCATCAGCAATACTTAACTCCAACAAGAGTAGAAATTACTTTTGAAATGCCTTTGACTGAGATTGTTTTTGACTTTTATGACAGGCTAAAAAGCTTAACCAGGGGGTATGCGTCTTTCGATTATCATCCCATAGGCTGGCGCGAAAGTGATATTGTGAAGATGGATATTTTATTAAACGGAGATAAAGTGGATGCATTGAGTGCATTGATTCATCGCATGCGTTCACAGGAATTTGGTCGCAAGCTTTGCGAAAAATTAAAGGAGCTCGTGCCACGCCAACAATTTCAAATTGCGATTCAAGCCGCTATAGGTGCCAAGGTGGTAGCCCGTGAAACCATCAGCGCTATGCGTAAAGATGTTACAGCAAAATGTTATGGCGGTGATATAAGCCGTAAACGTAAACTTCTTGAAAAGCAAAAAGAAGGTAAAAAGCGAATGAAACAGATAGGCAATGTAGAAGTGCCGCAGGAAGCTTTTTTAGCAGTGCTTAAACTGGATGATTAAAATTATTTCTTTTTCACTTTTATTTTTGATGATGTTGTTTTGGGTTTTGTTACTGTCTTTACAGGAGCTTCTTTAATTTCATCATCACTAAGTCCATTATTTTTTAGTTTGGTTTGATCAATATCTCCACTGGCATTTCTTATCGGATTTGGTATAGGCTCATCACCTTCTTTTGTTTTTTGTGTGTATACTTTTTCTACATGCATCCATTTGCCATCTTTCCATTTTAATCCTTCATAGTCACCATCACCAACATAAGTATATTTTTTTTTCGGTTCATCTGTTTGAGACATTAAATGCTCATATATAATCATATCCTGATCTGTATCAAAAACAAGTCTGGGACTTGCATTTTTTTTATATTCTAAAATTACCCTTGCAGGATTTTGGTTTGAAGCAGAATCATCAGAAAAATTAAAATAAGAACCTCCAAATATTGGCTGACCATTGTCAAAAGTCAAAACTTCAACAATTTTTTTATTACTTCGGATATTGTTTTCATCGTATCCCAATAGAGTATAAAAGTTTTTACCGCCGGTCTGCGTTTGAATCATTTTATAATACACAGCGCCGACCCATCCAAAATTATTTCCGATCGTATCCGTCATGTTTTTGATAATATCTGATTTATCAATAAGCGGTAACAGTTTTAATGAGCCATCTTGGGTTCTTATTTGAATAGCTCCATGCTGGCGTATTACATTATCATTAATAAACATTTGCCATGTAAATATTTTAAAAGAACTATCTGGTGGCGAAAGCTTTGAGATAGTAATCAGCGAATCAAAGGAATAATGAAATGAATTTTTAATTTTTAGCGCTCTTACAAACATTTTTGTGAATTCGCTATCGGCTACAAAACGATCAGCTGCGCTTCTTCCCTGTATTATCTTTAGGGAAAGTGTTTTTAAAGAATCTTCTTTTTTCTGCAATATTTTTAATTCAGCCAGGTTAATTTTCTGTGCAGAAATAACATTATTTAAAAATAAAAAAACCAGTAAGATGGTGAGCTTATTCATTCACGAAATACTTTAAACAAAAGAAACACAATTTAAACAGCTATTTCGCAGTCCGATAAAATTTAACGATAACTTATAAAGCTTTTGAAACAGAAAGCAAATCAGGAAACACACCATCCACCATAGGATGCTGAACGCCAAGGTGCGGATGTGTAGAAGGTAGAAATATATTTATTGCTGTGCCAAGATTTCTTCCAAATTCCATATCGGTTATCGTATTACCTATCATTACACTCTTTGAAAAATCAACTTCAGGGAATTCTTTTTTTGCATTCAAACCCATGCCTGGGTTAGGCTTTCGGTTTTGGCTTGCGTCATCTATATCACAACAAAAATAAATTTTCGTAATTTTTCCTCCTGCCGCAGCTACTTCCTCCAGCAACTTTTTATGTATCATTTCAAGGTCTGTTAATTTGGTAAGCCCTTTTGAAACGCCACGCTGGTTAGTAATAATAAAAATGTTTCCGAATTTTTCTGTGAATTTTTTTATAGCTTGTTTTACCCCCGGAAAAAATTTGAATTCATCCCAGGTATTGATGTAATTCATGTGCTTCTCATTATTTATCACACCATCACGGTCTAAAAATAATGTCCAGCTTTTATCAATTTTTTTAAGATCGGTCATCATCATTATTTAATTCTCCCCTAATGTGGGAGATTTAGAGGGGGCTAAAATATTGTTCTTCTGTTAATTGGCAAATAATATGTCCCAGCATAATATGGCTTTCCTGTATACGAGGGGTATCATTAGAGGGAACATTTATAAGATGATCAGCAAGCTTTTTTAATTTACCTCCACTTTTACCGGTAAAGCCAATGGTGATCATTTCTTTTTCTTTTGCAACCTCAAAAGCCTTCAGAATATTTTTACTATTGCCTGATGTACTTAATCCTACCAACACGTCACCCTTATTACCTATGCCTTTAATCAGCCTTGAATAAATAACGTCATATCCATAATCATTACCAATTGCAGTAATGTAGGAAGTATTACAATGCAGTGCTTCTGCAGGAAGTGCATCTCTGTCAGTATAAAATCTTCCACTAAGTTCTGCCGAAAGGTGTTGGGCATCTGCAGCGCTGCCCCCATTGCCACAGAACAAAACCTTGTTACCATTTTTAAAAGCAGTAACTAAAAGATATACACAGTCTTTTACTGTTTGCAATATTTTGTCGTCCAATAAAATATTATTTTTTACATCCACGGAAGCCAGGATTATGTTTCTGATTTTTTCCATTAAAGTATTCAAATTATTTTTTTGCAAGATCAACAATAGCCTGTACAATATTATTCCAGCTATATTTTTTTTTCTCTTCACGAAGATGAGGCAAAAAATGATCCTCTCCTAATTGAAAGAATTCAATGATCTTCTGAGCAATATCGATTTTATTCGGTTCGGCAATGAGACCAACTCTATCAGGAATCATGTCGGGCAACCCGCCAACACTGGTAACGATCATAGGTTTTTCAAAATAATAAGCGAGGGGTGTAACGCCACTTTGTGTAGCATGGCGATAAGGTTGTACAACACAATCTGTAGCACAGAGAAAATATTTTACTTCATTATCAGGAATAAAGTCTGTATGTAAAATCAGGTGGTCATTTATTCCCAACCTGGTTATTAAATCATCATATTTTTTTTTGTCATCATAAAATTCTCCGGCTACCAATAATTTGATCTTTTGATTTTGATCTTTTAAAATCTTAATTGCTTCCAATAAGATATCCAACCCTTTATAATTTCTTATAAATCCAAAGAACAGAATTAATTTTTCATCCAGTCCAATCCCTAATTTCTTTCTTGCTTCTTCTTTACTAATCTTTCTACCGAAATTATCGTACAATGGATGAGGAATAAACTGAGCAGGTTTACTCTTTACAAATTTTTTTAGATCATTTAATACCATTTTACTCATTAGTATAAATGCATCTACAGGCTTTACAAAATACCTTGTGAAGGGAGTATCAATTATTCTCTTTTCATGAGGAATAATATTATCAGCAATACAAACAACTTTTGTATGCTTATTTTTTTTTGCCAACCTCAAAATAGTTCCAAAGCATGGAGCCATAAAAGGAAGCCAGTATCTTACAACTATGATATCAGGTTTTATCTTCCTTAGTTCATTACCAACTTTAATCCAGTTAAAAGGATTGATGGAATTAATGCAAACTTTTATTTTAAGATCTGCAGGAGGTGGCTCAGTTGAATATTGTGTTGTACCGGGAAATAGAATTTTAGGGTATTGAAGAGAGAATGTATAAATAGATGTATCAAAACCCTGGGCCATAAATTCCCTGGCAAGCCGTTCGTTATAAGAAGCAATGCCACCACCACGTAATGGGTATGCAGAGCCTACAATGATAATTTTTTTTGGCTGGCTCATGAAAAATTAAGTATTGAATCCTAGCCTTTCTTCTATAAGATAACTATTCCTGTCGGCGGCATTTCGTGAGATCAATTCCCCGAGAAAGCCTGCGAGAAAAAGCTGTGTACCGATTATCATTGCAAGTATGGCGAAGAAAAATAATGGTCGCTGTGTTAATCCTGTTTTATCAAAAAAGAATTTTGAAACAGCAAGATAAAGGGATACACCAAAGCCAAATAAAAAAGAGAGAGTTCCCCATAAACCGAAAAAGTGCATTGGATTTTTTCTGAATTTCCCTACGAAAACAATTGAGGCAAGATCTAAAAAACCATTAATAAATCTTCTCCATCCAAATTTTGTTTTACCATATTTACGTGGATGATGCTGAACTACTTTTTCCCCGAATTTTCTAAAGCCTGCCCACTTGGCAAGCAAAGGAACATAGCGATGCATTTCGCCATATACCTCAATACTTTTCGCTACTTTTCTTTTATACGCTTTTAAACCACAATTAAAATCATGCAAATAAATTCCGGAAACCTTTCTTGTAGCTGCGTTGAATAATTTTGAAGGAATATTTTTACTTAATTTATTATCATATCGCTTTTTCTTCCATCCGCTAACAATATCAAAACCGTTTTCAACTATCATTTTCCTTAGCTCTGGTATTTCGTCGGGGCTATCCTGCAGATCAGCATCCATTGTAATCACTACATCACCTTTGCAGGATTTAAATCCTTCGTTCAATGCTGCACTTTTACCATAATTGCGCTGAAACTTAATTCCTTTGATATTTGGATTTTGCCTGCTCAATCCTTCAATCACCTGCCACGAATTATCGCTACTGCCATCATCCACCATAATTATTTCATAAGAGTAATTATTCTCAACCATTACCTTTTCTATCCATACAGAAAGTTCCGGTAATGATTCGGCTTCGTCAATAAGAGGGATAATGATTGACAGATCCATTTATTCGCCAATTTGATTTAAATCCTGTAACGGCTGCGGATCTTTTTTTGTAATGGCAGCACCAATTAGTGAAGCTATTGCACCAGAAAGGAGATAACTAAGTAAAGCGAACCCAATTACAAATACCATAAAGGATTTCCTTGTCATTTCCATCGCCTTTTCAACCTGTTCTTCTGACATATTTTTTGTTGCCATACTTTTCCTGGCTTCTTCCATAGCTTTTTCTTTAAAGTCTGGAAAGACTGATATGAAAACAACCAGAAAAACAATCATCATAAGCGTAACGAGAGCACTTACTTTAAAACCATGAGCAAAATAATTTCCAAAACTGGAATTATAATTTATTTGCTTTCCATATTGTAATATTGACCCAATAACTCCAACAAGAAAAATGCAATATATAACCCACTGAAATGAGCTATTTGACTGAATTCCTGTAAAAGATGCAACTAAAGAAACTGCAATCATTATCAAACCAATAATAAATCCTTTTATAGTTGTGGAAATAATTTTCTGTTGCATACTAGTTTTTGTTATTCTCCATCAGACATGATGCTGACAAAAATAGTTTGTCTCCGTTAATAATCCCAAACGTCTTTCCTTTTAAGCGTTTACCTATGTATGGACTGTTACGGGATTTTGAATAAATATTTTCTTCCTGAAATATATATTCGGCATCAGGATCAAATAAAGTAAGATTTGCTTTAGCTCCGCATTTTATTTGTGGTATTTCTACATTAAAAATATTCCTGATATTTTCAGTTTGCATCTTTATAAAATCGCTGCCTTTAATTCCACATATACCAGCAATTCCAAATACATTTTCTAAACCTATCATTCCATATTGTGCGTATTCAAATTCGCAGGTCTTATCATCCCAATGCTGTGGCTGGTGATGGGATGCAATAAAATCTATTATCCCGACTTTTATCCCTTCACGTAAGGCAAACATATCTTCCTTTGTTCTTAATGGCGGGTTAACTTTTAAATTAGTATCGTACTCTTTTAAATCTTCATCACTGAAAAATAAATGGTATGGCGTAACAGAACAGCTAACATTCCAACCGTCGTTTTTTGCTTTTGTAATTATTTCCAATGATCTTTTTGTTGAGATACCGGTAAAATGAATTCTTGAATTGGTATATTTTAAAAGTTCAATATCTCTTGCAATTAAAATCTCTTCGGATATGGCAGGGTTACCCTGTAATCCTAATTGTATTGAAATAACACCTTCATTCATCAATCCATTTGCAGCAATGTTTTTATCATCCGGCAATTGAATGATGGTAGCATCAATTGCTTTGATATATTCCAGCGCTTTTAAAATAATTCCGGAAGATTGCAATGAATTATTACCATCAGAAAATGCACTAGCCCCGGAATTTTGCATGTCATACATTTCGCTTAGCTCTTGTCCATCTGTGTTTTTTGTTATGGCTCCAATAGGGTGAACTGTAACGGATAAATTCTTGCTTCTCTGTATTAAATATTCTATCTGCGATTTATTATGAACTACAGGATTAGTATTCGGTATAAGCATCACCTCCGTGTATCCACCTGAAGCAGCAGCATTTGAGCCTGTTTCCAAAGTTTCTTTATGTTCATTTCCAGGATCACAGAAGTTGGCAAAGCAATCCATCCATCCAACAGATACATGGAGATTATTGTATTCAATAATTTTATCTGCTGAAAGATTTATATTCTTATCAATCTGAACGATAGTACCATTCTCAATTAAAATATTTGTGGATGATGTGGGTTGAGATGAAGAAATTATTACAACATTCTTAATTAAAACCTTCATTAGGTTTGAGAAAATTTGAGTGAGCTAAGTTAATGTAAAAAACCTATGAGATAGTACGGCATAAAATTATTTACTGTAACATATTAGTTATAGAATTATTTACGTTTATTTACTATACACATGCGTACATACCCAAAATAATAGCTCTCGTTAACTACTACAACTGAAAAAAGAAAGCATTATTTTTGAAAGTTTATTATAAAACCTTATGAAACCCGGAACAATAGTTATTACAAGCCTTACACCATTAAGGGGTATAGCTGCCCTATTGGTTGCAGTTTATCATTTTAACGGATGGATAATAGCCTTTGTTCAGCCTACCAATAGTTTATTTGTGGCTAAATGTTATATGATGGTAGATCTTTTTTTTATTATGAGTGGTTTTATAATCATGCATGTTTATAAAGAAACTTTTACTTCTGCAATTACTCTTAAAGCATTTAAAAATTTTATTATCGCCAGATTTGCAAGAATTTATCCTTTGCATTTTTTTACCCTGTTCGTATTAATTGTTTTTTTTTATATAAGGCGTGGAGGCAGCGGCAGTCTTATAAATAATCCTGCTGCCATCCCTACAAATCTTTTATTATTGCAATCCTTTGGGATACATAAATTTCCAACCTGGAATGTACCTTCCTGGAGTATTAGCGCAGAATGGTGGGCATATGTAGCCTTTCCTGTAATGTGTTTATTCTTATTTAAAAAAAGAATACTGGCTATTATTGTTATGATTTTATTTATCGTAATGACTTACATTTCTATCATGTATTTTTTACCAAGACATGATCCCTTTAACCCTGCTGCTATTGTACCACCCACTTTAGATGCTACATACAATTATGGATTTTTGAGAGGACTTGCTGGATTTATGATCGGAATGCTGATATATTTGTCGTATTTAAATATTTTTATTAAAAAGTTGTTTGGGTCTGATATTTTTTGTGTCATTTGCATTTCCCTTGTTGTAGTTATTATGCACTTTGGGTTGTCTGATCTTATTTTCATTCCCATGTTTGCTATGTTGGTTCTCTCTCTTGCATGTAATAATTCTACGGTAAGCAAAGTTTTTAATAACAGGATTCTTCAATTTTTGGGTAACATTTCCTATTCCATCTATTTAACTCATGCTATTATATGTTTAGTAATTATTTTGGCACTCAATCTATTACAAATACGTTCTCAACGTCCAATAATATTTCCATTCCTTACAGGAGCTTCTCTTTGTTTAGTTTACCTACTGTTAGTAATAGCTGTATCAGCAGTAACTTATTATATAATAGAAAAACCATGCAGAAACTGGATTAACCAAAAATGGGTAAAAAGACCCCGGACTCCTTTAGCAATTGCCGTTCCTTAA
>MWVX01000731.1_pt1 | contig 10683 bp, 12 predicted proteins | sample 1047311 | NCBI WGS metagenome assembly MWVX01 (sample SAMN06349984, study PRJNA376086) | soil metagenome | isolation source: MtG-4 sample Antarctic (ecotone) soil | place: Antarctica | collected 2015-01-13
TTGCGCCGACTGCCCAAATCGCGTTTTTGCCTTTTGCCTTTTCAAAAACACTTTCCGACTTTTTTTTCATCATTCAATTTTTCCTTAATTTATTTAAGATTTTTTCAGGCTGCTTGTTTTTATTCCGCAGATTTAGATTACAATAGTTCTATGAAAAAGAGCGCGAAATTTTATCAATCGGCAAATCTTTTGCTTCTAACTTTGATTCTCTTTGGTTCAACCGCAAATGCTCAATGGCAAAAGCAAACGATTGACACAAAAGCGAGTTTGCGCGGGCTTTCGGTTGTCAACGAAAATGTCATCTGGGCAAGCGGAACAGGCGGAACTTTTATAAAAACGATTGACGGCGGAAAAACTTGGACGGTTGGCAAAGTTCCCGATGCTGACAAATTGGATTTCCGCGATGTCGAAGCGTTTGATGCAAACACAGCATATCTTTTGAGCATCGGCGACGGGATGAATTCACGGATTTACAAAACAACCGACGGCGGTGCGACTTGGAAACTACAATTCAAAAACACCAACGAAAAAGCGTTTTTTGACGCGCTTGCCTTTTGGGATAAAGATAACGGAATCGCAATGTCAGACCCGGTTGACAGCAAATATCTTTTGATTGAAACAAAAGATGGCGGCGAAACTTGGAAACCTTTGGACACCGACAAAATGCCAAATACCGAAACAGGCGAAGCAGCGTTTGCGGCAAGCGGAACTTGCTTAATCGCTTACGGAAAATCGGACATTTTTCTCGTTTCGGGCGGAAACGATGCGCGGGTTTTTCGTTCCAACAATCGCGGTCTGACTTGGCTTGTTTCCGATACGCCGATTATCAAAGGCACGGCGGGAAGCGGAATTTTTTCGATTGCAATGTTTGATAAAAAGCGCGGGGTAATCGTCGGCGGAAATTACGAAAAGCCAAATGAAATTAAGGATAATTTAGCTTTTACAAACGATGGCGGCGCGAGTTGGAATTTGGCAAAAGGCTTAAACGGCTATCGTTCGGGTGTGGCGTTTGTTGATAAAAAGACAATTATCGCCGTCGGTTCAAGCGGTTCTGACATTTCTTACGACAGCGGAAAATCTTGGAAAAATCTCGATAAAGAAAACTACAATGCTATTCAGGCAAAAGGCAAAAACGCGATTTGGGCAGTCGGCGCAAACGGCTTAGTTTCCAAGTTTTCAGTGAACAAAAAATAATGCAATTTGCGTGGTATGACATAATCGGCTCAATCGGTGTCGGGCTAATAATTTTCACCTACATTTTGCTCCAAACGGAAAAAATCAAAAGCGAAAGTTTGCTCTATTCCGTGCTGAACGGTTTAGGCGCGGGCTTGATTGTTTTTTCGCTCCTTTACAGTTTCAATTTTTCCGCTTTTGTAGTTGAATCATTATGGGTTTTGATTAGCCTGTATGGTATTGGAAAATATTTTTTGAGGAAGAAAAATTAACAGGGATGAAAAGGATGGACAGGGATAAAAAAGACAAATAGTATTTTGATTTATCTCCTTCATCCTTTTCATCCCTGTTAATTTCTTCTGTTTTAAATAAAATGACGGCGAAAATAACTTTGAAAAAATCGAATAAACCTTTGAGTTGCACATCAGAAACTTCGCTCACGCGCAGAGAGTTTTTGGAACTTTACCGCTTTGTCAAAATGACGCGGATGTTTGACGAAAAAACCGTCTTGCTCAAGCGGCAGGCAAAGTTGACGGGCGGAGTTTTTACGTCTTTGGGACAAGAAGCGACGGCGGTTGGGACAGCGTTTGCGCTTTCGGAGCAAGATTTTATCGCGCCTTTGATACGCGACATCGGCGCGGTTTTTGTCAAAGGCATTTTGCCGCGCACGATTTTCGCGCAATATCTTGGGAAAGCAAACGCGCCTTCGCGGGCAACCGATGTGCAGTTTCATTTTGCCGATTTGGAAAAAGGGTTTGTCGGTCCGATTTCTCACTTGGGCGATATGATTCCTGTGATGGCTGGAATTCTTCTGGCTTCGCGGATGAAAAAAGATAATCGCGTGGCGGTTGCGTATTTGGGCGAAGGCGCAAGTTCAACGGGCGCGTTTCACGAAGGCGTAAATTTCGCCGCCGTGCAGAAATTGCCTTTGATAACGGTTATCGAAAATAATGGTTATGCCTATTCTACTCCGACGCGCTATCAATGCGCCGCCGAAAATTTTGTTGATAAGGCAATCGGCTATGGAATTTTGGGACTTTCGGTTGATGGAAACGATATAATTGCGTGTTATGAAGTAATGAAAAAAGCCGCCGAATATGCGCGACGAGGCGGCGGCGCGGTTTTAATCGAAGCGTATACTTACCGCCGCAAAGGACACGCCGAACACGACAATCAAAGTTATGTTCCCGAAGGCGAAATCGAATTTTGGGCGAAAAATAATGACCCGATTGACCGCTACGAAAGATTTTTGAGAGAAGAAAAAATTGCTTCGATTGATGAATTAACCGAAATCGTCGCGGAAATCGAACAATATCTCGGCACGGAATTAGCGATTGCCGAAACTGCGCCCGCGCCCGAAGGAATTTCAGCCGCATATCACGTTTTCGATAATTCGATTGCGCCGCCCGCATTTAAGAAAAAAGTGCTGGAAAAGTGAAAATGGTTCAAGTAAAAAGTAAAGTGTAAAAAGTAAAAAGTTAAAAATGGTTTCGTTTCTTGATAATTTGAGATTAAACTTATACCAAATCAATTTAAGTTGTGCGTATTGAATGCGGAAGCCCGTGCGAAGTAAGGGCGTAATTTCACACTTACTTCGTGCGTGTTTCTGCAAAATACGCACATTCTTATTTGAATTGGTATTAGTTCCGAACTTTTGCCTTTTTACGTTTTACTTTTTACTTGAAAATGGGTGTTGTCCAAAAAAAATTAACGAAAACATTTACCGAATTTTTCGATTCCGAAAAATCTAGCGGAATTGTTTTGATTGGTTGCACAATCGTTTCGCTTTTATTTGCAAATTCGGCAATTGGCGCAAACTATTTAAGTTTATGGCAGATGTCTGTCGGTGGTTTGAGCGTCGAACATTGGATAAACGACGGTTTGATGGCGGTTTTCTTTTTGCTTATCGGTTTAGAACTCGAACGAGAATTTTACGAAGGCGAACTGTCGGATTTCAAAAACGCGCTGCTCCCGATTTTTGCCGCAATCGGCGGAATTTTGCTTCCCGCGCTGATTCATTTGGCATTTAATAACGGCACACCGACGCAAGCTGGCATCGGGATTCCGATGGCAACCGATATTGCTTTCGCGCTCGGCGTTCTCGCCCTTTTAGGCAGTCATGTTCCGGCTTCTTTGAAAGTTTTTTTGACCGCGCTTGCCGTGATGGACGATTTAGGCGCGATTATCGTTATCGCAATTTTTTACACGGCGAAACTTGCGACTATTTATTTATTCGGCGCAATCGTCGTTTTCGGAATACTTTTTTTGTTGAAAAAAGCGCGGGTTTTGTCGCTTGTTCCGTATCTTCTCGGCGGTGTTTTGATGTGGTTTTTGATGCTCAAATCGGGCGTTCACGCAACGATTGCCGGAGTTTTGCTGGCGTTTGTTATTCCCTTTACCGGCGTTGCAGATGACGACGAAACTTCGCTGTCTTACAAACTCGAACATTTTCTGCATAAGCCGGTTGCTTTTTTTATTTTGCCGATTTTCGCGCTCTGTAATACGGGCATCGTTATCGGTGCGGATTGGTTTCAGAGTTTGGCTTCGGCAAATAGTCTTGGTGTTTTGTTGGGGCTGATTGTCGGCAAACCGATTGGAATTGCGCTTATGAGTTTTTTGGTAGTCGCGTTGGGAATTTGTCGTCTGCCGCTCGATTTGAATTACAAGCACATTGTCGGTGCCGGAATTCTCGGCGGCATCGGTTTTACAATGTCAATCTTTATCACAAATCTGGCTTTTACCGATTCAAATGTTATTAACAATTCAAAAATGGCGATTCTTCTTGCGTCATTAACCGCCGGAACAATCGGTTTCATCTGGCTGAAACTGTTTGGCAAACCCGAAGAAATTGACGACGATATAGAGACAATGGATTTTGCGGCAGATGAAGCATAAAATAGAAAGAAAATATGGAGGTCAATATGGATTTTAACGGACAGGACAATTTCAATATACAAGACGACATTACAAATTTAGTTCCCGACCGCGCCGAAATGGAGTGCGAAGAACTTTTCGCGCAAGCCGATAAATTGCTCAACGACGGCGTGATAATGGAAGCCGTCGAAAAACTTTCGCAGATTTTGAAACGCAATCCGCGATTCGGCAAAGCGCATAATCATCTCGGTTGGGTTTATGAAACGAAATATAAAAACGCGGCGCGTGCCGAAGAATACTATAAAGCCGCGATGCAATACGCGCCGCATTATAACGCTTCGTTTTTGAATTACGGCTATTTTCTGTCAAACTCAGGACGGTTTGACGAACTCAAGGCGCATCTCGATAAAATGTCGAACATCGCCGGCATTGCCAAAGACATAATTTTTAACGAATACGGCATAATGTATGAAATGCAGGGAAATCCGCAGACGGCGATGGATTATTATCAAAAAGCCGCGATGATTACGCTTGAAAACGGAAAGCTCGACAGATACCGCGAAAGCATCGAGCGATGTCAAAAAAAATTAGACTTGTTGAAGCCGTCCGTCGGTTTTTAAAATATGAAATGGTTGATTGAAAAATCCTGCTATTTGGCGTTGATTGCCGTTATCGGATTGATTATCGGGGCGATGACCGCGCTTTTTTCGGGAATTTATAAAACATTCAAGGTAGTTGAAACCACCATCTTTAAATATTCAAGCGATGAATTTAAATTGATTGAGCTATTCGACTGTCTGGATAGTTTTCTGGTTGCCGTCGCGCTGATAGTTATCGCCATTAGTCTTTACGAACTTTTTATCGGCGAACTCGAAGTTCCCGATTGGATGCTTGTCAAAGATTTGAGCGAACTGAAAGCAAAATTTAGTTTCGTCATTATTCCCGTCTTGGCGGTCAAGTTTTTGCAAAAACTGCTTGCGTCGGAAAACGCTCTCGAACTGCTTTATTATGGAATCGCCATTGCGCTGGTTATCGCTTCCTTGACCGTCTTTACTTTTATCAGCGAAAAAGAAAAGGAACTCGAAATGAAAATCAGTTCCGAAGAAGACGAAAAGCACTTGAGAGAGAACGAAAAACGCGCCGAGGACGTATAGAAACCGATGTCAAATGCAAATTTCATCAGCGTTCCGTTCAAAACCGAAAGCGGTCTGTCGCAGATTGACGGCATCGGCAAATTTTCGAGCGCGGGAATCGTGCTTGAATTTGAATCGAAACTTTTCGGCATCATCAAAAACGGCGTAAAAGAATCGCGCATCGCGCTGGACGAAATTCTTGACATTCGATTTAGAAAAGGCTTTTTCAAATTTGCCGCGAAAATCGAGATTCGTCTGAAAAGTTTTACCCAACTGAGCGAACTGCCGAACAAAGACGGCAAAGTTACCTTAAAACTCAAACGCGACGATTTTGAACGCGCCGCCGAAGCCGTCTTAAAATTGCAGAAAAATTTAACTGTGCATCGGGAATCTCTGCCGCCCGCGCACACGCCCGTCAGTCGTTTGTTTGAAGATGATTTTGAAACAAAAGATTTGGAAGATTAAGCGCGAGATAAAATTTTCAGATTATTTTTTTCCACGCAAAGACACAAAAGTTAAAAATTTAATTTTTGTGTCTTTTGTGCTTTTTTGCAGCTATCTTACCTAACAAGTTAGTTAGCCAAAGCCGTTTGCCAAGTTGACATAAACTTGGGCTAGAATTAGAATAATTCTAAATAAGGGAAATTATTATGCACAAAACAAAAAACGATTTACCAAAAGCAGCGAGAGAGAAAATTATTGAAACATTAAATGCGCGGCTTGCCGATGCTTCCGATTTAAAGTCGCAGGCAAAACAAGCGCATTGGAATGTGAAAGGAATGAGTTTTATCGCTCTCCACGAACTTTTTGACCAAGTGGCAACCGAGGTTGAAACTTTTACCGATACGATTGCCGAAAGAGTTACGATTTTGGGCGGAACGGCACTCGGAACGGTGCGCGTAGCGGCGAGCAATTCGACTTTGAGCGAATATCCGCTTGAAATTACAGACGGCGCAGACCACGTTGATGCGATTTCTTCGGCATTGGCGGATTTCGGCAAAAAAGTTCGCGTCAATATTGACGAAGCCGACAACCTCGACGATATGGACACGGCAGACCTTTACACGGAAGTTTCACGTGGAATTGACAAACTTCTGTGGTTTGTCGAAGCGCATACTCAAGCCTGAGAACTTTTTCATCAACATTAAACTCAAGACTTCAACATGAAGTTAAATAGGTTTGATGTCGGGAATTTTTTATTCTGAAGATATAAAAGCAAAAAGATTTAGCTGACGGTTTCTGACCATTGCTTACTTTTTGCTTTTGTTTATTTGGGCGTTTATTATTTGACTATGAAATTCGCTTTACTAATTCTAACCGTTTGTTCAATTTTTTTAATGAACATCGGAACAACGGCGCAAACACCCAAGGACTTTTCCGCTATTTGGGAAAAGCAGCATATTTCCGACATCTTTCCGTCAAACGTGCGTCATAAGGATTTGCAAAAATATCTCGAAGACCTGAAAAAAATCGGCTTAAAAGTTGAAGAGGTCGGTAAATCTTACGGAAACCTTGAGATTTATCAGATTGAATGGGGAAAAGGTAAAACGAAAATTTTGATGTGGTCGCAAATGCACGGCGACGAACCGACGGCGACGAGTTCCCTGCTTGATATGTTCGCCTTTTTGCAAAAAAACCGTGACAAAGATTGGGTGAAAAAACTTGAAAAGACGTTGACGATTCGCGCCGTGCCGATGCTCAACCCGGACGGCGCGGAACTTTTCAGTCGGCGCAATCTGCAATCAATTGACATCAACCGCGATGCCCGCGCTCTCGAAACGCCCGAAGGTCGTCTGCTCAAAAAACTGCGCGATGATTGGTCGCCCGACATCGGTTTTAATCTGCATAATCAAGGTTCGCTAACCACCGTCGGCAACACGCCGAAACAAGCGACCATCTCGCTGCTCGCCGTTTCCGGCAATGCCGAAGGCAAATCAAACGACGGACACACGCGCAACAAACGCATCTGCGCCGTGATGATTGCCGCGCTCAACCAATTTATCAAAGGACATATCGGACGTTACGACGACAGCTACAATCCACGCGCTTTCGGCGATATGATTTCGGCTTGGGGAACGCCCGTAATCTTGATTGAAACCGGCGCGTTTCACGGTAAAGACGAGATGTTTCTCGTCAAACTAAACTTCATCGCATTTCTCTCCGCGCTTCATTCAATCACGGACGAAAGCGAGAAAAAAGCCAACCCGAACATTTACGACACACTGCCATTTAACGATTCGGGCAATCTTTACAATTTCATTTTCCGCCGCGCAAACATCATCAATTTCGCCGAAACAACCGAACCATTTACCGCCGATATTTCAATAAACACCGAACGCCGACGCGCCGGCGAAAACGCGCCGATATATGTGCAGGAAATCGGCGATTTATCAATCTACGCCGGCTTAGAAGAATTTGATGTGAGCGATTTCTTTTTGATTCCAAAAACCGGACTTCTCAAAGTCGGCTCAAGCGGCGAATTTTTCTTTTACAAAAGAGGGCGCAAAATTGATTGGAAAGACGCAAACCTCGCCGAAAAATTTCCACCCGACGCTCATTTCTCAAACGGAAAATGGCTCAAACCGCTTCCGAAATGAATTATTTGAAAAGGTTGGTGTATATTTGTATTTTGGATTAAAAAGCTAAAATCACAATTTCAATGATTGAAACGGGCAAATTTTTCACTATCAAAGAAGCAAGCGTTTGGGCAACGGCGCATCTTGGCAAAACCGTTACGCCTTCAAATATTGCCTATCTCATTAACTACGGCAGAATCTTAAAAACCGGAAAAAATGGAACGACTTTAATTCCCGAACAAGAGCTAATTGATTATTACGAAACATACCAACGCGAAATTGTTTGGAAGAAAAAACTCGGCGACGATTTGAATTGGGCTTTGTCTTTCGAGCAATACACTGAATCGCAAACAACCAAGCACGTTCATCGCCTTCATCCGTATAAAGGCAAATTCATTCCGCAACTTGTCGAATATTTTTTAGATTCGCACACCGACAATTTCAAAAAAGAAACTTTTTTCCAAAAAGGTGACATTGTGCTTGACCCGTTTTGCGGCAGCGGAACAACACTTGTGCAGGCGAACGAATTAGGCATTAATGCAATCGGGATTGATATTTCGGCTTTCAATGCTTTGATTTCAAATATCAAAGTCAAAAAAGTAAATCTCGTTAAACTGCAAACTAGCATCAATGATATTTCAAACTGGCTTCGGAAATTTACTTCCGAGCAATCTAACGTCGAATTTGAAACTAAACTAACGGAATATCTCAACAAATACAACAATAAGTTTTTTCCTTCGCCCGAATTCAAAATACAAGTTCGCAAAAAAGAAATTGACGAGAAAAGCCACGCGGCAAAACACGAAGCGATTGTTTTGAAAAAGTATAACGAAGTGGTTTCACTTTACGACATTAAACTCAAACAAAACAAAACCGAAAGATTTTTAGATAAATGGTTCATCGAATCGGTGCGCGAAGAAATTGATTTTGTTTCCGAGCAAATCAAACGAGTAAAAAGCCAAGAAATCCGCGATGTTTTGACAGTGATTTTGAGCCGAACAATTCGCAGTTGCCGCGCCACAACTCACGCCGATTTAGCAACCTTAGTCGAACCTGTAACGACAACCTATTACTGCGCGAAACACGGGAAAATCTGCAAACCTTTATTCACAATCGTTTCGTGGTGGGAAAGATATGCGGCTGATACAGTCAAGCGTTTAGCGCAATTTGATAATTTACGAACCGACACGCAACAAATTTGTTTGAACGGCGATTCAGTCAACCTAGATATTTTGGCTGAACTGAAAAAGAAAAATAAAGATCTTGCGAAATTAGCGAAAACACAAAAGATTCGCGGCATTTTCTCAAGTCCGCCGTATGTCGGCTTGATTGATTATCACGAACAACACGCCTACGCCTATGACCTTTTCGGCTTTGAACGCCGCGACGCGCAGGAAATCGGCGCAATGTTCAAAAAACAGTCAAAACAAGCGCAAGCCGATTACGCCGCCGGAATCGCCAATGTTCTCCGCAACGCACGAAAGTTTTTAGCCGAAGATTTCGACATTTTCCTTGTCGCCAACGACAAATACAATCTTTACCCGCAGATTGCCGAAACCGCAGGTTTGCAAATCGTCAATCAATATAAACGACCTGTTTTGAATCGCACCGAGAAAGATAAAGGCGCGTATTCAGAAATAATTTTTCATTTAAAAAGGAAATTTTTATGAAGACACTTGAAGTTGGTTACAAAAGATTTATGGATGATTTTTCTGATTATCTTACTTGTTCGATAAAATCTCAAAGCAAGGAACAGGCAATCATTCAACTTGTAATGGAGTATGAAGGAATAAGTAAGCAAGAAGCAAAAGAATTTATTGTTTCTTGTGCGGGGGAAAATTGGAATGCCGAAGATGCGGTAGAAAGAATAAACCCGCTTGGCTCGCCTGATTCCGCACTTTATCGTTTCAATTACATAAAAGAAATAAAAGATGTCGCTTAATAAAATTCAAATATCCGACATTGAAAATGTCTTGCGAACGGCTTTGAGAAATAAGTTTCTCAATTATAATCCCGAACCAGCCGAAATGCCTTTTCACACACGCTTGATTGGTAAAGACAGGCTGGCATTATTCGCTTTTATTCATTCTCTAAATACAAACTTTGGCACAACCGTTTTTGAACCTGTGGCAAAAGCCTTAGCTTCGGAAAATTTTCAAGCAGCTTCATCTCAACAAATTGCCGGAACACACATCAGTTTCGAGGCGAAACGAGTTATTGGAGAAATCATTCATAATCTCGAAAATGCGCTAAATGAAGGTCCGAATAAAATCGAGGAGATTGAAGCTATCAGAAAAGTCTGCCAAAGCGGAGAAATGAAAGCCTCTAAATTTACGTTGGTTGACCTGAAAGTAATTGGCTATGATGAAACAATTTATCTCTGCGATATTAAAACTCCAAAACCTAATAAAGGCGGATATTTTGGACTTAAAGAAACTCTTTTGAAATGGGTTGCCAGCGTTTTGGCAGACAATCCAGCCGCTAATGTCCAAACTTACATTGCACTTCCCTATAATCCTTATTATCCCAAGCCTTATAAACGCTGGACTATGCGCGGAATGATTGACTTAAAACACGAATTAAAAGTCGCCGAAGAATTCTGGGATTTCTTGGGCGGCGAGGGTTCATATAACGATTTGCTTGATATTTTCGAGCGCGTCGGCATCGAATTGCGTTCGGAGATTGACGAATACTTTTCAAAATTCAATTTAAGATAATCTCTTTTTTATTGCAGACTTTACAATCAAACCGCTAAAGCCGAAAATCTAAATTCGATTATGCTTTCACTTCTCAAAATCAAAAACATCGCGCTGATTGACGAAATCGAACTTGAATTCGCCAAAGGGTTGAATCTTTTGACGGGCGAAACGGGTTCGGGGAAATCGATTATTGTTGACAGTTTGGGCGCGTGGACGGGCGATAGGGTT
>MWVX01000732.1_pt1 | contig 10665 bp, 10 predicted proteins | sample 1047311 | NCBI WGS metagenome assembly MWVX01 (sample SAMN06349984, study PRJNA376086) | soil metagenome | isolation source: MtG-4 sample Antarctic (ecotone) soil | place: Antarctica | collected 2015-01-13
ATTTCTGATAAGATACGTACAAGCAAAACAGGCACCTATGCCCAGGGTGATGCTGCTTTTGCATATTATAGTGTGAATGTTGGGTTTACTTTTAAGTTTTAATATCAAATAAATGGTCATAACCGGTGAAGGATTCAATTTAAGACAATTCAGGCTTTCGGATATAAGGTCGTTGGTAAAACACGCCAACAATAAAAAGATAAGTGATAACCTGAGGGACAGGTTTCCTCATCCTTACACAGAAAAAGATGCAGAATGGTTCATCAACCATAGTTTATCCTACAAAACGTTTTCAAGAAATTTTGTTATTGAACTCAATAATGAAGCAGCCGGATCCATCAGTATCACTCCCGATGAAGACGTATACAGGTTGAATGCAGAAATTGGTTATTGGCTGGGAGAAGCGCATTGGGGCAAAGGAATTATGACCTCTGTTATCCAAATGACTGTCAAATATGCTTTTGAAAACCTAGGTATAAAAAGAGTTTACGCCACTCCATTTGCCACTACTATTGGTTCTATAAAAGTTTTGGAGAAAGCTGGTTTTGTAAGAGAGGCCATCATCCGGCAAGGTGTTATTAAAAATAATAAAATATTGGATTATTATATTTATTCAATAAACTGCTTTTGAAAAAGCGGAAAGGTGATAAACGATAGTGTAAAATTTCATGGAGATTTTATTTAATCATTTTGTACCCTTTGGATATGATAAATTGTTGTGATAAATTTCTCCTTATCAGACAGCAGGCCATAGCTAACTAAAACATACCCTCTTCACGCTTTTCGTGAACATATTATGTTCTATCTTTAAAATCACTCTTCAATCATTTTGCTGTATGGAAAAGCTCTTTTTTCTGATTTTATTTAGTGCTGGTATCTTTAATAGCAGTTCGCAAACAATACCCACACCTGACAAACTCTGGGGTAAACTATTTACTGATGTACAACTGACCCGGGCTTTCGGTGACAATAAAACATTTGTAGATATGGTGCCGCAATCAAAGCCAGATATTATTTTGAAGAAATATGCACAATTGAAGGTTAAGGATTCTGCTGGCTTACGGGCTTTCGTTTTATCAAATTTTTACTTACCCGCAACACCGGAAATAAATATCACCCAGGAACTTTCTTTGTATGACCATCTTAATGAATTATGGAAAACATTGAGCCGGAAGGCAGATAAAAAAACTGCCTTCAGTTCATTACTTCCTTTGCCCGGCTCTTATATTGTTCCCGGCGGACGCTTTAGAGAAATTTATTATTGGGATAGCTATTTCACCATGCAGGGGCTTGCGGTCAGCAACCGGTTTGATCTGATAGAAGACATGCTGGATAATTTTAAATACCTGATTGATGTTTATGGCCATATTCCTAATGGCAACCGCAATTATTACCTGAGCCGTTCACAGCCACCTTATTTTGCCCGGATGGTTCAATTGCTGCATGATAAGAAAGGCAACCAGGTATATAAAAAATATTTCTCTGCAATGGAAAAAGAATATAATTGGTGGATGCAGGGGAAAGAGAAACTAAAAACTACACAGGCGTACAGGCGAATTGTAAGCATGCCTGATGGCACAGTTCTTAACCGGCATTATGATGACAACAATGCACCAAGGCAGGAATCATATGCTGAAGATGTAGCTACAGCTAAAACGTACATGGGTAAGGATGGTAAAGCATTTGTAAACCTTCGAGCAGGTGCAGAAAGTGGCTGGGATTTCAGCAGCCGTTGGTTTGAAGATACACTGCATATTACCAGTATTGAAACAACTAATATTATCCCTGTTGATTTAAATTCTTTATTGCATGATTATGAAAAAATATTAAGTAAAGCAGCAAAAGTAAATGGTCAGCCAGCCAAAGCAAATACCTATAATATAAAGGCACAGAAACGGAAAGCTGCTATATTAAAATATTGCTGGAATAAAAATTTGAATTTTTTCTTTGATTATGATTTCCGGCAGAAAGCCACAACAGATAAATGGAGTGCTGCGGGTGCTATGCCTCTTTTTTGTGAAGTAGCTACAAAAGCACAAGCTTCTTTTGTGAAACAGGCAATCGACGAAAAATTTGTAAAACCCGGGGGATTGGTTACTACCATTTACCATACCGGCCAACAGTGGGATGCCCCTAATGGCTGGGCACCTTTACAATATATAGCGGTAAAAGGATTGATGAATTATGGCTATAATGATCTTGCAAAAACCATTGCAGAAAACTGGATGTCAGTCAATGAAAAAGTTTTTTCATCAACAGGTAAAATGCTGGAAAAATATAATGTAGAAGACATCAGCCTGGAGAGCGGTGGCGGCGAATATCCTACACAGGATGGTTTTGGGTGGAGTAATGGTGTATACCTTAAATTCCACCAGCTTTTTAAAATAAATTAATTTTTTAAAGCGGCATGTCATTCAACAAGCCCCGCCTTTCATTCTGGAGCATCATCAGCATGAATGTTGGTTTCTTTGGAATTCAGTACAGCTTTGGCTTACAACAAACCAACATGACGCCCATTTATTCTTACCTGGGCGCCAATCCCGATGAGATACCACTGCTCAACCTGGCCGGACCTATGACCGGCCTCATCATTCAACCAATTGTGGGTGCTATGAGCGATAAGACGCTGAGCCGGTGGGGAAGAAGGCGCCCATATTTTTTAGTGGGAGCAATACTTTGCAGCATCACACTTTTTTTTATGCCATTCAGCAGTGCGCTTTGGATGGCTGCAGGACTATTGTGGATATTAGATGCAGGCAACAACATTACTATGGAGCCTTACCGTGCATTTGTAAGTGACAAACTGCCGCCACAACAACATGCTACCGGTTTTTTATCGCAGAGTTTTTTTACCGGGCTGGGTATTACTTTAGCCAATCTTACACCGGGTTTGATCGTTGCTCTCGGACTAATAAGTAAAGATGCAAGAAGTGATAATAACATTACTTACACTACTTATGCAGCCTTTATCATTGGTGCAGTTGTATCCATATGCTCTATCATGTATTCTATAATAACAACAAAGGAATACCCCCTAACAGATAAGGAAATTGAAGAAATGAAAAGATCACCGAAAGGTGTCATTTACATATTCAAAGATATTGCTGATGCATTCAGGCAAATGCCACCGACCATGCGGCAGCTTGGGATAGTATATTTTTTTAACTGGTATGCCATGTTCATTTACTGGCAATTCATTACCCTGTGTGTGGCACAAACTATTTATCACACAAACGATCCCCGGTCGGAAGGTTTTAGTTCGGCACAGCTCCTGACCGGAACATTGAACGGCACATATAATATCGTTACTTTTTGCGTTGCTTTTTTGCTGGCCATAGCTGCCCGCAAAGCCGGAGCCAAAAGAGTGCATATGGCTAGTCTATTTTTATCAGGGTTAGGATTGGTTGTTTTACCATATATAAATAATCAGCAATTATTGATTTTACCCATGATTGGTTTTGGCATAGGGTGGGCGAGCATGATGGGCACTCCATATGTGATGTTGGCAGGCCGAATACCAACGAATAAAACAGGCGTGTATATGGGAATACTGAATATGTTTATTGTATTTCCTATGCTGCTGGAAACTGTTACTTTCCGCTATATTTATAATGGATTGTTAAGCGCTAACCCGGTATATGCTATACAGTTTGCAGGTGCTTTGATCATTATAGCGGCATTGTTGGTCTTGACAGTGAGGGTTTCTAAAATTGATACGGCAACCGGAATTCTTATTCCTGCCGGTGGGCATTAAATATGGTTGGGTACAAAAAAGCGATAGAATTACTTCATGCTGCCAGCACCCCGGGGGGCTTTGTTGCTGCCATACAGGAAGAAGACAATTATCGGCGTATATGGACCAGGGACAGCGCACTTTGCGGGCTCGCTGCATTAAGCACTGATGATGAAGCTTTAAAAGAAACATTTAAAAAAAGCATAGAAACAATATTCCGGAACCAGCATCCGGCTGGATTTATCCCCAGTAATGTAAGCCCGGTAGGTCACAATGTAAGCTATGGAAATGTGGTAGGGCGTGTAGATAACCATGCCTGGATTGTGATCAGTGCATGCACTTACTCACGATTACAAAATGAAGGTTCATGGCTGCAAAATTATTCTGAACATATTTCCAGGGCTTTGGAATTGATGAATGCCTGGGAATTTAATGGGAGAGGGTTAATGTACGTGCCCCAAAGCGCAGACTGGGCTGATGAATATTATAACCATGGCTATATTTTATATAACCAGTTATTGCGGCTTTGGGCCCTACGTTGCGCAGCTGCCGCATTCCCAGATAAAAATTATGATGCTGATGCGGACAGGATACAGCAGGCAATCGAAACTTATTTTGGTAATGAAAAATTCTATGCACCCCAACTTGAAAGATTAAAATCTCCAAAAGATATTCCTTACTGGCCAATGGGGTTTAATACATCAGCATATTATACGAGGTTTGATCTCCAGGCCAATGCCCTTGCATTGCTGTTGAATATAGGGACAGCTCATAACCGTCAAAGGTTGTTGCAATTCATGAAAGAGTTGTCTGCCTCACAGGATTCTTTGCTCCCTTCATTTCATCCAGTGGTCAGGGAAGAAGATAAAGAGATGCATGACCTCAAAAATAATTTTGCTTACCGGTTTCGAAATAAACCTTACGAATTTCACAATGGTGGTTTATGGAGTGTATGGAATGGTTTTATGTCAATGAGTATCGCAAAATATGATGAAGTATTGGCTGTAGCGTTAAGAAAAAAAATAGACGAAGCATGTGCCCAGAAGGATTGGGATTTTAATGAATGCCATCATGGCGAAACGCATCAGCCTATAGGTGTGTCTAAATGTGCATGGAGCGCAGCAGGATTGATATTAAGTTACCATCATTCTTTTGCATCGCAACTAGAAGCTTTATAATGCAGGGATATTTTTTAGCAATAGGAGAATTATTAGCAGACATTATAACTACAGATTATCGTAAGACGCTAGATGATGCTAAAGAATTTCAATTAATGCAAGGTGGGAGCCCGGCTAACTTAGCAGCTAATATTCACTATTTGGGTGGTAATGCCCGGCTTGTTGCATGTGTAGGCAATGATGGTATTGGAAGTTTTCTCCGGAGGTCACTATTGCAGGCTGGTGTACCCGACACCCACATTCTTATTCATGAAACTCAACCTACATCCATTGTAGTGGTCACTAAAAGCCAGGGCTCTCCGGAGTTTGTTGCATATAGGCATTCAGATAAGTATATTCAGCCTGTTTCAAATTTGTTGCTGGAGGGGGCTTCAGTAGTACATACTACATCTTTTGCATTGAGCAGGCAACCGGCAAGAGATTCTATTCTAACAAGTTTGGAAAGAGCATACAAAGCAGGTAAAACAATTTCGATCGATTGGAACTTTGCCCCCCAAATATGGGGTGATGAAAATGGGAGAGAAGTGCTTAACAGAATTATGCATTGGCAGCCTGTTTTAAAATTAAGCAAGGATGATCTTGAACGCTTTGAGGATAAAATTTTAAGCATCGGGGAATGTAAAGAAATACTGGATAAATATTCATTTAAAGTTGCCTGTATTACCTGTGGCAAAGATGGCGTATGGTTCAGTCAAAAAAAATCGGAATGGCAGTTCAAAGGAGCATTACCAGTTACAAAGATTGTTGATGTTACAGGTGCAGGTGATGCTTTTTGGGCCGGTTTTATAATAGGATTTATGCTGGAGCAAAACATTGCTTATTGTGTACAAACGGGATTGGAAACGGCTGCAAAAAAAATACAAAAACAAGGGCCGCTATATATTGATTGATTCTTTTGTGAACACTTATAATTCTTTGATCATAATGTTCCTGTACCACACATTATCACCATGATCCTGAAGTGCAATTTTGCCTTTTTTAAAAGTACCGAAACCAGGCATGCTCTTGAATTTGGATCCTGCGATCATAGCACGCCAGGCATCATCCCACATGGTTGTTTTTATTACTTCAGTGCCATTCAGAAAGAATCGTAAACTACCCTTATCTGCAATAATCTCTGCCGTGTTCCATTCACCTGCAGGCTTTACTGTTTCTGAAGATACAGATATGAGGTCGTATAGATCGCCGGCACGATGTTTTATTATTTTAGCATCAGGATGTCCTGCGTTATCAAGCACCTGCATTTCTGGACCAGTATGCCATGGGTGTTGGTATTTTGAGGCATCTTCATTTATATAAAACATAATTCCACTATTACCATTTGGTGCAATTTTCCAATCAAGCTTTAAATGAAAATTTTCAAACTCCCTGTCTGTAACGATATCCCCACCTTCCGCAGTCTGCCAGTCTTTTTTACTTGCAGCATCTAATCGCAACATGCCATCTTCTACTTTCCAGGCTTTACCGATAGTTTGTTTACCATACGTATGCCATCCATTAGTTGTTTTACCATCAAAGAGGGCTTGCCATCCTTCCTTTTGAGCTTGCTCAGATAAGGTGGTTCCACCTGTTCCCATAGTTGTTGTTTTTGTAGAATTGCATGCAATAAGCGCTGAGATTATGGTAAGCAGGATAAATTTTTGCATAAGATTATTTTAATGAAAGTACATATTTTGTCATTGCTTTTGCATCAGCTTCAGTAATGTCGGGGTGAGCAGTCATGGGTACAGTACCCCAGTTTCCCACGCCGCCTTTAATTATTTTCTGTGAAAGCGAATCGATCACCGCATCATTATCCGGATATTTGGCAGCAACAGCTTCGTAAGCCGGACCAGTGGATGCCTCCACTACTTTATGGCAGGTAAAGCAATCGCTTTTTCCTACCAGCTCGAGCCCGCGTGTCACTTCAGGATCTTCAGCAGGTACAGTTTCTGCCGCTTCTTTATTTTCTTCTTTTTTGCCTGCATCCCCATTACCATTGCAAGCAATGATAGCTGCAGCCAGACAAAAAATAATAATTCTTTTTTTCATATACTAAATGTGTAGTTTAAGTTAGACTTTTTAAAGTATACTACAAAAATGCTTTTCGGTAAAAACGGAGTAAATATAGTGCCTGAAATAAATTCAATACATTTTATAACCCAAGCACTGACCGGTTATGAGCTTCATCACTACCCGTATTTGCAAAATCATCAAATGCTTTATCAGTAACTCTTATAATATTGTTTTTAATAAATATTGCTCCTTCTCTGGCTCCATCTTCAGGATGTTTTAAACAACATTCCCACTCCATAACAGCCCAACCGGAATAATCATACTGAGTTAGTTTACTAAAAATTGCTTTAAAGTTCACCTGCCCATCACCAGGAGATCTGTATCGTCCTGCACGATTGAGCCAGCTTTGATAACCTCCGAAGCTTCCCTGCTTACCCGTAGGATTAAACTCTGCATCTTTTATATGAAAGGCTTTTATGCGCTCGTGGTAATGGTCTATGTAGGTTACATAATCAAGTTGTTGCAACACAAAATGCGAAGGGTCATACAGCAGGCAGGCTCTTTGATGATGATCCACTTTTTCGAGGAACATCTCGTAAGTAATTCCATCAAATAAATCTTCACCGGGGTGTACCTCGTAACATAAATCAATTCCATGTTCTTCGAAGCGGTTTAAAATTGGTAACCATCTTTTAGCCAATTCAGTAAAACCTGCATCTACCAACCCTTCAGGACGTTGCGGCCAGGGATGGAACGTATGCCATAGCAAAGAACCACTGAAAGTAGCACATGCTTTCAAACCCAAATTTTGTGAAGCTTGCGCAGCATATTTTAATTGTTGTACCGCCCATTCAGTCCGGGCCTTAGCATTGCCACGAACAGTCTCAGGGGCGAACCCATCAAACAATACATCATAAGCAGGATGTACTGCTACCAACTGTCCCTGGAGGTGTGTGGAAAGTTCTGTAATTTCCAGACCGCAACTATTCACCATTCCTTTTAATTCATCAGCATAGGTCTTACTTTCTGCAGCTTTTTGCAGGTCCATACACCGTGGATCAGTAGTCGGTATTTGCACACCTACGAAACCCAGGCCGCTTGCCCATTCACAAATGCTTTTTAAATTGTTAAAGGGGGATTTGTCGCTCAGGAACTGAGCTAAAAAAATTCCCGGGCCTTTTATTGTTTGCATGTTCTAGTTAATAGTTGGCAGATGATAGTTGACAGATGAAGTATAACCATTTCTTATATACAAACGTTCTTTATTTCCTTAAATAGGCCTGACTACATTTTTCAATTTAATTTTTTCAGACCACAAACTCAGTCCATTTTTGATCAGATTCATTTGACGCCACCACAGTATCTATAAAAGCCATTCCTCTTACTCCCTCATCAGCTTTAGGAAAGTCCATCATTTCTTTTGTTGGCTTTTCATTATTGAGGCGGGCCTGAAGTGACAAAGCAAAATTGCGATAAATGTTTCCAAATGCTTCAAGATAACCTTCGGGATGGCCACCAGGCGTTCTGCAGTTATGCGTAGCAAAAGATGAAAGAATGTTTGTATAGTTGCTACCCGCTCTTAATAATTGTGTTGGTTGATCCAGCCATTTTACAATCAATGTATTCGGTTCCATTTGCGCCCATTCCAATCCCCCATTTTCACCATAGATGCGAATCTTCAATGCATTTTCTTCACCCGCGGCAATTTGCGATGCTATAAGTACTCCCACAGCCCCATTATCGAAACGCAACAAAACAGATCCATCATCATCAAGTGCTCTTCCCTCTACGATTGTATTCAGGTCAGCACAAAGTTTTATTATTTTAAGCCCTGAAATATATTCTGCCAGGTGGGCAGCATGGGTGCCGATATCACCCATGCTTCCGCTTTTACCAGATTTTTTGGGATCTGTTCTCCATGCGGCTTGTGCATTTCCTTCGCGTTCAGACAGCCTGCTCAACCAACCCTGGGGGTATTCAACTATAATTTTCCTGATCTTTCCAAAACCGCCATTTTGAACCAAAAACCGGGCTTGCTTTACCATGGGGTATCCTGAATAAGTATGCGTGAGGCATAGCAACAATCCTGTTTCGTCTACCTTCTTTTTTAATTCTTTTGCTTCATCTAATGTAAAGGTCATGGGCTTTTCAATCACAACATGAAATCCTGCTTCCAAAGCCAGTATAGCGGGAGCGAAATGTGCAAAGTTGGGCGTGACAATAGTGACGAAGTCAATCCTTTTCTCTGCAGGTAAGTTTTTTTCCTTTTGAATCATTTCTTCGTAAGTCAGGTAGGTCCTGTCTTCTGAAAGAAATAAAGCTTTTCCGGATGCAATTGCCACTTCCGGATTAATACTTAAAGCACCGCAGGTTACTTCTATCAAACCATCCATATTAGCTGCGATACGATGAATGGCTCCAATAAAAGCATCTTTTCCACCCCCTACCATTCCCATTCTTAATTTTCTCATAACTAGAAGTAGAATATTTACTAAAAATCAATTTTTCATGTAAAACTGACACATTCTTTTAATTCTTTTTCTGAATAAGACATACCATATTGTTGCAATACATCACCTGGTACGCCATTCCACTGATTCGGTTTATTGCCTGCATAACCAATGTCTTTTATACCAATGGCAGAAGTATAAAAACCGGTAGCTGTAAGATTACGCATCAGGTTAAAAAATGAAACTCCCTGCTTCATGTCGGTTTTTGCTTTTTCAGGGAAGGCAATTTTATCAACCAGCTGTAATTGTTCCTGACTGCTGCATTCAGTAAAAGGCTTATTAAATAATTTATTGCATTGAAGGTCCACCCATCGCAGCCCTCCACGCATGGGCGTTTGATGTTGAGTTTTATCTTTTACTATAAACTCAATGAAGTCAGGCACCCTGGCATCAGTAGCACTTCCGGATATTTCATCTGCGGGGATAATGATATCACTTAACACTGCAATTGTTGCCATTTCATGAGGAGTGAAAAATGTTTCGCTGATTAGTTTTTTATGCTCTGCTACTTCCTCCGGTGCACGATCAAAATTTAAACCTTCCGGTGCAGCAGGTTCAACTACCTTTTTATCTTTTGGCTTGCAGGCTTCTAACAGCAATCCCGCAGATACAGCGCTCAGCGCCATTACTTTCAATGATTTTCTTCTATCCATATTTCAGGTTTACAGTTAAGTTGTTTAGGGTTTAGTAGTTTAGGGTTTAGTAGTTTAGAGTTTAGAGTTTATAGTTTAGTGTTGTGTCTATGTTTTTATAATTCAACTTTTATAAATCAACATTTCGTTTACACATTTCCTTTCTTCATCTCACTGATAATGTATTCCGAAGCACGCATGGAAAGTGCAAGTATGGTCCAGGTAATATTTTTATCGGCTTGGGAAACAAAGGCTCCTCCATCGACTACAAACAAATTTTTACAATCGTGTGCCTGGTTCCATTTATTCAAGGAAGATTTTTTTTGATCGCTTCCCATTCTCACTGTACCGGCTTCGTGAATAATTTTTCCGGGTGGCTCCAGTCCATAATCATTAGCAGCTGTAGCATCATCGCCATAGGTTATTACAGCGCCCATGCCATGCATTATTTCCCTGAATGTTTCCTTCATATGTTTGGCTTGCTTTATCTCGTGCTCACTCCATTTCACATTGAAACGTAAAACCGGTATGCCATGTTTATCTACCACATTCGGATCTATCTCACAATAATTGCTTTCTATAGGAATGGCCTCCCCACGGCCCGCCATACCTACTCC
>MWVX01000733.1_pt1 | contig 10653 bp, 6 predicted proteins | sample 1047311 | NCBI WGS metagenome assembly MWVX01 (sample SAMN06349984, study PRJNA376086) | soil metagenome | isolation source: MtG-4 sample Antarctic (ecotone) soil | place: Antarctica | collected 2015-01-13
TTATACAATGGGTGGGTTATGGGTTGATTATGACCTCATGACAACCGTGCCTGGATTATATGCTTTAGGCGAAGCAAATTTTTCTGATCACGGGGCAAACCGGCTTGGCGCATCTGCATTAATGCAGGGTTTGGCTGATGGTTACTTTGTAATTCCATATACCATTGGATCATATTTATCAGGTGAAATATTTACCAAGCCAATCGCAACTGATCACCCGGCATTTATCGAAGCTGAAACTAATGTAACCGATTTCATAAATAAGCTTTTATCCGTCAACGGAAAATATACGGTTGACCATTATCACCGCGAGCTTGGCAAAATTATGTGGGATTACTGCGGTATGGCACGTAATGCTGAAGGATTAACAAAAGCAAGGCAAATGGTAAGGAATTTAAGGGAAGATTTTTGGACGAATGTTAAAGTAACAGGCAGGGCTGATGAACTAAATCAAGACCTCGAAAAAGCAGGGAGGCTTGCAGATTTTTTTGAATTAGGTGAGTTGATGATTGTAGATGCGCTTCACCGCAATGAATCGTGCGGCGGACATTTCCGCACAGAATATCAAACCACAGAAGGTGAAGCAAAGCGTGATGATGAGAACTTTACCTATGCCGCAGCCTGGAAATACAATAGCCTGCATCAGGAGCCCACATTGCACAAAGAAGAATTAGTTTTTGAAAATGTGCATCTAACGGAGAGGAGTTACAAATAGAGTTCGAAGTTGAAAGTTCAAGGTTGAACGTTGTATGTTTAAATTGAAGCTTCGCTTAATGTTTTAATGTTATAGCAATGGCAACATTTAAAAGATTTGAAGACATTGAATCATGGCAGATGGCAAGAGAGCTATGCAATTTAATTTATAAATATACTACCCAAGGCAAGTTTGCTATCGATTTTAAATTAAGAGACCAGATAAACGGTTCAAGTGGCTCTATTATGGATAATATTGCAGAAGGATTTGAAAGGGGCGGCAATAATGAATTTGTAACTTTCTTACGTTACTCAAAAGGATCATGGCGAAACCCGATCACAATTACACAGAGCATTAGATAGGAATTACATCACTCAGCAAGAATTTGATAATGCTGTTTCATTAACAGAAAACATTAGCGGTAAAAATTAAAAGCTTATTACATATCTTCAACAATCAAACAAAGTAGGGCCTAATTACAAAAACAAACTTAAATCAAATATTGAACATTGAACCCTTAACATGAATTTTAACTTACGAATCTGGCGCCAGGCAAACCGCAATGAAAGAGGCAAATTTATGAGCTATTCCATCAGCGATGTAAGTTCCAACATGTCGTTTCTCGAAATGATGGATGTGCTTAACGAACAATTAATTCTTGGTGGTGATGAACCCATTGCGTTTGACCACGACTGCCGTGAGGGCATATGCGGCTCCTGTGGCATGTATATAAATGGACGTGCGCACGGGCCTCAGCAGCTTGCCGCAACCTGCCAGCTTTATATGCGCAATTTTAAGGATGGAGAAACAATTACTGTTGAACCTTTCCGTGCTCAGGCATTCCCGGTTTTAAAAGATTTATGTGTTGACCGCGGTGCATTTGACCGTATTATTCAAGCAGGAGGTTTTATTTCTGTTTCTACCGGCCAACCACAGGATGCCAATGCAATTCCCGTTGAAAAACACTTAGCAGATGCTTCGATGGATGCGGCTGCATGTATTAGCTGCGGCGCCTGTGTTGCAGCATGTCCCAATGCGTCGGCTATGTTGTTTACATCTGCAAAAATTGCTCACCTTGCACTTTTGCCACAGGGCGACCCGGAACGCAAAAAACGTGTTTTAAGCATGATTAAGCAAATGGATAGCGAAGGGTTTGGCAACTGCACAAATATTTATGCCTGCGAAGCTGAATGTCCGAAAGGAATATCTGTAGCGAATATTGCAAAAATGAACAGGGAGTATTTGCGTGCAACATTGACGTCTGACGAAAAAGTTTAAGCCAACTGGCACAGAAAATAAAGTATTGGAAAATATATCTATTTTCAATCCTCTAATTCAACCTCATTTCCGCTGCGGTAAATAATTGTTTAACACAGATGATTACCTTATGAAGTTAGCTAAATAAAAACTCCGACAAACAATTTACAATTCAGCTATTTTAAAATGCAATAAAATCGTAAATTCGATGTTGAATTGGAGCCTATGAAGTTTTTTATACAACAATTTGTTGCTTTATCCATTTGCTTTGTTGCAGCACCGCTTTCTCTTCTTGCAACCCATAACAGGGCAGGCGAAATTACTTATACTCATATAGAAGGTCTTACATTTGATTTTACAATTACAACCTACACAGACCCGGGTTCTCCTGCCGACCGGGATGCACTTACAATATCATGGGGTGATGATCAAATGGATACTCTTCCCAGATCCGGAATAGTTAGCCTTGCACCCAATGTTCAACAAAATTCATATTATGGCACGCATACTTATTCCGGCCCGGGTTTATTCGAAATAAGCATGGTTGATCCTAACCGTGTGGAGGATATCTTAAATATTACAGGTTCAGTGAACGTGCCGTTCTGCCTGATAACTGTTTTAAATATAATTGATCCGATTGCTTTTGGCTATAATAGTTCGCCTGTCTTGTTAAATCCTCCCATTGATTATGCAAATGTGGGCAACCTGTTTATTCATAATCCTGGTGCTTTCGACCCAGACGATGACGAATTAAAGTATTCACTTGTGGTGCCATTACAATATCCCGGTGTAGTGGTGCCTGGCTATGAGTATCCTGATGATCGTACAGACGATCCAACGGATAGTTTTTCTATTGATTCGATAACAGGTGATGTTGTTTGGGACGTTCCACCCATGCCCGGAATATTTAATATTGCTATTCTTATTGAAGAGTTCAGAGATGGTTTATTTGTGGGAAGTGTTTTGCGTGATATGGAGATTTTTGTGGAAGAAACATCAAATAATGCCCCTGTAATATCTAACCTAAATGATACCTGTATTTTCGCCGGTGATTTTCTAAGCCTTGTAGTTACCGCCTCCGACACATCTACTTTAGCTGATGCAGGTCAAACGCTAACAATGAGTGCAGAAGGTGGCCCCTTTTTTATTGACCTCAGCCCGGCAACATTCTCTTCAACATCTTCAACCAGTGTTGTAACCGGCACGTTTAACTGGCAAACCGTGTGCGGCCATGTGCGTGAGCAATTTTATGAGGTAATATTTAAAGTTGAGGATGATTTTCAACTTGGGTTTGAGCCAATACCGCTTGTAGATATTGAAACATGGCTTATATATGTAATTGCCCCTCCGCCGCTCAATATTCAGGCTGAACCTACAGCAAATCAGATAACGGTTACCTGGGAAGCTCCTTATTCATGCGAATCTGCAGAGAATTTTTTAGGATTTTCTGTATGGCGTAAAATCGGGTGCGATTCCCTGGTGTTTGATAATTGTCAGCGTGGCCTTGCAGGCTTTGAATACGATTCAATTGCATTTGTAGAGGATGCGTATGCATACATTGATGAAAACGTAATTTATGGCCAATCATATTCTTATCGCATATTAGCCGAATTCGGGCAGCACAGTGAACTTGCTCCCGATTTTGTTTATAACCAGGTATCAAGCGCCCCATCAGACAATGCATGCGCCGAATTGAAACGTGATCTTCCTATAATAAATCATGTAAGCGTGCTTACCACAAGTTCAACAAACGGCACTATGTATGTTGAATGGTATAAACCACTCGACACAGATCTCGATACCACAATATTTCTCCCGCCTTATAAATATGAAGTTGTAAGATATACGGGCTTTGAACCAATAGGTGAGGAAACATTAATTGCAACATTCACTGCTGAAGCGTTTTATCTGCTCACTGATACCGCAATTATTGATACATTTTTAAACACGATTGGAACGCCGTACACTTATCAAATTCACTTTTACTTTGGCAGCGATACTTTATTAGGCTCTACGGAAGCTGCTTCCTCCGTTTTTTTAAATGCTTCACCCGGTGATAATAAGTTAAATCTTACCTGGAATTTTAATGTGCCCTGGTTGAATTTTCAGTATGATATTTTTAAAGAAACCCCTACCGGATCGGCGAATTTTGAATTCATTGCAACCACATCTGAACCATCTTATACTGACACGGGCCTTGCCAACGGCAGCACTTATTGCTACTACGTAAAAGCTTATGGGCAATATACCATAGAAACATTGCCAGACACATTAATTAATTTTTCTCAGATACAGTGCGGTGTTCCGGTTGACAATGAACCACCATGTGCGCCAGTGCTTACAGTAGAAAATATTTGTCAAAGTGATGATGTAACACAGGTAGATGCAAGCGATTTAAAAAATGATTTAATCTGGTCAAATCCAAATAATTCATGTGCCGATGATGTAATTCAATACAATATTTATTATGCTTCGCTTGAGGGTGAGCAATTAGATTTAATTGACAGCATTTTAACCGGTGATGACACAACCTATACACACGGTAATCTGCTATCCATTGCCGGTTGTTACGTGGTGGTAGCTGTAGATTCATTTGCAAATGAAAGTGTGTTCAGCAATATTGTATGCGTAAATAATTGTTCAGACTATTATTTACCAAATGCTTTCACGCCAAACAATGATGGCTTTAATGATTTATTTACGCCTGTTCTTCCATTCTACTTTATAGATCATGTGGATATGAAAATTTTTGACCGTTGGGGAAATCTTGTGTTTGAAGCTACCGACCCTATGCTTAACTGGGATGGAACAGATATCAATTCAGGCAGAAATGTTTCCGAGGGTATATATTATTATGTGTGCAACGTTTATGAAGTAACGGTTGAAGGCGTGCAGCAGATTCCGGCTCCACAAAAGGGTTACATCCATTTAATTCGTAGTAAGAACTTGCAATAATTTTTACGCCATGTTTACAGGCATTATTGAAGCACTTGGAGAAGTTGCTGAATTAAAAAGAGAGAATTCGAATCTTAACATTACCGTACGTTCACAAATTTCATCTTCATTGAAAATTGACCAGTCTGTAGCACATAACGGAGTGTGCTTAACTGTAACAGATATACGTGCCAATACGCATACTGTTACTGCAATTGATGAGACTTTAAAAAAAAGTAACCTGGAATTTTTAACTACAGGAGACATGATAAATCTCGAGCAGTCGTTAAAAATTGGCGACCGTCTCGACGGGCATTTTGTGCAGGGGCATGTAGATGCTATTGCCAAACTGTTAAATATTGAAGACAAAAAAGGCAGCTACCTGCTTACGTGTTTATATTATGAAAAATTTAAAAGTTTGATTGTGCATAAGGGCAGTATTTGTATAAACGGTATTAGCCTTACTTTGATTAATGTTACCACAAATCAATTTACAGTGGCGATTATTCCTTATACATGGCAAAGCACAAATGTGCAATATTTGAAACCGGGCGATGAAGTGAATATCGAATTCGATGTGATTGGAAAATATGTAAACAGGATAATGGAATTACAAAATTAACGTCTTAGGTAATCATTCGAAAATGATTTTAACTATCCCTAAATTACTTTCCCCATACTTAAGGTTTGCAGTATAAATACCAGCCGCTAAGCTTCTTTTAAAGATGTTAAACCGTTACCTCATTTGGGTTGTGCACGGGTATGTTGGCGTATCTGTCGGCACGCCTGCCTGTAATATCATAAATATCTAAGGAGAGTTTTGCGCCGGGTATTATATTGAAATTATCCGGTATATGAATTTCAACGGTTGCAGTTGAAATAACCGGGTTTGGATAAATTGAAAATAATGCATTGGATAGCGGCAGGTTTATTACAGGCACTCCACCACAACCCGGCTCTAAGCAGCCCAAGCTGTCGAGCTTTACAAGCCACATGTCATAGTTAATTTCCCCAACAGCGGTACCTGTTACAATAAAACCGCCACCGGGTAACTGCTGTGCATCTGTAAAGTAATTGTGATAGGTTGTGTCTGTATAAGACGTGCGTTCCCATAGCTTGTTGCCGTTGCTGTCCAGCCTGCATAAATATCCGTATGCAATACCGCTTTCATTTTGGCGGGTGCCGCAAACAATAATATCATTATTTGCTATTTCACGAAAATGCCAAAAGCTGTATGAATTTGGCCCGTGGAAAAATGTTCTCCAGATATAATTACCGTTGGTATCAGTTTTAGATAAGGTGTTAATATAAGGATAATCTCCTTCATTTATAAGCGTGTCTATAGTTTGAGTCATAATAAAACGATCTTCATTGGATGAAACCTTAATTCTAACGCCTCCGTCATCTAAAGGTGATGCATAAAGTCTTGAAAAGTATTGTTCGCCATCCGCATTTAGTTTATACATAATTCCATCTGAGAACAGCCCTAAATCATCGTTTTCTTTGAAAGCACCTACAACTAAATTTTTATTATTAAAGTGGTCAATTGACAGCCCGACAGAACTAAATGGCTGAGGAAAAGTTTTTCCCCAGATAATATTTCCGTATATATTTATTGCTGCAATATAATTCTCAGCATAACTAAAAGTTGTATCTAATGTATAACCTATAAGTAATATCGTATCGGATGTTATATCTGAATTATAAAATCGCACCCTTCCATTTCCGTTTAGTCTAAAAGATTTTAATGTATCTGCAGCCTCCCTGCTAATAAGATAAACAATTCCATACTCTCCCTGATTGACCGGAAATAATGTATCAAAATAAACAAATGTGCCACAAGCTATTAAAATGCTATCATTATAAGTTTTTAAATTACCCGGTTCACCCGCCAAATACGCTCTGCTCTCTGCAGCATAATTTTTTAGGCTAATTGTATTGCCGTTCATATCTGTTTTTAAAAGGATATAGATAACCCTATATCATAAGTATAACCTTCTCCTATAATATAAAAATTCGTATCAGCAATGAGGATAGATTGACCCCATATTGTAGTATCCGCATAATCGTATAACTTACTGAATGTAGCTTGCCCTTTACAAAAAAATGTAGAAGGCAAACTACACAAAAAAAACCAAAGCCCTTTCATGTAGTTTGCCTTTAATTGTTATTGTATAACTATAAATTGAATAGATTGTTGCTTGTTGCTGTTACCAAACAATCTACCTATATAAATGCCCGGGTTTAAAAGTGAATTGTCAATATAAATATAATAATAACGAGCATAATATCACCCTAATTTAACGCTCTTAAATCTACAGGCACAACTTTACTTATTCCTTGCTCAGGCATGGTAACGCCGTAAATCACATCTACCTGCGTCATTGTGCGTTTATTATGTGTTACAATTATAAACTGACTTTTGTCGGAAAATTTGCGCACCATATTATTGAACTTCATAATATTATTATCGTCCAGGGGGGCATCCACTTCGTCGAGGATGCAGAATGGTGCGGGTTTAATTAAATATAGAGCAAACAGCAGGCTCATGCCGGTTAATGTTTTTTCTCCACCTGAAAGCTGATCAATTACCTGGGGTTTTTTGCCTTTTGGCTTTGCTACAATTTCTATTGCTGCCTCGAGTGGATCATAGCTATCCTTCAATATTAAATCGCAATCGTCTTCTTCATTAAATAATGAGCGGAATACCATTTTAAAATTATCCCGGATTTGTCCGAATGCCTCATCAAATTTTTCTTTTGCAGTTTCATCAATTTCCTGTATGGTTGCTAAAAGCGATGTTTTTGCATTTACCAAATCTTCACGCTGATTTTTTATAAACTCATAACGGGTTTTCATTTCTTCATAAGCCTGGATTGCCATAGGGTTTACATCACCGTAATTTTCAAGGCGTTTTTTGGCTGCATCTACTTTCTCCTGCAGCTCCTCAAAATTTGCCTCAGCAGGAATTTCATTATCTAAAATGCTTTCAAGCTCCACCTGAAATTCAACCCATAATCTTTCTTTTGTTGCAGCTAACTGCACTTTTAAGTCGTTAAGCTTATCTTTAATTCCACTCAATATTGCATCAACATGCTCTTTTTTCTTTTGCAGCAGTTTAATTGCATCTTCGGTTTCAGCAACTTCCCCGCGGCTGCCAAAATATGTTTCTTCTTCGCGGCTAAGGAGGCTTTCCATCACAGCTCTCTCATCGTACATCACTAACAAATCTTTTTGAAGCACTTCTATGGTTTGTGTGGTATGCGCAATTTCATCTACCACATCGGTAAGATGTTTCTTATTGTTTTCAATCAAAAGGGCAGCTTCATCATGGCGGGTTTTTTTATACCAAAGATTTTGCTCTACGCTTTGATAACGGTTTTGCTGCTGATGGTAACTAATATTTTCGTTATTATAAAGAGATGAAAAATAATTTAGCCTTTCAGACACTTCGCGGTATGTAACCTCAGCTTCAATTAACGCATGGTGCTGTTTTTCTTTTATATTCGATTGTGCATCATGCGCTTCATTCAGAGTTACAGTTTCTTTATCCATTTGTTCTATCTGCCGGATAAACGCATTCTTTTTTTCATCGAGATGATAAAGTGTATTTACAGCCGATTCAATGCGTGTTTGGGTTGCTACAAGATTCTGAATGATGTTGTTCAGTGCTTCACGGGCAAGATGTGTTTTATTATTGACTGCAGCCGATTGTAATTGTGCCAGCTCCGATTGTTTTTCTTTTAATTGATTATTAAAATTACTTTCGTCGGAAGACACTTGTTGGATTTCAATCTGAAGCATTTGGAGATTTTTTTCTCTGCCAATTCTTTTACCTTTAAATAATCCAACCGAGCCCCCTGTAATTGTATTTGCACCTTTAATTACTTTTCCTGATTTATGCAAAAGGACTACGTCTTCATCATCTCCAAATTTATCTATTGCATCTTCAAAGCTCATTTCGCCATTAACAATAAAAACATTTTGTAACAAATGCTGAGCGAGATGGTTGTATTTTTTCCCAGTGCTTATAACATTTAATGCGGCAGTAATTCCATCAATTGATTTGGTCTTTTCTGAAGAGGACTGAAGTGCTGAAAGAAGGAAAAAATTAGCACGCCCCTTGTCTTTCTCTGATAGCTCGTTGACGGCATGTAAAGCATCATGCACATTTTCCACAATATAATAATTTAACCACGGGTCGAGATAACTTTCAATTGCAGTTTTGTATTCATCGGTTGCACTGATTACGTCCGAGAGAAGCGGCGAGTGCTTCATTGAGGCAACATTCTTTTTCAAATATTTAATTGATTCGGGAAAACCTTCAAAATTTTCATATAAATTTTTTACAAGATTATATTCATTCTCCTTTGCATCCAGTATACGGCGAGTGCTGATTAGCTGACTACGGGTTTTCTCCATTTCTTGCTGAAGCTTTGTAATCTTTTGCGTTAAGGTCTCTTCACTGCTAACGATTTCGTCGAGCTTTTGCTGAGCAATATTTTTTTCTTGCTCCCATTTATTTAATTCTTCTTTTAACGGTTGCAGCTTGTTTCCATTTGCTAATTTATCTTCTTCTATGAGAGATAGCTCACGAGTGTTATTTTCAAGCCGCACTTTATTTACTGCAATTTTTTTATCGGTTTCATACAAGTTATGTTCAGCCTGCTTAAAGGCTTTCTGTGCTTCTTCGAGATTTGCATGTGCTGTATTATGCTCGTTCTTTACCGCCTCCACCTGCTGCAAATATTGTTGCAGTGATTTTTTAATCGCTGTCAGCTTTTCATTTCCCTCATTAACCTGCTTTTCTAAATCGCCAATATCATTTTGCGTGGATTGAATAATCTTTTCTGCATCATCAATTGACTTGTTCAGATTAATTTCTTTTTCCTCAAGGTATCTTATTCGCTCCCTGTTGATGTTGTTATTCCCTTCTTTAGCTCTGATTTCATTTAACAGGTTATTTAAATCTTTTTGCAGCTTTGCCAGCGCCTGTTCTTTATCAATGAGGTTTGCTTTTTTGCCGGCAATCGATGCTTCAAGCAAATTTATTTCAGCTTCAATTGCGCTTCTCGCATCGCTCTCGTAAGTTTGCTGGTTGCTCAACTGCTTATAAATATCTTTATGCGATTGAAGCATAAGCACAGCAAGGTCAATGCTGTTTGCTTTATACTCAGCTTTTAATCTCTGATACCGATGTGCACGCTTCGCCTGTTTTTCGAGCTCCTTTAAATTGTTTTCAATTTCAAACAATAAATCCTCAACTCGGTCTAAATCCTGCTGCGTTGCACTCAATTTATTCAGTGTTTCTTTTTTGCGTATTTTATATTTTGATATTCCTGCAGCCTGCTCAAATAATCTGCGCCGTGAATTATCCTTGTTGTGCAAAATATCGTCAAGCATCCCCAGCTCGATAATGGAATAGGAATCGGTGCTGATGCCGGTATCCATAAATAAATTATGAATATCTTTTAGCCTGCAGGGCACGCCATTGATGCGATATTCGCTGTCGCCGGTTTTAAAGTAATGGCGGGAAACTGTTACAGTTGAAAACTCAGTTGCAAGAATATTTCGGGTGTTATCGAATGTAAGTGACACTTCGGCTAATCCAGAAGCTTTGCGTGCTTTCGTGCCATTAAAGATCAGGTTTTCCATTTTTTCTGTGCGAAGTGCAGTAGGTTTCTGCTCGCCAAGTACCCAGCGTATGGCATCTACTACATTGGATTTGCCGCAACCATTGGGTCCGACAACACCGGTAATACTTTCAT
>MWVX01000734.1_pt1 | contig 10653 bp, 11 predicted proteins | sample 1047311 | NCBI WGS metagenome assembly MWVX01 (sample SAMN06349984, study PRJNA376086) | soil metagenome | isolation source: MtG-4 sample Antarctic (ecotone) soil | place: Antarctica | collected 2015-01-13
CCAATGAAAGGCCTGTTCAACAGTAATAAGATCAACTTTCTCAGGGAAGGAAGGTGCTTCGGCAGGCTCGCTGAGATAGGTGATATTTTCTATCCGCACTGCAGCCTTGAGCTGCTTTTCAGAAGGATCGGTCGCGATAACTTTTTTAAAAAAAATCGCGAGCTCCACAGCTGCTTGTCCATTGCCGGTACCTGCATCCCATGCACAATAGTGATTCTTCGACAGAGCATTTAAGTATTCAAAAAGTTCTGCAGGATAAGTCGGTCTGAACCTCGCGTAATCGGTGGCCTGGATGGAGAATAAATCTTTAAAGTCTGACATGAATTGATTGTATCGGAATATTGAGTCATCGCAAACTTTCTTTGTCTAAGTTATGAGGAACAACATTTGAACATACTCGTTCTAAAATAATGTGAGCAGGAGGTGCCCATGATAACTTTCAAGAAAGCAGACTATCGGATTGTTGAACTTAATTTTGCAGGAGAAATCACAGGCGAAGACTATAAAGAAGTGAAGCCCAAGATTGAAGAAGTGATGAATGAAAAAGGTAAAGTGAAATTCCTGATGGATCTCACCAATGCGAAAGGTTTCAACTTAAGTGCAGTCTATCAGGATATAAAATTTGATGTTGAGCACTTTAAGAATATTGGTCCGACAGCAATTATCGCTTCAAAGAAAAGTTACGAATTGCTGGTGAAAGCGATCAACGTAATCTATCCCGAAAAAGTTTATCACTTTGAAGATCAGCATACGGCCCTGAACTGGCTTAAGGGACAAGCAGCTTGAATTAGTAGAGCAGGTAACCGGAAAGATTCTGAATGATCATGTCTGATTGAGAAGTTCCGAGATATCCACTCGCACTTCGAATGATGATTTTCCAGCGCTTATTACCGCTACCACCCTTAAAAGTAAGCTGTTTATTGATCTGGAGTTTTTTCTCATTAATTCCACCAAGCTTTATGAATTCTTCAACGGGAATAATCTTCTTTTTTTCATGAATTTCAAATTCAACCGCCTTGGGCGTGAGCTTCATGAACAGACCGCCTGAACCAGCATTTTCTGAATGTAGGAATTGTTCGAGCTTAGAATAGCCAGCAACATCTATCGGAGGTTCCGGCGGATTGTTATAAAGTGCCCAGTACTTCTCATAGTTCCATCTCCTCTGAGAGAATCCAGCCTCTTCATAAAAGCGGTTTATTCCGTGATCATCAGAATTCATCCAGGAAGAGATCGCTTCCTTTCCATGAGAATCATAGAGGTAATTAATAATGGAAGTTATCTCTTTTTCATCTGCTGGTCTGAGACCTCCGGCCTTCTGAACGAGCTTTCCTTGAGAAAGTAGTCCTGACTTCGTGAGAAGATTTTCCAGACGCTGCTTCTGACTCAGCAGTGCCACAGAATTAGCACTCCATGGGCCATAAGCAGAAAGAAGACTCACCACAAAGAGACTCATGGGAATGATCTTTATAGAGCGGGTCGGCTTAAAAATAAAAAATAAACCGATGACGAATAGCCATAATGCAATCAGGAGAACAAAGTATCTTTCTTCAGTGATTGAGTAGTCGCTGACCCTTCTCATTGCTGCTAAGAACATGACCACAGACAATCCTGTCATCACTACATAGAAATATCTGGCATACTTTTCGAACCAGCCCGTGCCGCTTCTTATAAGCGGATCAACCAGTAGGATGGAAAGGAGACCCAGCGAAGAAAATGTGGAAATGAGAAGACTCACTAAACCCTTGGGCCAGTTCATCGTAGCTGCAATGGTGACCGAGTAAACAACGAGGATTGTTCCAAGAATTCCTATGAGCGGAATGAAAAGATTCTGACAGAAAATTTGCAGGGGACGGGGATATTCTGAAACTTCGTCAAGACTCCGAGGAACTCCTGCCAGGAAATGCATTGGATGAAAAATAAAGGCGGAGATAAGAAATACTGTATAGAAATCACTGCCGGTGATGTCTAGATAAAAAAGTCCTTTCAGTGCACCCATGCAGACAAAAAGACCCGTGAGGAGAACTGATGAATAGATCGAAGAAAGGATAAAGCGAAGGAAGAGAGTTTTATTAAATTCCCAGAATTCCCCGTCGCGTCTTCCCATAAGAAAAGGAGCAATGGCAGCAAACACATGTGTCGCTACAAAAAGTTGCGCGAACTGAAACTTTGTCGACTGAAGATCAGGAGTTTTTGTCAGGACAAAAAAGCCGACCGGAATAAGAAGGAGAAGGTATTGTCTCCACTTCTCTCCGCGTTCATGAAGTAATCTGATAGAAACAAAAGTCGGTATCAGAAGAAAACTCGTGAGTAGGCACTTGATGAGATCCTGCGACTCTTCACCCTCGTGTCTCTCAAAAAATTCGAGCAATGATCCTGCGATAAGACACGCCAGAAGTACGAAGGGAAACCGTTTGATGGTTTCCCCTGCGTGGAGAAGTATTAACTTTGGCTTAAGAGAGTCAGGGATTTTCAAGGACGTGAGTTATTAAGTGACTTAAGAATACGTTCCACGCAGTTCACTTGCTGACCAACATTCCGTGAACGCTCTGATGGCGAATTCTTAAAAAACTCAACGAGAGTTGCAGCATCTTTTTTGAGATCCGATGAAGGACTTCTGATTTCCAGAAGAAATGACCACACTCCAAGCTTGTAGTACGCCCAGTCTTCAAATGCTCCGGTAGCCGGATAAATAGCTCCGCCATGAGTTCCGATTTTATAATTATTGATCTTCACCGCTTTCTTCGCCCATTCAGTAAAGAAGGCATCATCTTGAGTCGCATAATTGCGGGCCTCAGTTCCCCATGGGAAAGTGAATGTTCCGATATAACCGTGAACTGAGACAGCGGAAACGATTTCTTCGCGCTCAATCAGTTCAGCAATGAGAGTAGTACTCTTGAGATTAAAATCCTGCTTAGTTGTACAGGCATCTTCATAGTCACGATTCGAGTCATGGACTTCACCATCGCTACCTGTTTCGCCACGACGGGAAACATTGTAGCCGGAGATATTGAGAACCGGGACGACGTAATAAAGAACTGATGAATCATAGGACTTAGCTATCAACTCAGCGAAATAAAGTGGAACCTCAGCAGCTGCTCTTTCATTTCCGTGATGAGTGCCCACCACCACATGCTTAACTTTTGCTCTGGAAGCATCTCCCACTACGATCCCCATGATGTCCCGGCCCTGATCATTCTTTCCGAGTGAGAAAAGTGTAGTGTTCGGAAGTTTATCAAGCTCATTCATACGAGAAAGAATCTTGTCGTAGTCATCAGCAAAAGCAGAAATATTGATGAGTGAGAGAAAAAGAAACAGCATGGTTTTCATAAGGCCCGACTCCGTGAGCTTAAAGTTATGACCTAGAATCTCGTTTGGGGACAGGCCCGTCAATGGCAGAGGGGTGATGTTAGTTGAGATTAGAAAGCAAAATAGTCAAGATTAGGATGTTTCGATCTCAAGCCCGAAGTTATCTTATACTGGTAGCATGTGGATTTTAAGCACTCCCCTGAAAGAGTTTTCTTATTTGTACGCCCCCGGGCTTCTGGCGGTTGCTGTCTCTTTAATCCTGCCTGACCTCGGAGATGAATCTCTTCTCTATGGGATTCTGGCGATGGGAATTATCGATTCCGGACATGTTTATACGACTGCCTGGAGGACCTGGCTTCATCCTGAAGAAGTGAAATCGAGGGCCGGTTATTGGATTTTCCCGATCATCTTTTGCGTTTTTTTTACTCTTTGGTTTTATCTCGGGATTCCTTGTCTCTGGGCCTTCGTTGTCTATGCCACCTTCTATCATCATGCCCGGCAGGTTTATGGATTCTCCAAGTGGTATCAAAAGCTCAATCACCGGAACGATAAATTTTCTGATTATGTAATCTACTTTCTGGCGCTTTTCCCTCTCATCATTTACCACTTTCGCCCGGAGGCGATTGGAAGTTACTACACAGAGAACGATCTCTTTCTGTATCCCTGGACTGAGTTGAGAGATGTTCTTCTTTTACTCTATCTCGCAGGTGTCTTCATCTGGATTATTCGCGAATACCGGCTCTGGAATAGTGGAACCCGGGAGGTTAACCGGATTCTGTCCATTGCATGCCCGGGAGTTATTTATGCGTACTGCTTTCTGGTCGGAACGACGATTACGCAGATTCTCTTTCCACTTTTGTTTCTCCACGGTGTCGCTTATTTCGGAGTGATGGGACAGTCACTTTCACGAACTCAAAAAAGATTTAACCGGAAATACCTGGCGATTATGACGGTGCTGGGAACGGCAGTTATCCTGGGACTATCTGAGTCGTGGTTTGAAGAAGAAATGGTCCCCAGGGAGTTAGGTCAGAATCCACTGCTTTCATCTCTCATAGTAGGAATTTCGCTCACTCCTCTTTTTTGTCACTATGCTTTTGATGCCATTATCTGGCGGAAGAACCACCGGGAAGCGGGAAGAGTTTTTGCTTCAGAAACATCAGCACCCTGACGATTATTTCTGTCATCGGCATGATTGAGATAAAGAAAAGATCATAGGCGTAGACATTTTCCCGGTAAACATCCTCAAATGTCGCTCCCAAACCCAGGTACAGAATGGAAATGATGTAGGCGGCACCGAGCTGTCTCGTCCACATGAGGCCACTTACAAAGCGAGAAAGCTTATGTTGTGAGAGCTTCGCTTTTATCGAATCAAGGAAAGCGATTCTCAGGACAAACACATAGGGAAGAAAGTTGGGCCAGAAAAGATGGGATGACTGGTGAAAATTGAATTCATAAAATTTGGGGCCAATTGGTGTCCAGTAATAATGTCCGAGAAACGGAATTGAGAGTCCCAGTAAGATAGGCCACAGAAATGTCTCTGACCTGTACCAATTTCTGAGCTGGAGCTTCCCGACTCGGATCAGGGATCCCAGATTAAAAGAGAGAAGGGCGAGGAAAAACCACGGGAGCAGGGGCCATGCTCCATGAGGCGAGTTTTCTGATCTGCCGATCAGAAGATCTCCGGCGAGACTAACCGGTATGATGTCTTTCCAAAAAGATGGGGGTATGATGAGCATGATTAAAGAGAGGATCACCATCGGCCATGCTGCTCTCGGAATAAAAATCAGGAAGATATTCGTGACGGCTATATAGAGATAAATATCCCACTCAATTTCCTCGAAAAAATTTCCGTCAAAAAAAGCGAAAGTCAGAACGATCTGGCCCACGATAGCAAATCCCGAGATCTTTAAAAGTGAGGTGTTTGATTTTCCAGAAAATCCAAAGAGAAGATAAATGATCGAGATAAGTCCCTGACCGCCGAGAGAGAATATCCTGGCGAAATAATATGCCGGAAGATAGAGGATGGATTTTTCCATCAGGGGAAAATCATCTTCAAAGAAAACAAATTCATTGGTGTGAAAAGTGCGGATGGCAACGAGGATCAGGATCTTGAGCCAATCTATGAGATAAAGGCGGTCGTTATCGTTTTTCATGGATAATGAATACCGATTCTATCCCCATTCTGGGAACTCATGCGATCGAATGGAAAAAGAGTTTCTTTTGTATGGAGATAAGCTGAACGTCTCAGGATCTCTGGAATGATTGACGGATGGGGGGACGCTTCGAAGAACATGATCTCATAGACGACGCCATTTTTTTCTCTCTGTAAGAACTCATGGCCCATAACGGGAAAGCTCAATTTCCAGTTTTTCGGAAGGATATTGGAAATACGCTCATCCCAGGCCTTAACAAAAGACTTGTCATTCTTTCCGCGACACCAGGAACTGAAACTCTTCGGGTCTTCCTTAAAAATTTCACACATCTTTCCGTCATTGTCCCATTCGACAAACCAGAGTTCTTTACCTTGAGGCAATCCAGTTCCTTTTAGTTCTTTCCGCGACCGAAGCTCGGGCCTGACGTATACACGGATGCGATGATCCAGTTTCCCGGCCTCGTTCATAGAATGGGTGATGGTGAGCTGACGGAGATAGAGGGAAGTAATAGTCCAGTGGTCGAGTCCGGATACAATTTCTTCCAGAAATAAATTCTCGGGAGGGAATTTAAAGTTAGTCCGGTGCCAGCCAAGATATCTCTTCAAGGCAAAGCTCATATACTCATTGTTGGGAGACATCCGGAGAAAGGTCTCGTTAAGAGCATAGGCAGGTAACTGAAAAAGCAGGATGAGAAGGAGGGCCTTCATTAAAGACCCCTTGGCCAGAACATAGTGTTGATCTTATCTTCTTTATTAAATTCCTGAACATTGAAAGGTGCTACCAGATTGAGGGCCGCTGACAGTGCCAGGTCTTTACGAAAAGTGTCGTAATTGAATTTCAATTTTCCTCCACCACGTTTCATCGCGATGAAAGATGCATTCGGTCCCATGAGAAGGCGATTGTCAAAACCTGCAGCATTCATGGTTTTTAAAATAGTACGCGATTCATTGGAAAGATCACCCTCTTCATTCAGATAGAGCGGAAGATCGACAACCGTAAGGCCCGAAGGTTTCAGAGATTTTCTTACCAGTTCATAAAACTCACGACTATAAAGTTTTGCCAGCTCCTGTCCATTAGGGAATGGGAAATCGACCAGGATAAGATCAAAAGGTTTTTTGTTATTCCGGAGATAACTTACGCCATCCTGAATGAGGATCTGCGCATTAGATGGAATATTGTTAAGGACACCTTCGTTGAGCTTTGAAACAATTATACTCTCAGCGGACCACTCAAGGATTTTTGAATCCAGTTCCACCATGATAATTTCTTTTACATCGGGAAACTTTCTGAGCTCATTGAGGAGTAGTCCGTCACCGGCACCCAGGATGAGAATTCTCTCAGGAGTCTTATTGAGTAGATTAAACGCGCCATCGATCATCGTCTGGTGATAGACGTCGACTGAGAAATAATCAAATTGTGGCTTACGATTGAGATAAAGAGTGGCATTACCCGGAACTCCGAGTGCTGGATCACCCGGCTCAATGAAAAGATCAATCGTCTGATATGATGTGCGCACTCTCTGGAGAAGTCCATAACGGTTAAGCACGCGAAGGAGTGGTCTCGGGTCAACCAGATCTTTCCAGCCGTTCACTCTCGTGTTCATGTAACCGCTTTTCACAGTATACGTTTCAAGATGCGGATAACCTAATCCGGCAGCAAAAAGAATCGCCAGCGGAATCATCAGTGAGGCCATGGCCTTAGTCCGCTCAGGCAACCGGAAAAGTAGAACAAAAAGACCTACTAGCTGAATGAGTCCGATGAAGTAAATCTGAACTCCGAAGGACATTGCCTGACCTGAGAGAAAGACGATTGTTAATCCGGCAAAGAGAGGACCCAGATAATTGATAGCGAGTACGACTTCTGCGCGGACTCCAGCTGCTGCCTTAAGAATGAGGGGGAGCTGAGCTCCTCCTAAAAGACCGGATATCAGAGATAAAGTCCCTGTTACCGATAGAAGAATAATCACAGCTTCTTTGGATTCGAAATTATAAGAAGTAGGTGCCAGGTTGATAAACAGGAATATTCCCAGAAGTTGCAGAAGGGGGATCAGAGGAAGAAACATAACTGAGAACCATTCGATAATAAATAATCGCGGGAGACGAACCTTTTCAGAAATTTTATCCCCGGACGCACTTCCAATACCGAGACCGAGAAGATAAGGACCAAGTGTCAGACACTGAGTCAGCACTTCTTCTCCGGTAAACTCGCCCATGATCAGTGCCATGATCATTGAAAAACTCATGGAGCAGAAAGAAGAAGTAAAAGCGACGATGAGATAGCTCGCCATTAGTTTCCTCCCAGATAAAGAACGGAGAGGAACTCATTAAGCTCTGTTCTGTTTAAAGTGACTAAGGCCATAAGAATTAAGATAATCACCGAATACAATATAGTGAATGATAGTTTTGGTTTTTCGGAGCGAAGCCAGATGAGTGCTGCTCCGTTTGAGAGTGCAACCAACAGAGTACTGGCGGCGGTTCCTAACTGCGGAAGAAAAATCAGGGGAAACGTCACACTCGCAACGAGCATCCCGAAATAATCCATGGCGAGGATTTTTCCTTCTGCATTCTCTTTCATCGCAAAAAGTGAGGGAAGCTCAAAACCGGAAAGAAACCCGATGATAAAAATCAATCCATAGCTTGACGCGATTTTGAAAGGAAGAAGTCCGGGCATTCCTCCGGGCTGAAGAATCCACGTAATAAAAAAGGGTCCGATAGACCCGAGAATCATCAGAAGAAGTTCGACTGTAAAAAAAGTTATTCGAAGTCCCTTATAGGCCGAAATCTTTCTGTAACTGATAGAGCCGAATCCCAAAGCACAGGTAAACAAGGCAATCGTTGTGATGTACTGGATTTTTGTTCCACCAAGACAAACGGAAAGTATCTCAGCGTAAACAAGTTCATAAAAAAGACTGCAGAAGGCGAGTAGAAAGGAAAAAAGGTAAACACCGGCAGATGAATTCATGGTTTGGCTTTCATTCCGTCGAGCATCTTTTCGAAGCCGTCTTCGTTTTCATCAAAGTGACTTTTCTTTGCTTCCATCATGAAAAGGTAATTTCCTTTTTCATCGGCCCTGGGAGCAAGGACTGCGTAGAGGCCACGTCCCTCGAATTCAGTCGAAGGAATTACGGTAAGGGGACCCAGGCCAGTGGATGCCGGGGGAGTAAACTGAAATGCCTTATCAGGCTGAAACTCATGTCCCTTAAGCATAGGGAAATTCTCTGATTCTTCTTTCAGGAAGGCAACTACCAGTTCCACATCGGCTTTCCGGGAAGTAGCGATGACTGCAAAGGACTGATCCATATTTGTGGTCGTCCCGATGATCGCACCGATATCATCTTCGAGATCAACATCCGTGTAATTAAGGTGGCCGGGAAAATTCATCTTGAGATGAATCGATTTCTGGAACTCCTTCAATAGTCTTTCCTGCTGGATTTTGTAGGAATTGAACTCAGTCATCATCCGGCGGGCGTCAGAATTTCCTTGCTTGATTTTTTTCTTTGCTTCTTCCAAAGAGAGTTTGCGGGTGACTCCGGGATTGTAAGTAGTCACTACCGCTGGTTCATCCGGGTCCCTTGAAATGCCGACGGACTCGGCAAGATTCTCAAGGGCCACTTTATCGTCCGATAACCATGCTTTAAGGAAAATTAGCAAGAATATTGAGGCAACTGTTATGCCCAGAATCAGGGTTAACTTATTGTTCTTAAAGCGGCCGAGATCGGCTTTTTTGACTTTAAATTTGTTCACCCATAAGATGATAGCATGATCCAAAAATTTTCCTTCTTTTCTTTTCTCTTTCGCCGGCAAGGTCAGGCCGGAATGACCATGGCTGAAATGGGTATTACCATGGCGCTGATCGGTCTGGGTGCTCTAGGGGCGGCCAGCTTGTCAGGTAATATGAATACCGGCTCAAAAAAGATTCAGGGAATGGTTGCGGTTAATACTTTTGCTTCATCATTGAACGCCTATCTCTATAGCAGTCTCGGGTGCGAAGACCTGAAAAATGTCGGTGCCCTTTCCGATACTCCAAAAGAAATCGTTCTCACTCTCTGGAATTATCAGGGCATGACCCGTTTTGAAGGTGGAACTCATTCAGATGGGAAGAAAAAAACCAATACGCTGAATTTTGAAATTTCGTCCCTGACCGGCTATTACGAGACGAGCACCCCTCCGACTCAGATCAAGGATGCCTCGGATACGCTTCTCACGAAAAGTATCCTGAAGGTAAAAGCTATTTTGAAAGTGGGGAAGAAACCCCTGGAATATGTTTATAACGTTCCTGTCCTGGTGAGCCCTTCCAATGCTGTTTCTTACTGTTCAGACGAGAAGAATCTGGCCGAAACCTGCGCCGCTGCTCAGGGAAAATATAATGCCTCAACCAAAGAATGTGACTTAGGTTCTGCCTGTAAAATTAAAGACACCTGGAATGAACTGAGATGTAGCAGTAGCAAGAGTAGCAAGCCTCCTTGCAGTCCAATCTTCGGTCCTAGTAAGGTTAATCAGTATACCAATGGATTTTCCTGTCCAGCTGGTTCTACCCAGACAATCAGCCAAACTGAATCCTGGGTGAGTCAGAGGAAATGCGGAAAAAAGTGTACCGAAAATATCAGCAATACCATGACCTGGGCCATCTGCCTTGAGTGCCCTCCTTAGAAGATTGGCACCCCCCAAATCCATAAGCTATCGATTCGATTGGACAGACTTTCCCAGTCCCCACTTTGTTGGGGTTTTCCCCTTTTGCCCTTAAAATATAGTCACTAAGGACATGCATGAGATTTCTCAAGAAATTATTTTTTAACCAAACGGGTATGACCGTCGCCGAAATGACTTTGACAGTGGGTCTTGTTGGCGTTGCTGCCGCGGGCGTGTCAGCATTAATGGGTAGTATGAGCGGATCCGGAAAAGACGCTGAAAGAATAATTGAAAGAACTGAATTAGGAAGTGCCATGGGCGTATTCCTGAACTCAGCTCGTGGTTGTTACAATCTTCAGCAAGGTGCAATTATCCAGTCTACAGAAGGCCCGTACACTACTCCTTTTGCCCTTAAAATATAGTCACTAAGGACATGCATGAGCTTTCTCAAGAAATTATTTTTTAACCAAACTGGTATGACCGTCGACGAAATGACTTTAACTGTGGGTCTTGTTGGCGTTGCTGCCGCGGGCGTGTCAGCCTTAATGGGTAGTATGAGCGGATCC
>MWVX01000735.1_pt1 | contig 10643 bp, 7 predicted proteins | sample 1047311 | NCBI WGS metagenome assembly MWVX01 (sample SAMN06349984, study PRJNA376086) | soil metagenome | isolation source: MtG-4 sample Antarctic (ecotone) soil | place: Antarctica | collected 2015-01-13
CTCTTTGACTGAGCACTGGCCTTTGAAAAACAGCAGCATGATGAAGAAAAAGAGTGATAGGCAAAAGGAAAAATATGTGGATGTAATGAAGTAAGCTAAACTAAGCAATGGGTTTCAAAAAGAGCTTTTATTTTCCGCGGGAGTGGCTGGGAAAGGGCTGTTGTTTTTCATCAGCCTTGATCTTTTGTTTCTTTTGGATCAAGCCAAAAGAAATTAAATTATTCTGTTTATTACTTTTCTTTAGAAAAAAAGTGATTGATAAAGTATACCGCTGATTTAGGGTAAGGCAAAAAAAATCCTGTTCAAAATCAACTTACCATTAAGATGGCTATACCTGCCAGTGAAGTCACCATTCGTGTCTATGATCTGCAAGGGAAAATGATTGATCTGCCAACAACCCTTCAAAACATGCAGGCACAGATCAACACCACTTCATTACCTGGTGGGTTTTATATCCTTCAAATCACAAATAATATTACTGGCAAAAGTGAGGTGCACAAGTTTGTGAAGCAGGAGTGATTACAAGGATATATTTATGCCTAAAATTCCTATAAGCTGCCTCAATATGGGCGGCTTTCTATTGCGTCTCACCAGAATTGGCTATTGACAAGATTGATTAAAGAATCTAATTCCGGTGAAGCACACATCACCACTATCTTCGCAAAAACAAATACGATGCTTCGCCTTCAATTGCCTACAGATCCACGATGGGCTGACCTTGCCTCAATGTCTCTCGAAGAAATTCTTACTGATCACGCATACTGCGAGCAGAAGGCAGCATCTACTTGTATTTCGCTTATTCAAAATTATCCGGATCGGCAGGAGCTGGTAAAAAAGCTTGCACCCATCGTAACAGAAGAGTGGGGGCATTTTAGGATGGTTTTGGCTGAATTAAACAGACGTAATCTGAAACTTGGCAAACAACGTAAAGATGAATATGTTAACCAACTAAGAAATTTTATTCGGGCCGGAGATCGCATTGAACGCCAGTTAATGGATAAATTGCTTGTTTCTGCATTGATTGAGGCAAGAAGCTGTGAACGATTCCGTTTGCTCTCAGAAAAGTTGCCACAGCCGGATTTAAGAAATTTCTATCGCCATTTTATGGAGTCGGAGGCAGGTCATTATACAATATTTATGAAGCTGGCTAAAACTTATATGGCTGCTGAAGTTGTTAATGCACGGTGGAGCGAAATGCTTCATATGGAAAAAGAAATTTTGAAATCAATGGAATTGAAAGGACAACACATTCATTAACTGGTTATGTCACTTTTTGATGTCACTGAATTCGTTTTAATAAATTCAAGGTTTCTTTGAATTCCCGAATACTTGGTTCGCTTTAACGGGGAATCTTTAAACAGCTTTTTAAATACCACCTCAGTAATATCTTCCCAGTAATTTTTATGCATTTCTAATAATTGTTCAGAAGGAAGAAATTGATTTTCCTTATGATTTTCCGCAAAGCGGTTCCAGGGGCAAACGTCCTGACATATATCGCAACCAAACATCCACCCTTCAAATTTACCTTTCATATCATCAGGTATTTCATCCCGCAATTCAATGGTAAAATAAGAAATGCATCTGCTACCATCAATCACTTTCTCCGGAAAAATTGCATCGGTAGGACACGCATCAATGCATCGGGTACATGTGCCGCAATAGTCTTTTAAAGGCCCATCGTATTCCAAATCCAGATCAAGTATTATCTCCGCGAGAAAATAGTAAGACCCACTATCCTTGTTTATCAGATTTCCATTTTTTCCAATCCAGCCGAGGCCACTTTTTACAGCCCACGAACGTTCCAGCACCGGACCGGAATCCACAAACACCCTTGCCTGTACTTCACCTATTTCATTTTGAATATATTCTAATAAGTGAAAAAGTTTTTCTTTAATAACGATGTGGTAATCTTTTCCGAAAGCATATTTTGAGATCCTTGGTTCTATCTTATCCAATGAGGTTTCATCATGGTAATAATTATATAACAATGATATTACCGATTTTGCATCCGGCACAAGCTTAGTCGGGTCTACACGCAAATCAAAATAATTTTCCATATACTTCATCGTACCATGTAAGCCCTTGTTTAGCCATTTTTCTAATTGCCGTGCATCCTCATCCAATTTTTCTGCTTTGGAAATACCACAATAATCAAAGCCGAGCCGAAGGGCTTCAGTCTTAATGATTCGGGTATGGAGTTGACTATTCAGAAAATATATTACCTCTGCAAAGGTAAACTTGCCAAAGAGTCAAGCAAAAATGATTTTGTGCGACATTATTACCGACTATCCAGTCATTAATTGGTATGGCAGCCTATTTGGGCAACGAAACTGAATTTTTGAAAATGAATTTGAACAACTTCACTATAAAATCACAGGAAGCCATTCAGAAAGCACAGGAGCTGGCTCTTGCGAATCAAAACCAATCAATTGAGACGGGTCATTTGCTAAAGGGGTTAATGGTTGTAGATGAGAACGTGATTGATTATCTGTTAAAAAAGTTGGGCGCCAATATCAACCATATCGCAACCAAGCTTGCTGAATATCTAAATGGTTATGTTAAAGTGAGCGGTGCTTCAGGTCAATATCTTTCTAACGATGCTAACCAGGCATTGATAAAAGCACAGGGTTATTTAAAAGAATATAAGGATGAATTTGTATCTGTTGAGCATCTTTTACATGCGCTGTTAACAGGAAAAGACAATACTGCTAAGTTGCTAAAGGATGCTGGTATCAATGAGAAGGACTTAAAGCTTGCTATCGCCGAACTGCGAAAGGGCCGTAAGGTGACTGACCAATCTGCCGAATCTACCTACAACGCCTTAAATAAATATGCTAAGAATTTGAATGATCTGGCACAATCGGGGAAATTAGACCCTGTGATAGGGCGTGATGAAGAAATCCGTCGTGTGCTGCATATTCTTTCACGCCGTACCAAAAATAATCCCATACTGGTAGGCGAGCCTGGTGTGGGTAAAACAGCGATTGCAGAAGGCATAGCTCATCGCATCGTGAACGGCGACATTCCTGAGAATTTAAAAAGTAAAACCGTCTATGCTCTTGATACCGGTTCTTTGCTTGCAGGAGCAAAGTTTCGCGGAGAGTTTGAAGAGCGGCTAAAAGCTGTGATTAAAGAGGTTACTGAAAGCAATGGTCAGATAATTTTATTTATTGATGAGATACATACACTCGTTGGTGCAGGAGCAACAGAGGGGGCAATGGATGCAGCAAATATCCTAAAACCTGCATTAGCGCGTGGCGAACTGAGAACCGTGGGTGCCACCACATTAAATGAATATCAGAAATTCTTTGAAAAGGATAAGGCATTGGAAAGGAGATTTCAGAAAGTTATAATTGATGAGCCCAATGAAGAGGATGCCATATCAATCTTGCGTGGATTGAAAGAGCGTTACGAAACGCATCATAAAGTCAGGTTAAAAGATGAAGCCATTATGGCTGCTGTAAGTCTCTCCCATCGTTACATTTCCGATAGATTTCTTCCTGATAAGGCCATTGACCTCATTGACGAAGCGGCAGCCAAATTGCGACTGCAGATGGATTCTGTGCCGGAAGAATTGGATGAGATAGAACGAAAAATTCGTCAGCTTGAGATTGAAAGGGAAGCGATTAAACGCGAAAATGACTTAAAGAAGCTGGAGGATCTGAACAGGGAAATTGCAAACCTTTCCGAAGAAAAGAACCAGCTTAAAGCCAGATGGCAGTCTGAGAAAGACATTGCAGATGAGGTGCAGGAAACCAAACAGACAATCGAAGATTTTAAACTACAGGCTGAGCAGGCTGAACGAATTGGGGATTATGGAAAGGTTGCTGAGTTGAGATATGGAAAGATTCGCGAAGCGGAACAAAAGCTAAAAGAATTTGAGACCAAGCTGGAAGAAATAAACAAGGGAAGCCGTATGCTTAAAGAAGAGGTAGATGCTGAGGATATCGCTGAAATCGTTTCTAAGTGGACTGGTATTCCGGTAATGCGGATGCTTCAAAGTGAAAAGGAAAAACTATTACATCTTGAAACTGAGTTGCATGCTCGTGTAGTCGGGCAGGATGAAGCCGTACAGGCAGTTGCAGATGCTATAAGACGAAGCCGGGCGGGTTTGCAGGATCCTAAGCGTCCGATTGGCTCATTCATTTTTCTTGGCACCACGGGTGTAGGAAAAACTGAACTTGCGAAAGCTTTGGCTGAAATATTATTTAATGATGATAATGCCATGACGCGTATAGATATGAGCGAATATCAGGAGCGTCATGCGGTTTCACGATTGATTGGTGCTCCACCGGGTTATGTCGGATATGATGAGGGAGGTCAACTTACAGAAGCGGTTCGCCGCAAACCGTATTCTGTTATACTTCTCGACGAATTTGAAAAAGCGCATCCTGACGTATTTAACATTCTGCTTCAGGTGCTGGATGACGGAAGGTTGACGGACAATAAAGGTCGGGTTGTGAATTTCAAGAATACTATAATAATCATGACATCAAACCTCGGCTCATCGATAATTCAGGAAAACTTCGAAGGAGTAAATGAAAATAATAAATGGAGTGTAATGGAGACTACTAAGCTGGAGGTGATGGAATTGCTTAAAAAAACGATTCGGCCTGAATTTCTTAACAGGATAGATGATATCATCCTCTTTAGTCCCTTAATGCGAGACGAGATTTTAGAAATAGTAAAGATTCAGCTTGAACAGCTTAAGAAAATGTTACTGAAGAATAACATTCGTCTCGATTTCACGGATGAGGTGATTGAAAAGCTGGCTCATGAAGGGTATGATCCTCAGTTTGGAGCACGGCCCTTGAAACGGGTGATTCAAAAAGAATTAATCAATGAGCTTTCGAAAAAAATCCTTAGCGGTGAGGTAAGTAACGACAATAATATTCTTGTAACAAATGATGATCGGGGAGAGTTATCCTTTAAAAACTCACACAGCACAGTGCTGCAATAAATCTCTCTCAGAAGTGTTTTCAGTATACGGTCAAAGGTTTAAAACCGTATAAGATACTATAGGCTCGCAGAACAGTAAGTGGGAATAACTAATTTTGGAACCTGTCATTGTTAAATGAAAAATAGCTTGAAAATTCTTATGCCTGGTATTGATGAAGATATTGAGTTTATGCCATTGATAACCCTTGAGGAAGAGGGTGATGGTAAGAAGGATGTTTTCGCTGACATAATTCCTGTATTGCCGCTACGCAATACTGTATTGTTTCCCGGAGTGGTAATACCAATTACGGTGGGTCGCGATAAGTCAATAAAAGCGGTAAGAGAGGCATATGCATCAGATAAATTTATAGGGGTGCTTGCCCAGGTAGATGCCAACGTGGAAGAACCGGAGTTCAAGGATTTATATTTGATCGGGACGATGGCGAAAATTCTGAAAATGTTAAAAATGCCTGATGGCAGTACCACGGCTATTATTCAGGGTAAAGTTCGCTTTACCATACGCGAATTCGTAGGCACTGATCCTTTCTTTAAAGCATCAATAGATGTGCTCAGCGACATTCCTTATCTCAACGATAAGCAATTCGATGCCATGGTTGCCTCATTAAAGGAGATGGCAGGCAACATCATTAAGCTTTCACCAAATATTCCTACCGAAGCAAGCATCATGCTGCGCAATATAGATTCACCGGGCTTTCTAATAAATTTCATTGCAAACAATCTTTCTATAGATATAAAGGATAAGCAGAAGGTTCTGGAACAAAATGATTTAAAAGAACGTGCTCAATCAGTGTTATTGCATCTTGAATCAGAGATTCAGGTTTTGGAGTTGAAGAATAGGATTCAAAACAAGGTGCGCTCCGACATTGAGAAGCAGCAGAAGGATTATTTTCTTCAGCAACAACTAAAGACAATTCAGGAAGAATTGGGCAACTCGGATTCTCTTGAAAAGGAGATGCTAAATCTGAAGGAGCGTGCTCTGAAGAAAAAGTGGACAAAAGAAGTAGGTAATCATTTTGAGAAAGAAGCGGCCAAGCTTCAGCGTATGAATCCCGCGGCTGCGGAACATTCTGTGATATTGAATTATCTTGAATTGTTGCTTGATCTCCCCTGGGGAGTTTATACCAAGGACAAGTTCGATCTTAAACGAGCGAAAAAAATCCTTCAGCAGGATCATTATGGTTTAGAAAAAGTTAAAGATCGTATTCTGGAATATCTGGCTGTGCTTAAGCTGAAAGGAGATATGAAATCGCCAATTCTCTGTTTTGTCGGGCCTCCCGGAGTAGGTAAAACTTCACTTGGAAAATCTATTGCTAAAGCATTGAATCGCAAGTATGTGCGCATGTCTCTTGGAGGGTTGCATGATGAAGCCGAAATAAGGGGTCATCGAAAAACATATATCGGTGCCATGCCAGGCCGCATCATCCAATCATTAAAAAAAGCACAGACCTCTAATCCCGTCTTCATGCTCGATGAAATTGATAAGGTAGGCGCTGATTTCCGGGGTGATCCATCATCGGCATTGCTTGAAGTATTAGACCCTGAACAAAATCATTCCTTCTATGATCAATATGTTGAGCTTGAATATAACCTATCCAAAGTCCTATTTATTGCTACGGCAAATTCACTGGCAACCATTCAGCCTGCCTTGCGCGACAGAATGGAGGTAATTGAAATCAGTGGATATAGCGTTGAGGAAAAAATAGAGATTGCAGAGCGGCACCTGATACCAAAGCAGTTAGAGGCGCATGGGTTAAAGAAAAAACATGTTGCCTTTTCCCAGCAGGTGATTCAAAAAGTCATTGAAGATTATACCCGGGAGTCTGGTGTTCGGGAACTCGATCGCAAGCTTGCGGCAATGATGAGGTCGGTTGCTAAGGATGTGGCGCTGAATGAAAAACGAAGCTCGGAGCTTTCTGGTGGTGATGTAAAACGAATTCTCGGTATTAAACGTTTCGATGCGGAAATGTACCAGGAAGAAAATCCACCGGGTGTTGCAATTGGTCTTGCATGGACGTATACGGGCGGTGAGATCTTATATGTGGAAACTGCTTTAAGTAAGGGTAAAGCAAATTTAAAGCTTACAGGAAATCTTGGTGATGTAATGAAGGAGTCTGCCTCTACGGCCTTGACGTTTATTAAATCACACTCGGATGAGATCGGTGTAAGGCAGGAAGACTTTGATAAGAAAGACATTCACATTCATGTTCCGGAGGGAGCTATCCCGAAAGATGGGCCGTCTGCCGGAGTTACAATGCTTAGTTCCATTGCATCAGCATATAGCGGAAGAAAGGTAAAGAAGTTTTTGGCCATGACTGGTGAGATCACATTGCGTGGGAAAGTATTGCCGGTGGGGGGCATCAAAGAAAAAATTCTCGCAGCAAAGCGAGCGGGCATGAAAGAGATACTGCTATGCAAAATGAATGAGAAAGATATCTCCGAGATAAATGCCGAGTTCATCAAAGGCTTAACCTTCCATTATGTTGACGATATGATGCAGGTGCTTCAGATCGCCCTGAAAAATGATGGAAGCGCGCCAGTAGTTGGTAAAGTTTAATAGAATTTTTAGCCAGAGTCCGGCTACACTCACTCGCTGGTGTGCCTTGCCCTTAAGGCGGTCACTGCGGATTTGATCCGCAATCTAGGAAGGTAGTGTTGCAATGTTTAGATTCCGGCTCAAGGCCGGAAGGACGAAACCTGAGGCTCCTGTTCAATGTTCCTCCGATCGAGGAGGGAGTCAGGGGGCATTAAGTGATAGCCTGCCTGCTTATTGATCGCTCCCATAAAGTCGTCTTTGCAAGACGTGTGGCAGTAGTTGGCAAAGTTTAATTTATATTTAAAGTCAAGGCTAAGAAATCAAACATCAAACTTTTTAGATACCTCCGCATTAAAAGGCATATTTATCTGTAACCAGATCACACGTGCATAGCGGAAGAAGAGGGGGAAACCTACTGCTAGCAATAATGCATTTCCTATTACCAGAGCATATAAATTCCAATGTGAAAGAACTCCTATAAGCACAACGTTAATAACGGAAAAAAATACAGTGATCACGTACGACATATACATAGAGCCCCAATAAAAGCCAGTTTCCGGGAAAAAAGAAATACCGCAGACTCGACAATTAAGATGCATCTCACTCATGTTTTTTAAGTTATATGGATTTTTATTGATGAACATATTTCCGTGATGACAATGTGGACATTTGGCATGAATGAAGGCATACCAAAGGCTTCTTTTCTTTAAACCCATATTTTTCCTATTATGATACTTTAAGACAAAGCAACAAGATTGTCGTTCGTTGCAGCGATTTACCTTATTTCATAAACTCTTCACAAGACTATTTACCGCTGTCTTAATTCCATTAATCTTGGTCCTATTGATGAAACCAACGATGCAGATCATCAGTTGTAAGTTTTGCTTTTTCTTCTCCTGATATATCTATAGTAATTTTTCCTTGATTCATCATTATTAGTCGCGTTCCATACTTTGATGCATATTCCATGTTATGCGTCACCAGAAGCGCAGTTATAGTATGTTGCCTTATGAGGTCGTCGGCCATCTCACTTATCAGCTCTGAAGATTTTGGATCCAGGGCGGCGGTAGGTTCATCTAATAATAAAATCTTCGGATCATCCATTACAGCCATCAATAAAGTTAAGGCTTGCCGCTGGCCGCCGGAGAGTTTACCAACAACCTTATTCAATTTATTTTCAAGACCAAGATTTAAAGTTGACAACCTGTTGCGCACAGTTTTTATGAAAGCTTCATTTATTCCTGTTTTAAATGTTTTTCTTTTTGTTCTTAAAGCAGCGAGACGGAAATTATCAATGATAGTTAATTCGGAGGCGGTGCCCGCCATAGGATCCTGAAAAACACGGGCTATCCACTTGCTTCGTTGAAAGTCTTTTCGAAAGGTAACATCTTGGTTATCTATGAAAATTTTTCCTTTGTCCGGAAGATTTGTGCCGGCTACTAAATTCAGCAAAGTTGATTTTCCTGACCCATTTGCGCCGATGATCACCACAAATTCTCCCTCTGCCGATACCAACGAACAATCGGTCAATGCCTCTACTTCATTGGCTGTGCCTTTATTAAAATATTTCTGAAGGTGAATGACTTCAAGCATTTGCATAGTGGTTCTTCAAAATCCAATCATATTATGTGTATATATCTTCTTCTGTATATTTTCAGTATTATTAGAATATTATTTAAGATGATTTCCTTTTCAAATTTGGCAATCCCACAACTAGCAGAACAATAAATGCAGTAACAAATTTCAGCCAAGTGGGATTTATGCCCAGTGTTAAAGCAATTCCTATAATAAGTCTAAACAGTACGCAACCGCCTATAACACCAATCAATCTGATGCCAATTGAATTCACCTTTAATGATCCCATCAGGGCTTCACCCATCATCACAGCACCTAATCCAAAAATGACAATGCCAATGCCCATGTTAATGTCTGAAAATTGCTGATACTGGCAAACTAAAAATCCGCTCATCGCTGTAAGCGAATTGGCAATCATTAGCCCAATCACTTTCATCTTTTGTGGATTTACGCCCAAAGCACGTATCATCGATTCACTGTTGCCTGTGGCTCTCATCGCAAGTCCGAAATCTGTTTTAAGAAGCCATGAAATACTCAGCCATAAGCTTATAGTAAAGATGATCATTACAACAAACCAAGCATACTGATCGATTGAGCCAATTTGTACATATTGTACAATATTCGATGTATTAACCAGGGGAATGTTTGATCGCCCCATTATCGAGAGATTCACAGAATAGAGGGATGTCATTACAAGAATTCCTGCAAGAAGAGGTTGAATATTAAAACGTGTATGAATCATGCCCGTTGCATATCCTGCCAACGCTCCGGCAATTATCGTTGCCAATAATGTTATGGGGATTGGCAGATGACGGGAAAGGAGTGCAGCGGTTACAGATGCTCCAAGAGTAAAGCTGCCGTCAGTTGTTATATCCGGAATGTCAAAAATTCTCAGGGTAAGGAAAATTCCCAATCCCATTCCGCAGTAAGCCAGGCCAAGCAATACAGCGGATAAGTAGAAATCCATTATTGTAAAGAGACGAAAGGTGAGCTGAATTCTATATTGAATTTCTCTGCAACTGCCGGGTTATAAATTCGTTTTCTTGTTTGCACTAATTGCGGTTGCAACCCCTTTGTTGTGCCTTGAATTAAAAATTGTGCCGCTTGCGTCCCTGATTGATAACCCCACTGATAAATATCAGCACCATAAGCAGCTATAGCACCGCGTTTTACTAAACCTGCTTCAGAGGTAAAAATTGGGACGCCCTTATCATTACAGCTTTTTACAATTGTTTCGAATGATGCAAAAATAGTATTGTCGGGCATGGCAAAAAATACGTCAATATCTTTATTAAGCAAGGAGCTTAACACAAGTTGTGTTTCAGATGAATTGTTTACAGGTAAGGATATCAGAATAAGCCCCAATCCTTTACACTGATTGGTGATTTCATCAAGTGCTGCACGCGACTGTGGTTCCGCCTGGTTATAGACAGTACCTATTGTTTTCACTTTTGGCATTACCTGTTTTATCAATACAACAGAGGTATCTATATAGCTGAGGTTTTCATATACTCCAAATAGGTTTTTAGGTGGGTTGCCTGCTTCATCAGTAAGCTGGGCCATCTGTGGACTGGGC
>MWVX01000736.1_pt1 | contig 10638 bp, 10 predicted proteins | sample 1047311 | NCBI WGS metagenome assembly MWVX01 (sample SAMN06349984, study PRJNA376086) | soil metagenome | isolation source: MtG-4 sample Antarctic (ecotone) soil | place: Antarctica | collected 2015-01-13
TTTTATCCGTTGAAATAAAACAAACAGAAGCAGCAATACAACAATTAATAAAGCAGGACGCGGATGTACAAACAAATTATGAGCTGATAAAAACTGTAAGAGGAATTGGTTTTGCAACAGCAGTACATTTTATTATTGCCACTGAAAACTTTACGAGGTTTAATACCCACAGAAAGTTTGCCTGTTACTGCGGGGTAGCGCCTTTTAAAAATAGTTCCGGCACCAGCGTTCGGGGCAAAACAAAAGTAAGTCACCTGGCAAACAGAAAAATAAAATCTTTACTTACCATGGCAGCAATAAGTGCCATACAACATGATGTGGATTTAAAGGAAAAATATCACCAGAAAGTTAAAGAAGGCAAACCAAAAATGAGTGCATTAAATATCATTAGATACAAATTAATACAAAGAATCTTTACCGTTATTGAAAGACAATCGCCATATATTTTAAGAAAAGCTGCATAAAAACTATTTGGTTATATCTTAGAATACACAACGATGATGCCATGAAAAACAAATGCTCGTAACCAAAATATTCACCAGCCCATAAAAACCATTCCCAGTCCGCAAATAAAAACGGTGAGTCCGCCGAGCGGATGCATGTAGCGTTCCAGCTTTTCTGTTTTTAAAAAAGAGAATCCGTAGTAGCCGAGCACTACCATAAGCACCATGGTGGCGAGTGTGCAAATGGTGTAAACGATGATGAGTATCACCATGCTAGCCCACGAATTTTTTGCGGCAGGAAAATAAAGCAGCGGTATCATTGGCTCACACGGACCTAATAAAAAAACGATGAACATTACCCATGGCGTTACTTTGTGCCTTTCTTTGGGTTGTACCATTTGCCCGTGTTTGTGTTCGTACACATACATGCTCCCGTCTTGATACATGTCGAAGTGTTTGTGTGTTTTATTTTTGCGTACGCGGTATAATCCCCACAGCCCGTAACACAGCCCGAAGAGCAGCATGCACCAGCCGGCGATGCCGCCACGTACAGCTTGCAGCCATGTTATTTTTGACAACGACCAACCAATGGCTGCGCCGCCAAGCCCCAGCAGCACTGAGCTCCATACATGTCCGCAGCCGCAGAAAACCGTCCAGAAAATTGTTTTGGGAAAAGACCAGCCACGTGATTTTGATAAGGCAATAAAGGGAATGTAATGATCGGGTCCGGCAAGTGTGTGCAGGCATGCAACGGAGATTGCGGCAACAATTAATATTTGCATTTCAGCCTGCATACGCCATTTTATTTTTGGTGAGATGAAGGTCTGCAATTGTTTTGAGGCAATCAAATAACTGTTCTGCTTTGTAGCCGAGCAGCCGGATTATGATTCCGTTTTTTGGTGCGGCGGTTATGCCAAATGCAATTTCGTTTTGGGCTGATAAAAATTCTGTTATCGCTTTTATTAAAGTTTTTACGGCTGCTTTTTCGTTGAGGTAAATTAATGTTGCCTGGTGTGTGTAACCTTCCATCTGCCCGATGGCATTTACATCAACGAGTGAAGGCTGCACCAATAAATTTTCTTTGATGATGAGTTTGTTGTTGAGAAATATTTCTGTTACGTTATGGTATTTTGAAAAGAGAAAAACTTCGCCGCTGAGTTTTCTTCCGCAGGTTAATACTTCTCCCCAGGTGAGATCGCAATTGTTGTTGAGATAAATTTTATTTCTTGCTGTGAAAATGGAAGACTCATGCGGAACGGATGGATGCGGAATAAAACAAAATGAAGCGCCTTCCTGTAAATGTACTTCTGTATTTTGTAAAGCGCCAACTTTCATGTTGAACAATCTTTGGTAAGATTGGGTTTGTAAATGGAGTGAGCAATTGTTGGCTACATCAATTTTTATTTTGTATTCGTCGCCATCTAAAATTCCGGGGGAAGAACTCATTAACATGAGACGAAGGGCATGGTGTTTTTTGTCTTCGGTGATGTTGGCAATTTTAAATGGTGTTGTGTGGTAAGTTTTTTCAAGAAAAGTTATGTTGTTGCGTAAGGTGGTTTGTATGTGGAGTTCGGTGGTCATCTGTAAACGTTTGGTTCAGCAATTTCTTCCAGCAATGCATATTTTTTTATCCAGTCTATTACACTATCCAAACCTTCCATGCTCATAAGGTTAGTGAACACAAATGGATTTCCTTTCCGCATTAACCTTGCATCTCTTTCCATCACGTCGAGATTTGCATTTACATAAGGTGCCAGGTCAATCTTATTTATCACGAGCAGATCACTTCTTGTAATTCCCGGTCCGCCTTTGCGTGGTATCTTATCGCCTTCGGCCACATCAATTACAAAGATGGTTACATCAGCAAGGTCGGGACTAAAGGTTGCTGATAAATTATCACCACCACTCTCAATAAAAATTATTTCAACATCGGGAATGCGGATCGCCATTTCTTCAACGGCTTCTAAATTCATGCTTGCATCTTCCCTGATTGCCGTGTGCGGACAGCCGCCGGTTTCTACACCGATGATCCTTTCTGCAGGCAACAAACTGTTTTGAGTTAAGAACTCTGCGTCTTCTTTTGTATAAATGTCATTGGTGATAACGGCGATGCTGTACTCGCCAAACATACGCCGGCAGAGTCTTTCAATCAATGCTGTTTTGCCGGAGCCAACTGGGCCGGCTACGCCGATCTTTATGTATTTCCTTTCTGTCATAATTTTTTCGTCATTGCGAGCGCTAGCGAAGCAATCTTATAGTTCAGTCACGATTAAACACCTGAAACCGTACTATGAGATTGCTTCGTCGTTCCTCCTCGCAATGACGTTATAGTTTTGTAATTTTTTTCAATTTTCATTTTGCATTGTTCTTAGCTCATATACAGTCGTGAATATAATTGCTCATGTTGCATACAGCGAATATCAAACCCTGTGCAGCATAGCCCTAACAGGTGTGTATTTGGTTGCATTGAATTTTCAACTAATTGTTTTACTAAAGTTTGCAGTCCAAATAAAATTTCCTGTCCGTCTTTTTGCCCCAGCGGAACCAGTTTCACACAATTGGTAACAAATCCTGCAGCGGCATTGTAATAAAAACCGGTTAGCAGATCTTTCTTATTTATCTGCAATGCGTTTCCGTATAAAGCAAAGGCAATACAATAATGTCCATTGCATTTGTTGGCATTAATTGCTTCTGCATATTGTTGTGTTATTTCATTATTGCTAATAGTCTCAAAAATTTTTATCAACCTCATTCCTAATTTCTGGCTGGCAATTCTAACTTCTGCTGGAAGTTTTACAGCATTGCATTCTTCATCCAGTTGAATGATTGTCTCAAAATTATCTTGTGCAGCTGCATCGTAAGCTAATGAAACAAAAGCTGCATCTGTGTATTGCAAATTCTGAGTGAGCATTTGTGTAATAAAATCTTTTGCAGAATCAACATCATACACCAATTCTTTTTGCACATACGTTTCCAGACCCGATGAATGCGCATAACCACCGATTGGTAAGGCAGGATCAGATAATTGCAATAAACTTAATAGCTGGTTGTTCATTCTTTAGAAGTTGACAGTTTCATAATTTTTGAGAATAAACTTTCGGAACCAATATGTGCATGTGAAGCAACTGATGTTTTAAGAGGATTGATAAGTTTTCTATCTTCCTTTTTTACATCATATCCTAAAGAAATCAACAGATTAAATAATGGTGCTTCATAAGCTATCAGTAATTCATCATCCTGGAAAAATAATGGCAAATGTTTATTGCCGATCTCGTAACAAACTGCCGCCATTTCAAACATTGTTTTAGGTTTGATCACGATTGCCTCGCACGACTGTATGTCAATGCCAATAATAGTTTCTGCATCTTCAAATAAGATATCTCCCTGGGTAAGATTTTGATTTTCTTTTAAAAACTTCATTATTACTTCTTTACCCGATCTTGTTTTTTTATGAAGAATCCTTTTGTTGACTTCATGCCATTCAATATCCAGCCAGTCAATATTTTTATTGTTTAAGGATGAATTTACATTTCCTATTTTTTGTTGAACGAGCATTAGGTTTGTCTGGGGCTTAAAATAAAAAATACCGTTGCGCCAACGGAACAACGCTTACGGGTTCGCATGTTATCACTTCTTCATCTACTCTCACTTCATAATTTTCAGGGTTTACATCTATCCGGGGTGTGGCATCATTATGAATAAGATCTTTCTTTGATATGCTCCTGCAATCTTTCACCGGCAATATCATTTTTTGCAAACCATATTGTTGTACTACATTTTTTTCCAATGATAATTTTGAAACAAAAGTTATACATGTTTTGTATAACGCCTTACCGTAAGCGCCAAACATATGACGATACATTACAGGTTGCGGCGTGGGAATGGATGCATTGGGGTCTCCCATTTTACTTGCGATGATCATTCCTCCTTTTATCATCATCTCTGGCTTTGCACCAAACATGGATGGCTTCCACAGCACAATGTCAGCAAGCTTTCCGGGCTCTATTGAGCCTACATATTCCGAGATGCCATGAGTGACGGCAGGATTGATCGTGTATTTTGAAACATATCTCTTCACCCGAAAATTATCATTATTATTTTTTTCATCTTCTGTTAAAAAGCCCCTTTGCTTTTTCATTTTATCTGCAGTTTGCCATGTACGTGTTATCACTTCCGCAACTCTTCCCATCGCCTGGCTGTCAGAACTCATCATGCTAAAAACTCCCATGTCATGCAAAATATCTTCAGCAGCAATCGTCTCCGGACGAATACGCGAATCAGCAAAAGCAACATCTTCCGGAACTGATTTATCAAGGTGATGGCACACCATGAGCATGTCAAGGTGTTCATCAATAGTATTAACTGTGTATGGACGTGTGGGGTTTGTGGATGAGGGCAAAATGTTAGGATACATGGCAGCCTTAATAATATCGGGTGCATGTCCTCCACCTGCTCCTTCTGTATGAAAAGTATGGATCACTCTTCCATTGATCGCAGCAATTGTATCTTCTAAAAATCCTGATTCGTTAAGTGTGTCGGTATGTATCGCAACCTGCACATCATGCTTATCTGCAACCTGTAAAGCCGCATCAATAACTGCAGGAGTTGAACCCCAGTCTTCATGAATTTTTAACCCCAATGCACCCGCTTCAATTTGTTCTTCGAGTGGTGCTATTGTTGCACAATTTCCTTTACCAAAAAATCCCAGGTTCATTGGGAAGGCATCTGCAGATTCTAACATTTTTTGAATGTTCCATGCACCGGGAGTAACTGTTGTGGCATTAGTTCCATCTGCCGGACCGGTACCACCACCGATCATTGTAGTAATGCCGCTGAATAAAGAATGATCTATGAGTTGCGGACAAATGAAGTGTATATGGGTATCAATGCCGCCTGCCGTTGCAATAAGCCCTGCACCGCCATGCACTTCAGTTGAAGCACCGATGATCATGTTTGCATCAACACCATCCATTGCATCAGGATTGCCTGCTTTGCCAATACCAACAATTTTTCCATCTTTAATTCCAATATCGGCTTTTACAATTCCCCAATGATCAATGATCATCACACTCGTAATTACGAAATCCAACACACCTTCTTTTCTTGTTGCAGTTGCCGATTGCGCCATGCCATCACGAATTGTTTTTCCGCCTCCGAATTTTGCTTCATCACCATATACTGTAAAATCTTTCTCTACCTCAATGAATAAATCGGTGTCACCCAAACGCACTTTGTCGCCTGTGGTTGGACCATACATGTTTGCATATTTTATTCTGCTTATTTCCAAGCTCATAAAATTTTATTTTTAAAATTTTTTGCTGCTGCTTTTTTCAGCGCCTGTTGCTTAAAATCGTTGTTTAAAGTTGATCCATTAGCAAGATTATTAAAACCATAAACAGATCGCTTTCCGCCAAAGGGAACCAATTCAACTTCTTTTTCTTCACCAGGCTCAAAGCGAACAGCTGTGCCCGCCGCAATATTTAGCCTCATGCCAAAGGCTTTTTCCCGATCAAATTCCATTTGCTTATTTACTTCAAAAAAATGAAAGTGAGATCCCACCTGCACCGGACGGTCGCCTGTATTTGCAACAGTTATTTTTGTTGTAGTTCGACCAACATTGCATTTAATGTTACCCTCACCTAAAATATATTCTCCGGGTATCATGTTATAGATTTACTTATGATAAATGATCGGGATATTTTTAAAGATATAAAGCTTTATTAGTATTCTCAGCACATTACTGCTCCTAAGACTTACCTGTAAATAAGAAAATTAAATGGAACTCTGGAAAACATTAAGAGATATAGCGGATAAAACCGTTAGATGCCTGCTTGTGTGCCGGTATTTGAATGCTCTTAGCTAATGAACCAAATTTTCTACATGCAAATAATAAGTTCTTAAGCTGTTTAATTAGAGAGTGAGGTTTCTTATATTTCATCCTTTTCTTATCAACAGAGTATTGATTGTTTTGGATATGAGACGTGTCCCCATCTCCTGTATATAGTTTGAGCAATAGTATCTACTACAAGCGGAGCATGATATACGGGATGAGGATAAGTATTGTTCGTATTTTTCTTGTTCATTGTAAAAAAATTAAGTGATTCAATCAAATTGCTTTTACTTTTTCCAGCCAGCATGGTAATCACAATTCCCAATAACGCTATTACAGCAAATGAAAATTGTAAGCCGGCTGCCTGTGCAATAAAACCAATTATAGGGGGTCCGGCAAGAAACCCAAGAAACCCGATGGTTGAAACAGCTGACAATGCGGTACTTGCCGACATTGTAGTTGACCTGCCTGCATAGCCATATACAATTGGCACTACAGATGATACACCAAAACCCACGAGTAATAACCCGGTTGTTGCGGAAACAATGTTTGGAAAAATAACTGTTACAAGTAGCCCGGTTGTGATAACTGCACCACTCATTTGTAACATTTTTTTAATGCTAAATCTTGTTACTAACCAATCGCCGGTAAACCTCCCAATAGCCATGGTAGCTGTAAATGCTATATACCCTATGGTTATTAACTTTGCAGGAGCATCAACAACATTCTGAAAATATACTCCGCTCCAGTCGGCCATAGCGCCCTCGCACACCATGCAGCAAAAGGCAATTAAACCGAGTATAAGAATTTTTGAATCAGGCCAGGCAAATACAGGCTTTGTGCTTTTTCCGGGGGCTTCATCAGGCAATGTATTTCTATAGGTTACTAATACAATCATTCCTACTATCCCAAATACAATGGAGAAATGCATGAGCGGTGCGATACCTCCCGATACAAAAAAACTCGCGAGAAATGCACCGCTAAATGCTGCCACACTAAACAGTCCGTGAAAAGATGCCATAATAGATCGTCTATAAAAAGTTCTACGCCAGCTGCTTGTGTGTTCATTGCTATATTCAACATGTTACCCCATACACCAAATACAACTAATGCCAACACAAGTTGGATAAGATCCGCAGCAACAGCAAGCAATACTAATGTAAAAGGGCATAATAATGAAGCTGTAAGTAACAGAGATCTTGCTCCAAACTTATATAATAACCATGTTGTAATAGGTAAACTGATCAATTGTCCCGCAGGTAAGGCAAAAAGTACAAATACCAAGACCTGCGTCGCTCAGGTGCAGGCTATTTTTATATCGGGTATTCGGCTTGCCCAGGTGGAAAAAATTAATCCTGAAACAAAGAAAAAAGCACTGATTGCAATCCGGAATATCCTTGGCTGTATGGTTAATGCTGTATTCATAATAAGAACTTGAAAAGGGAATTAAGATTTTATCACTTTGCAAATCTTCAATTTGATTTATTTTGTAAAATTCTTTCATCAAATATTATTTACCAACCTAACTTTTTGAGTGGGTTATGATTTCCAGCGAAGATGATTATTGCAAAGCAATTGAATTATAAGGTCTTAATAAGGATTATTTAAATGACATCCAACGGTCATTTCATGCGATTATCAGTTGGAAAACAGTGCCTTTATTTTTCAAATCTGCGGACTATTTCTGAATTGAGAGGGAAATTGTACGACTGCGTTCTAAAAAAGGCAGCAGTCTTGTAGCATTTTAAATGTAACACGAGCACAAAGGGTAATAACTTCAGGAGAGGTATATTTAACCTGGCTCTTATCTTATTGGGTCATGCACTGTTACAAGCTTTGTACCGTCGGGAAAAGTTGCTTCTATCTGTATATCATGAATCATTTCTGCAATGCCTTCCATCACATCATCCCGGGATAAAATGGTTGTTCCATATTGCATAAGGTCTGCTACTGTTCTGCCATCGCGGGCTGCCTCCTGTAAGCAGCTGCTGATAAGGGCTATCGCTTCGGGATAATTTAATTTTAATCCTCTTGCTTTACGCTTTTCCGCTAATTCACCTGCAAGAAATAAAAGCAATTTTTCAGATTCCCGTGGTGTTATATGCATAACATTTTATTTATTGAGCTTCGTATTAAATACCAGGCAATTGTATAATAATGTGTAGTAAAGGAAATATGAAGAAAACGAATAAATCTTAATCAAACCTCGGTAAGGGGAAAAAAAGATTTTCCACAATTTAGGATCATGTATGTTTATTAAATCTGGGCATTGTAATAAATAATGTCCAAAAGCATTTACCAGCCTAAGTTTAACTACAAATGTTTACATTTGCTCACTGTAAAACAAAGAACTATTTAAATTTAAATTCCTCTTAATTAAAAATAACTTCGGAAGGACACGATTAGTTTTTTTACAGAAATATTGCAGCAGGATGCACCCTATATAATTATAATTAACTGCCTGCTGTTATAATAATTTATCAATACATTTTTTGATTATTTAACTATATATGTCAGGTAAAGGTTTATACTCTTCTCAATTTGAACATGACTCATGTGGTATCGGTTTTGTTGCCAACATAAAAAGTAATAAAAGCCACCAGATAGTTTCTGATGCTTTAACTATTTTAGAAAACATGGAGCATCGGGGCGCCTGTGGCTGCGAGAATAATACAGGTGATGGTGCAGGTATTCTCATCCAAACTCCCCACGAATTCTTTTTTGATGAATGTATAAAACTTGGCATTCATTTACCATCGTATGGCAAATACGGGGTGGGTGTTTTATTTTTTCCAAAGGATATTCGTTTAAAAGAGGAATGCCGTGACATCTTTAACCGCTCGGCAGAAAAAGTTGGATTGGAAATTCTTGGGTACCGGAAAGTGCCTGTGAATGCTGATGATATTGGGCTTACTGCACTATCGGCAGAGCCTGAAATTGAACAGGTTTTTATTGCCTCACCTGACCACATAAATAACCCGGATGATTTTGAGCGTAAATTATTTATACTAAGAAATTATGCAACACAAACGATAAACAATACGGTAAGAAAAGATGCAGTTGGATTTTATGTTGCGTCATTATCTTATAAAACAGTTATTTATAAGGGGCAACTTACCAGTCTGCAGTTGCGAAATTATTTTCCCGACTTAAGCAATAAAAGAATTGTTTCTGCATTCGGGTTGATACATTCACGTTTTGCCACCAACACTTTTCCTTCCTGGAAACTGGCGCAGCCCTTCCGTTACATAGCGCATAATGGTGAGATAAATACTTTACAGGGAAATATAAACTGGCTTAAAACGAGTGAGAGAAATTTTACCTCTCCTTATTTTACTAAAGAAGAAATGGAATTGCTGTTACCGGTTGTAGAACAAGGTCAATCGGACTCTGCATGTTTAGATAATATGATAGAATTGCTCCTCTTGTGCGGACGTTCATTACCTCACGTTATGATGATGCTGATACCTGAGGCATGGGATGGTAACGAAGAAATGGATCCTGTGAAAAAGGCATTTTATGAATTTCATGCTTCATTTATGGAACCCTGGGATGGCCCTGCTTCTATTAGTTTTACAGATGGAAAAATAATTGGCGCTACGTTGGACAGGAATGGTTTGCGTCCTTCAAGATACTGCCTTACGACCGATGACAGAGTTATAATGGCATCTGAAACAGGTGTGCTGCCAATAGCACCTGAACTTATTAAAGAAAAAGGAAGACTGCAGCCGGGTAAAATGTTTGTTGTAGATCTTGAAAATGGAAGAATTATAAGTGATGCAGAATTAAAGCAACAAATATGTTCGCAAAAACCGTATGATGAATGGCTGAATAAATATAAAATACGTCTTGATGAATTAGAAGAGCCTAGAGTAACGTTTACGCATCTTTCAGATGATTCAGTATTAAAATATCAAAAGGCATTTGGTTATAGCCGTGAAGATATAGATTCCATAATCACACCAATGGCTTTGCAGGCAAAGGAACCTGTGGGTTCAATGGGTATAGATATACCGTTAGCTGTTCTCAGCGATCAGCCGCAGCATTTAAGCAGTTATTTTAAACAATTATTTGCGCAGGTTACCAATCCTCCAATTGATCCTATTCGTGAACAATTGGTAATGAGCCTTGTTACTTTTGTAGGTAATAATGGAAACTTATTAGATGAAGATCCAAAGCATTGTCATAGTGTGGCTTTAAAGCAGCCGATCCTTAAAAGTCGTGAACTGGAAAAACTACGAAGCATTGATACAGGCATCTTCCAGGCTAAAACATTGCAAACATATTTTATTGCAGATGGTAAACCAGGCTCATTACAAAAAGGGTTAGATCGCTTATGCAGATATGCAGTAGATGCTGTTGAAG
>MWVX01000737.1_pt1 | contig 10636 bp, 13 predicted proteins | sample 1047311 | NCBI WGS metagenome assembly MWVX01 (sample SAMN06349984, study PRJNA376086) | soil metagenome | isolation source: MtG-4 sample Antarctic (ecotone) soil | place: Antarctica | collected 2015-01-13
AGCCAATACCACTGCCATTTTTTTTTGTTGTGAAGAAGGGAATAAAAATTTTTTCTACCGGGAAATGATAGAAGTAATAGAAAGAAAATATGAGATAATTCGTTTGCAGGATGATGCCCATAATACAGCAAAAGGTTACCAGGTGCCTGGTCATAAAGGAACATTTGCTATCATCAGTACGATGACTGCTCCATTTTGCAATGGCTGTAACCGCCTGCGACTGACAGCAGACGGTAAAATGAAGAACTGTTTATTTTCAAAAGAAGAAACAGATCTGCTTACAGCTTTTCGCAGAGGAGAAGATGTGATTCCATTGATTCATCAAAGTATTCAATCAAAAGCCAAAGAATTAGGTGGACAGTTTACAACTGATTTTGAACATCTGCATGCAGAGGATATTAATAACCGGAGTATGATAACAATTGGTGGGTGAGTGTTGTGTTATTGAAAAAGGAAATCAAAGTAAGCTGCACGCCAGTTTACAGAAAAAATCCAGTAAAATACGGCGGATTCTAATAAATTTTTTAAGTCCTTCCCGGCATTCCAAAAATTTTCCTTCATAACATTAGAGATACTAGCCGGATAATAATGATAAAAATTGATGTCAGCATTCTATCAGCTTAGCAAAGAAGAAGTTTTAAATCAGCTCAAAACATCCCCTTCAGGTTTGAGCAACGCAGTTGTGCCATCATTGCAGCAGGAATTGGGTAAGAATGTTTTACAAGAAACCAAACAGAGAACAAAATTATCTATCCTTCTTACACAGTTTACCGATGTAATGATCCTTATATTGATTGTTGCTGCCGTCATTTCATTTGTTGCAGGGGAGCATACCGATGCCTATGTCATTCTTGCCATCATTATTGGAAATGCCTAAATGGGTTATTCGCAAGAGCATAACGCAGAAGAATCGGTTAGGTTGTTACAAAAAATGTCAGCCCAATTTGCATTAGCGCTTCGCAATAACAATTATTCGAAAATTGAGGCAGGCGAGCTTGTACCTGGAGATATAATCGAATTAGCAGCAGGTGATATTGTTCCCGCGGATGCAAGGTTAATTGAAGTCAGTTCCTTTAAAACAGATGAAGCATCCCTGACAGGAGAAAGTCATTCTATTGAAAAGAAAACGGAAGCCATAAATGATCGCAACCTGGTTGCGGGAGATCAGCATAATATGGTTTTCAAAGGAACCATAGTAAGTAATGGTTCGGCAAAAGCCGTGGTAACCGCTACCGGAATGAATACCGAAATAGGGAAGATTGCCGGCCTGCTGGAAGTTGGATCTCAAAAAACTCCGCTTCAGAACGGCTTGCAGTATTTAGCAAGCAGTTGGCTATTGTCGTTGTACTAATCTGCCTTTTAGTATTTGGATTTGGATTGTGGCGTGGCGAGCCTCCCTTCCAGATGTTTCTTACTGCGCTGTCGCTGGCGGTTGCTGCTTTGCCCGAAGCACTTCCTGCAGTGATAACTATAGCACTGGCACGGGGTGCCAATAGAATGGTAAAACAAAAAGCCCTAATGAGGAAGTTGCCTGCCGTGGAAACACTAGGTTCCGTTACCTATATCTGCAGTGACAAAACAGGAACGCTTACACAAAATATAATGACGGTAGAAAAGCTGGAGGCAGCACCGGGGAAAGAAGAATTACTAAAGCATGCCATGATTTTAAATAACGAAGTAAAATTTTCGGAAGATGGTTTGCTTGGAGATTCCACAGAAACTGCATTGGTTGATCATGCTTTGGAAAAGGGTCATACAAAAGAAGAATCGGACAAGCAATTTCCTTTTGTATTAAAACTCCCTTTTGATTCTGAAAGAATGCGGATGAGTACTTTACATCAACAGGGAGACAAATGGATTTTATTTGTGAAAGGCGCCCCGATAAAAATGACAGAAGTATTGAGTAGAAAATACAAAGAACAAATTCCCGGATGGCTTGATAAAAACCGTGAATGGGCTGCTGATGGTCTAAGAGTTTTATTTTTTGGGTATAAAATATTTGATCAAAATCCAGAAGATATAAAAGCAGATGCGGAAACTGAAATAGATTTTCTTGGTATGGCAGCAATGATAGATCCGCCAAGAGAAGAAGTGATAGAAGCCATTAAACAATGCAAAACAGCAGGGATAAAAACGGTGATGATAACCGGCGATCAGCCGCTTACAGCGAAGGCGATTGCCGAACGTTTACAAATGTTTGATGAAGACTCTTAGGGAGTAAAGACAGGTGCTGATCTTGATAAGATGACAGAAGAAGAATTTAGTCGCGAAATAAAAAACATCTCTGTGTATGCACGGGTATCTCCGGAGCAAAAATTAAATATTGTAAAAGCCTTACAAAGCAACGGCGAATTTGTCGCAATGACAGGAGATGGCGTCAATGACGCACCCTCATTGAAACAGGCAGATATTGGTGTGGCGATGGGCATAACCGGAACGGATGTATCCAAAGAAGCGGCAGATATGATTTTGCTTGATGATAATTTTTCTACCATTGTTAAAGCAGTACGTGAAGGAAGAAGAATTTATGAGAATATCAGGAAATTTATTTTGTATGTGCTTTCGTGTAACCTGGGCGAAATACTAACTATTTTCTTCGCCCCCATTCTTGGCTTTGCCATTCCTTTGCTTCCCATCCATATTCTTTGGATCAATTTGGTAACAGATGGTTTACCAGGACTTGTCCTTGTAGCAGAACCTGCAGAGAAAGATATCATGCACCGGCCGCCCCGCTCTCCTAAAGAAAATTTGTTCGCCGGTGGATTGATCACAAGGATATTGTTGACGGGAGCCATAATGGCCGTAGCCGCCATCTTCATTCAATGGTGGACTGAGTACCGCGGATATGATGTAACGACACAGCAAACAGCGGTATTTACAACACTTTGTTTTGTGCAACTGGGTAATGCTCTTTCTGTGCGTTCCTTTTATCATTCGATGTTTACCAGCAGGATATTTGCTAACCGTGGTATGTGGGGGGCAATTGTTCTGACAATCATCCTTCAGGTTTCGATTGTGTATCTGCCGTTTTTGCAAACCATTTTTAAAACAACATCTTTAGATGGGGATGTTCTGGGAATTATTCTTCTTGTCACACTTGGTTGTGTTCTTTGTATCGAGTTTCTAAAGTACCGTAATAAAAGAAAATATCTTAAGAAGTCAAATTAGGATTGCCAAGCGTAAGGTTGATAATGTATTTAAGATTCTGCCTCGGTGAAACGCAAAAAATACTTCTCCCGCTATGAACGTGTCCAATACTTTTTATGCTGTTTATTCTTTCTTCCTTAGTATCTCATAATACCTCAGTATTTTTTCAATGCTTATAGTGGTAAAAAAAGCCACAAGTTTTAATTATACTTTCCAAACCGTTGAATTACTTCCTTCTCTAACCATTCCCTGTGCATCGGGTGCGCTATGTTCATTAATGCTATTGCCCGTTGCCTTAAGTTTTTACCAAATAAATACGCCACCCCGTATTCGGTGACCACATAATGCACATGTGCCCTTGTGGTTACAACACCTGCGCCATTTTTAAGAAAGGGAACAATTTTAGATTCACCCCCTTTTGTTGCAGAAGGTAAAGCAATAATTGGTTTGCCACAATCCGATAAGGCAGCGCCCCGCATAAAATCCATTTGCCCGCCTACACCGGAATATTGGTATGTGCCGATTGAATCAGCACATACCTGGCCGGTAAAATCTATTTCAATAGCCGAGTTAATAGCTACTACTTTAGGGTTCACACGAATTACTTTGGTATCGTTTACATAATCTATATCCAGAAAAACCACTTGCGGATTATCATCAATAAAATCATATAATTTTTTTGTTCCAATGGCAAACCCGGTGACAATTTTTCCACGGTGCTTTTTTTTGTATTTGTTTGTTATGACTCCTTTATCTACTAAAGGAATAATTCCATCTGAGAACATTTCTGTATGTATGCCTAAGTCCTTGTGGTTATGCAAGCAGGAAAGAACAGCATCAGGTATAGCGCCAATACCCATTTGCAAGGCAGAACGGTCTTCTATTAATTCTGCACAATACCTGCCGATGGTTAGTGTGGTTTCGTTTACTGCTTGCTGATAACTTATTTCCGGTAATGGTTCATCTATTTCTACCAAAGCGTTTATTTCACTGATATGGATAATGCCATCGCCATGCGTTCGGGGCATTTGCCGGTTTACCTGTGCAATGACATGCCTGGCATGTTTTACTGCAGACCGTGCAATATCAACAGAAACACCCAGAGAGCAAAAGCCATGTTTATCGGGTGGCGATACATGAACCAAGGCAATATCCAGGGGTAAAATTACTTTCTCAAATAACTGGTTGATTTCACTGAGGAAAACAGGAATGTAATCGCCATGCTCACTGTTCACTATTTTCCTTACATTTTCAGAAACAAAAAGAGAATTGATAAAAAAACTTTTGTCAAAGTCCGGTTGGTTGAATAGCCCTTCGCCCAAAGTGCTGATGCTTATTAATTCTACATTTTTTAATTCATGCCTTCTTTTAAAAAGTGTTTTTAAAAGATGGATGGGCGTTGCTGCGCTTCCGTGTACAAATACACGATGCCCGCTTTCAATTGCTTTTACAGCTTCGTCTGCAGATTGGTAATTTATTTTCATTTGTTTATAAATGTGAGGATAAAGATTTATCAATTGCTGCAATCCATTCTTCGCTGCAGGTTTGCTGAATTATAATTAAAATCCCGAATGTCGTTGAGGAAATTACTATTATCATTTTATCTTTCATTTGTTGTTATTCTATAAATAAGCATACAAATTATAATGATAAAAAAATTGTGTAAATCAATTTATTATTTTTAGCAAGCCGGACAGGTAGAAAAATATCAAAGTTGTCTTTAGGTGAGTCAGAATACTTTCGGGCAATTATAGTAAGCGGGCACTTCATTCTGAAAAAAATGCAGAACTATTCCCTCTAACAGTATCATACCAACACCAATCCAAATTAATTTGTCAATTTTATTTACGATGACAGCATAAAGCAAGTAGAATAACACACATTGAAAAATAACCAGATTAAAGTGTGAATGATTTTTATGGTGGTTAATTTTGACATAACGCCATAATTTTAGATTTTTCATGACCAATTATTTGAATTAATAATTGCAGAAAAAGCTAACCGTTTTTATTATGCTTTCCAAACCGTTACAATATCTTCCCCGGCTTATTGGTAATTATTTTAATCGGTTGTGTTTCAATACCTTTTTCAGTGTTTATAATGGGAGGATAGAGATTTATCAATTGCTGTCATCAGTTCTTCACTGCAGGTTTCCTGTATCAAGGGGAAAAGTTCCCGCTCTTCTTTGCGTATATGAATTTCTAATGCTTTTCCAAGTTCATCAAGATGCATTGTAATATTGGAATGATTGTCTGTTGATTTGAATAATACATGAAGCTCCTTGTGTTCACGAAAGACTGTCTCCACCAATAGATCAAGTGGGGCATTAATGCCTGTGACTAGTTTTAAAACTTTTTCTTCTTCTTCAAAATGTTTTATCAACTCTTCTTTATAAAATTTTATTGCATATATGGCTTTACCTTCTGTACTGGCTGGCAGGCCTTTGTAAGCCGGTGTACTTTTTTGCAGTAGTCTGGCCAATATTAATGCGCCGTGGTGTTCTCTTGATAAATGTGCCAGCGATGGATGCCTTTTCATATTATAAATCTTTAGTGTTGAATTTTCGTGTGGAGTACCAAACCGGTAATGCTATCCAAAGAAATAATGTTACAAATGAAAATAGCAACCCTGTATAGGTGCCAAAAAATTCTTTAAAAACAGCCCCGGTATAGCCCATCATTGCAGATACGTCTAACTGAAGTATAATTAATATCCGGCTAATATCTATAGGATTGAACGCACTTACGGCGATCATGGGTTTTTCCATCGGGTAATCTGCAAACTGGAATAACAGGAACAATACAAACCCATCAAACAATAAAGAAAAGTATAACCACAGCATGATAGCAGCGCCAATACCTTTTGCTTTATCCCTTGTTTTTACAGTGGCCAACAGGGCTATAGCCACAAAAATGATACTTAGCAAAATGCCAACTGCTATCATTGTAAAGCCAATCATATTAGCCTGGTAAATTAAAAGCGGGATGCCCGCGCCTATAAGAAAAGCAATGGAAAGCGAAGCGGCCAATCCTGCAAATAAACTTAACCAGATTGTTTTTCTTTTTAAAGGCTGGCTCACCAGCAGCTCAATAAACTCTGCACTGTTGTACATATAAATGGTAGAAAAAACAACACTCACTAATGGCACAACGATCAGGATAATATTTAATAAACTCAGTAATCCTTTACTGCTGTTATCTTCCAGGCTGAATACACTAAACGATGCGGCCAGCAAAAACAAAGTATAGACCAACACAATCTTGTTGCGAAGAATATCAGTTATTACATATTTTATTATTTTCTTCATGGTTATTTATTTGTCATTACCCATGCAATGGCTTTTGAAAGTTTTTCTTCGCCGGTATCTTGTCGTAATGCTTCAATACTCTTTTGAAAAAGCAATTTCCCTTCCTGCATATAAATAATTCTTGTTACCAGGTCGTCTAATTCACTTAAAACATTCTTATTTTACGAATTTGACGTTGTAAGCAATGCTGATATCATTACCTGTTTTTATTGTTCCCATCATTGCTTTTGGCGGCGTTACATTATAATCCGTCATTTTCATTTTCTTAACCCCCGTTATTGTAAGGCTTTTATCTGAAGGATTATACTTTCCGGTAGCGACAAGGTCTGTTTCCTTTGTTGTTCCTGCTATCGATAACTTACCCTGGCAATTCAATTGATAATTGTTCCCACCGGTAGAAGTAACGGTAGCTGTTGACATAACAAAACTGATGTTAGGATTTTTATCAGACTTCAATGCTTTATAAGTATTGTTGTCCATGACCTTATGTGCACTTTTCAGGTTTCGGGCCGGAAGCGAAAAACTTAACTTGGAGAGTGAAGTGACTTTTCCATTTGCATCAACAGCAAACGAGGCCTCGCTCGTACCTTTAATAGCTTTCATTTCCCAATCATGCAGGCTCGATGTTCCTTTTAAACTGATATTTATAACTTCCGATTGAAAAACTTTTTGAGCAGCAGCTTTACTTGCTATTGTTACGCATATTGCTAGGAATAAAACAATTTTTGTAAGGGTTAATTTTTTCATAGCACAAAGCTATTTTTAGTCGCGGCCTTAGAAGATGACGGTAGAGGACCTAAAACATGTTTGTGGTCATTAGAATTGCAGGAAAAAAATTTTTAGCAAAAAATAATGACGAGAATCATTCTTAGTCCTAACGATAATACTCCGATTGGACGGACATCAGGAATAGATTTGCTAAAGATTGTAAGCATTCTAATTATAAAAGTTTAGGAATGAAAAGGCATTTGCAAAATATGAAAGATAAGATCGAGGAGATAAGCATAATTGACGATTCGCGCCTGATTGATATCCAGGGCAAATTCTCTATGAGTTATCCTTACCTTATGATTGAATTCTTTCAACTTGAAAAATTCCGGAAGTCATTTCAAAATACTAAAATTGACTCCCGCACTTCTGTAAAGCAATTGACATACCCGGTAAAAACTTATAAGATCAATATTAACGGGGCAAAAACCGTTTCGGAATTAGTAAATGAACTACAAAGCGTTTTAAATGTAGATGTACATATGTGTAGAAAATCCGGAAACGTGTGGAACAGGATTTCCGTAACCAGTGAATGGACACTGGAAGAGCAAAATACTGCAGGTGCATTCATCAGCTCAGAAATGCTGAAAAACGGGGCATAGTATTGGAATCAAACTTGCCTTAGCGGAATCAGAATATTTGCGTACAATAATCATTAGCAGGTAAATCGCTTCCAAGAAAAGAAACATTCTTCACATTATAAGAACTAACACATTAGTATGGCAGGTTTCGCAACTTTTCTTCATTAAGAATATTCACCTTGCCTGTTTGGATATCTATCAGCTTTTCGTTTTTAAAGTCTCCTAATGTTCGTATCAACGATTCTTTTGCCACGCCAATCGATTGCGCCATGTTTTCTCTTGACAGGCTTACTATAAGCGGTGCGCCTTCTTCTCCTTTATATTTTGCAAGCAATTGTATCAGCCCGTAGGCCACTTTTTTACGCAATGAGTTGTAGGCAAGGTTTAACAAGCCAGCCTCCTTTTCCGCAATATTTTGAGTGATGATTTTGATAAATTTTTGAGCAATCTGCATATCATTGAATACCAATTGTAAAAAATCTTCCCGCGGGATCAGCATTAAGATGGTGTCTTCCAATGCCTGCGCTTCATCTTTATAATTTGATTCTTCCATTATAGATGTGTATCCAAAATATTCCCCAGCGGCATGAATGCTTGTAATAAACTCCTTTCCGTCTTCGTTAATCCTGGAGATTTTGACCTTTCCGGACACAACAAAAAACACTGCCTTTGGTCGCTGCCCTTCCCTATACACATGTTGTTTTCTACTATAGCTAACGGTTTCTCTTTCAGCAGAAGCAAGTTGAATCTTTCCCGTTTGTTCCGCATCCTGCAGGAAATCACTGAGAGCATTCGGTCCTGCATAATGTTGCTTTAGGAATTGGCTTTTTTTTAATCGCATCTCGATTGCATGCAATAATTCAATGCCTTCATAAGGTTTTGTGATATAGTCATCTGCACCCAATTCCATTCCCTTTCTAAAGTCGCCTTTCTCCGATTTTGCAGTAAGAAAAATAAAAGGAATGAATGATGTTTCCTCATGCTTGCTTAAAGAATGATACACTCCATACCCATCCAAAACAGGCATCATAATATCGCAGATAATCAAGTCGGGCTTTTCTTTCAATGCGAGTTGAACACCTATTAAACCATTCTCGGCTGTGATCACTTCGTAATTAGCAAGCTCAATTATTTCAGCTGTATTCTCCCGCACTTCTAAATTATCTTCTATGATTAAAATTTTTTTCATGTCAGTCGTCTTTGAGGAATAGAAATGGTAACTTCCGTACCCTCATTTAGTTTACTTTTCATCGTTATAGCTCCACCCATTAGGTCAAGGTATTTGGCCACTATGTGCAGACCCAGTCCCGTTCCTTGTATGTTTCCAGCATTTTTTGCTCGGAAAAATCGTTCAAAAAGGTGCTGTTGATCTTCTTCTGAAATACCTATACCATCATCTGCTATGGAGATCAAAAATTGGTCATTAACGATAGAAGCTTTTACTTTAATGGAGCCATTTTCATCTGTGAATTTTATAGCATTGGAAAAAAGATTGATTAAGATATTTCTTGCCAGGTTTTTGTCTACCCATACATCCTTTTCCAAGTCATTTGTAAAATGAATGTGCTGGCCTGTTTTTAATAATGCTCCAAGTTCTTCCAACAAATCATTAATGATAATATCTATGTCAGCAGGTGTAATTAATTCAATATTTGTTTGCACCAAACCTTCTTCAAGCTTGCCGAGAGAAAGAAAATCTTCAAGGATGTTTTTCATTCCTCCAACTGCCCCTTTTATCCGGTGTATATGCTTTTCAAGCTTTGGATCAGCATGGAGCTGGTTGTATTTTTCAAGTAAATAGGCCGATGAGAGAATAGTACTTAAAGGTGTTCTGAATTCATGCGAAGCCATAGTAGCAAACCGTGATTTTAGTTCACTAAGTTCCTTTTCATTTTCAAAAGCTAAATTTAATTCTTCTTTTGATCGTTCTAATTCTGAAAGGGCCTCACGAAGCATCTTAGTTCTATCTTCTACCTTTTGCTCCAACTCTGCATTCATTGATTTTATTTCGGACGCTACCCTTTCTAATTCCTGCGTTTGCGCTTTTGCCTTCGTTTCATGCTCTTTGCGCACCGTAATATCAATTACAAAGGCAATAACAAAAGTTTCGTTGTTGATAATATAATGACTAAGACTAACTTCTACCGGGAAAGTTGCCCCGGCTTTATTTTGAGCAAACAGGTCCCTTCCATGCCCCATAATTCTAGGTTCAGGATGCTTGTAATATAGCTCGCGGTATTTTACATGCCTTTCGTGTGTGGAGGAAGGTAAAAGGACATCAACTACTTTACCAAGAATTTCATCTTTGTAATAGCCAAATTGGGTTTCTGCGTATTTATTAAAGTTTATAATCTTTCCTTCGTTATTTGTAACAATAATTCCAATGGTAGCAAAATTGAATAGTGCTTCAAATTGATGTATGTTATCAATATTATGAAGCGGAAAATGAGTTTCATTTCTTGGCATATGAATGATACAGCATTTACTATTGGTAAAGGGGGAATACAAAGAACAGATAAGATATTAACTATCTGCAAAAAATTTTTATTCTGGAAATTCTAAAAAAATTGAAGGAATTGCAAGGATGTATTAATACCAGGATTTTCTCAATTATACCCCCTATATTAAGCCTTGGAGATGTAACCCGCGGCAAAGAAGTTTTTAGGTTTGAAACCTTGGAAACGAAGGGTTTTGGAATAAAGCTATGCGATGGCAACAAGGAGTAGTTGAATCCAATTCAACCCCCAGGCAATTTTTAGAGATCGGGTTGCAAATTGATATCGAAGCAGAAGCTCTTGACCCGGAGTTGCGGAAAAAATTAGAGGCCGAATTT